>JACCDN010434737.1_pt1 | contig 13489 bp, 16 predicted proteins | sample 7441691 | NCBI WGS metagenome assembly JACCDN01 (sample SAMN15323439, study PRJNA562643) | freshwater metagenome | isolation source: river surface water | place: USA:Blue River Watershed | collected 2017-08-16 | reverse complement strand
CTGAGCACTACGGTGTGTTGTCACCCATCTTGCATGTGGTGCCACTGCAGTTGCTGTCGTATCACACAGCTTGTGCGCGGGGGACGGATGTGGATAAGCCGAGGAATTTGGCTAAGTCGGTGACCGTTGAGTAAGGTGGCTAGGGGGTAATTTACTTTCCCCTGCCGTCCCTCTTTTCCACCCGTAGATGGGTCGTTTTAGAGCCGTTTAAGACCTTGTAACCCAAGGTCTTTTTCTTTGGGTCTTTCCACTTGATTCCGTCACCTACGATGGGGTGTTTGAAGTGGATGTCGAGTTCGTGGGCTCGGGTCTTCCGATTGAACTTTGCCTCGATCTTTTCAATCAGCCCCTTGAGGTAAAGCTGGCGCTGTTCATCGGTCAGCTTCTTTTTTTCTTCGATCTCAACGCCGAAGTTGTCCATCCAATAAACCCACTCCTTCTTCTCGGCTTCACCTCTGAGCTTGAGACGTAGATTCGTGATTTCGGTTTTCAGGCGGTCGGCTTCATCGTTCATTCGAGCCACGGCGGTCTTGTATGCCTTGTCGTCCATACGCTTGAGGATACGGTTCGCTTCAAGGTTGCCGATGGATTCTTGAAGGCTTTGAAATAGGGTCTCGTGTTTTCTTAGCTGGCGCTCGTAGCCTTTCATCTCTTCAGCAGAGGCAGCGGTTCCTTTGATTCCGTGCTCTGCGTAGACACGCTTCTTGACCTCTTCTTTGAGGATGCTGGAGTTTTTGTGAAGGTTTAAGACCGTATCGAAAACCGCTTTATCGGTAAGCTGGATGTTCATCGCTCTGTCGAAGCCGCATCCTGTTCCACGCTGATAGTGCGTTGTGCTCTCGCCTTCTTTCGCCCAAACCCTCTCCTTGTTCGGGCAGTAGTACATATATTCGCTCTTCGCTGGTTTGATACGTCCAGCCATCTTGCGACCGCAATGACCACACACCATAAAGTCTCTAAGGAGGTAGAAGTTCTTGGTCGTGGCGTTCTGCTGGTCTTTTCGACTTGCCTTCCTCTTGCGTTCTAGGTTGATGGAGTTCCAAGTGACTTCATCGACCAGCTTGGGGCAGGAGACCTCGACCTTCTCGCCTGAAACGCCGTCGGTGTAGGTGTAGCGACCGAGGTAGTGAGTGTTGGTCATCAGAGATTCAATTGAACCCAGCGTCCACAGCCCACCTCGACGAGCTAACACTCCGTTCGAATCAAGCTCCTTTTTTATAGAGGCAACCGAATTGCCTTTCAGGGCTTGCTTAAAGATGAACTTGACCCACTTGGATTCAGCTTTGTTCTCTGCCAGCTTGCTTTTACTGATTTCATAGCCGAAGGGTGGAACGCCCCCGTGCCAGCAACCTGCCTTCACTTTCATCAATTTGCCGATGCGAGAACGTTCGGCTCGGACTGAGTTTTCGAATTCAGCAACAGCATCGAGCATCTGTTTCAGGAGCTTGTCAGACGGACTAGAGAGGTCAAATTGACCGTCTTTTGTGTAGAGCGTTACTCCTTGCTTGTTGAACTCGTATCGAAGAATTGATGCGACTTGGTCGTTCCGTGAGAGTCTTGACTGGTCATAAACCCAAAGGTGCTTTACTTCACCAGCCTTAATTGCTTGGAAAAGTTCATAAAGCTTCGGGCGTCCCTGAATGTCATCGTGATGAGAACTCTTCCCGCCTTCGTTCCAATGCTCGAAGGCAAATTTCAGTGCTTTAGCTTTTTTCTTGCCCAGTTCCAACTGGCTCTCGAGCGAGGTGCCTTTATCAGCCTGAACAACAGTAGACACTCGTGTGTAGATGTGGAGTGTCGAATCTGGTTTGTTTCCTTGCTTGGTCTTTTTGGTCGCCACTGTTAACTCCTGAGCTCGGTTCCAAATGGAACTTTTTAGACGAAGGTTGAGACCGTTGAGTGAGACATTACAACCCCGTGAGACTTGCCAAGCCATTTCGAAATGCGGCGAAGACTCATTCCTCTGCGCCTCATCACCCTCATTTCCTTAATGATTGCCTGCTGGTCTGGGTTGGGAACGAGCTTCTCGCCCTCAACCGAATAGCCAAAACGGGTGAAGCCACCAAGGAACTTTCCTTCGGTTTTCTGAACCTGTTTAACTTCACGAATCCTAGTGGCGATTCTTTCACGCTCAAAGGTGGCAAAAGCGCTCAAGATTGTGAAGATGACAGAACCAATCCCGTCATTGGTAACGTCCCCGCCGAGGTCGATGAAGTGAACCGATACGCCCCGTTCCTTGAGTTCGTGGAGCGTGTTGAGGGCGTTGCGTGTGTTGCGAAAGGCTCGATCAAGCTTAGAGAAGATTAAAACGTCTCCGCTGGATAGCTGCTCAAACAGCTTGGCTCCTTCGGGGCGTTTCTCAAACTCAAGACTCCCGCTAACACCCTTCTCAGTGATGAAGTTCTCTGGCTTAATCTCGTAGCCCTTGAGCACGGCGTAGGACTGAATCTGCTTAAGCTGGGTTTCAAGGCTTTCGCCTTCGTTGGCTTGTTGGAGGGTGCTGACACGGACATAACCAAAAATACACATTTGACAAACTCCTGTATCACAAAAGGCTTGTTTATTATACCTATTTTACTAATTAAATCAATCACTTAGCCCGTTTTTCGTAAAGAGCGCTTGAAGGCGAGTCTTACAGTCGTTCGACTCGCTGTAACGAACATTACGAAGTTTGAGCAATTAAACTGATTGAAAGCGGCTGGCTAAGTGCGCAAAAAGAAAGTGTGATGACGAATGACAACAGCCTTGTCTCCCCGTGAAGTGCTCAACAAAGCATTCTTAAAAGTTAAACCAACAAGAAACCAAATCGAGAGTTTCAAAAAAGAATTGGCATTGTTGGTCAAGCACGTCGATACAAAAGAGTCAGAGGAAAACCAGAAAAACCTTCTTATCAACTTTCTGAAGAAGTCGCATTACGAAGAAGACTACTTCATCAATACTAAAGACCGAATTGATTTGGTTATCCACAACGGCAACTCAGCTAAAAGTTCAGTCGGTGTTTTGTTTGAAGTGAAGAGAACGGCGAACAGTAATGAAATGCCTTCCAAGGATAGGTTGAATTCGAAGGCATTACAGGAGCTACTTCTTTACTACCTTAGAGAGCGCATCAGCTCTAAAAACATTGAGATAAAGCACTTGATCATCACGAATACAAGTGAATGGTTTGTATTCGACGCCAACTTGTTTGAGAAAATTTTTGCTAATGACAAAAAATTAGTTAGGCTTTTCAAGGAGTTTGAGCTCGACAAAGGCAAAGACACAAGCTTCTTCTACACGCAAATCGCATCAGATGCGATTGACAGACATAAGGAATCTATTGAGTTCGCCTACTTTGACTTGTCATCGCTTCCGAAAAGCTCGCTGAACGAGACGACAAAAAGTGACAGCAAACTAATCCCACTTTACAAAATCCTCTCTCCAGAGCATTTGCTGAAGAAACCATTCTTAAACGACAGCAACAGCCTGAACAAGAACTTTTATTCTGAGCTTCTTCATCTAATTGGCTTGGAAGAGGTCAAGGAAGGTTCCAAAAAACTCATTAAGCGGAAGCAAGAGAGTGAACGGAATGGAGCTTCGTTGCTTGAGAGCGCAATGGTCCAAATTAAGACCAAGGGCAAGTTGTACCAAGTGCGTGATGTTGAGCAATACGGTTCGAGTGAAGAAGAGCAAAGTCAGCAAATCGCTTTGGATTTGGCGCTAACTTGGATAAATCGTTTGCTGTTTCTTAAGCTTCTAGAGGCTCAACTAGTCAAGTACCACAACGGTTCAAGAAGTTACGCATTTTTGAACACTGAGCTCGTGAAAAGTTACGATGATTTAGAGGCTCTATTTTTCCAAGTGCTGGCAGTGAAGCCAGAGGAGAGAGATGAGCAGAACAAAGAAAAATTCAAATTTGTTCCATATCTGAATAGCAGCTTGTTTGAGCCAACAAAAACAGAACACGAAGCGCTTTTTATATCAAGCCTCAGTGATTCAGCACGTTTGCCAATTGTTAAAAATACAGTGCTTAAAAATGAATCAGGAAAACGTAGAACAGGTGAGCTGCCAACACTTGAATACATCTTTGAATTCTTGAACTGCTACGACTTTACAACAGAAGGTGGCGAAGAAATTCAAGAGGACAACAAGGCATTAATCAGTGCTAGCGTGCTTGGATTAATTTTTGAAAAAATCAACGGTTACAAAGACGGAAGCTTCTACACGCCGAGCTTTGTCACGATGTATATGTGCCGCAGTGCCATAACAAATGCCGTAATCAAAAAATTCAATTTGATTAAAGGTTGGAAATGTAAAGACCTCATAGATCTCTTCAACCAGATCGATGACAAGCGTGAGGCAAATGAAATCATCAACAGCATTAAGGTTTGCGATCCAGCTGTTGGTTCGGGGCACTTTCTCGTATCGGCGCTTAACGAGTTCATCTACATCAAGTCAAAACTCGGCTTGCTGTTTGATAACGAAGGAAAGTCATTAAAAAATTACAACTTTGAACTCGTTAATGATGAGTTGATCGTTACAGATGATGAAGATGCGTTTGTTGAGTACAAGCCAACGAATAAGGAATCCCAGCGTGTTCAAGAAACATTATTTAGAGAAAAGCAAACAATCATTGAAAGTTGTCTATTTGGCGTAGACATCAATCCGAATTCAACCAAAATTTGCCGCCTTCGTTTGTGGATTGAGTTGTTGAAAAATGCGTACTACAAGGAGAGTGGAGAGTTAGAGACGCTACCTAACATCGATATCAACATAAAAACGGGTGATAGCCTGATTAGCAAGTTTGGCATTGATGGCGATTTGAAGGAGGCGTTGAAGAAAAGCAAGGTTAGCGTTGCTGATTACAAATCAGCAGTTCAAAGTTACAAAAATGCGAGTGACAAATCCGAGAAGCGACAGTTGGAAAGTTTGATCGAAAAGATCAAAAAAAGCTTGAAGGAAGAGATCCTTGATAGCGATCCGAAGTATGTAAAAGTTCGGCAGCTTGAGCTTAATCTTCTGGTGGTTGAGGGGCAGAAGAGTCTCTTCGAATTGGATGCTGCGAAAGTTGCGAGCAATAAAAAAATCATTGAAAAAATCAAAGCGGATTTGTTGGTGGCTAAAAAAGTTGTTGCCGATATAGAAGAGAACAAGATTTACAAGAATGCTTTTGAATGGCGTATCGAATTCCCCGAGGTGTTGGGTTCCGATGGCGGTTACGAGGGTTTTGATGTGGTGGTTGGAAATCCTCCATACATTGATTCGGAAACGATGGTCAAAGAAGGCTTGGAAAGTCAGCGTGAATTCATCGCTACGAACTTCAAGCTAACTAAAGGCAACTGGGATATTTACATTGCTTTCTTTGAGCGTGGGCTTGATTTGCTCAAAGGGCAGGGAGACCTCATTTACATCACGCCTGATAAATGGCTATCCAAGGGGTTTGGTCTAACCCTTCGTGAACAGGGGCTTGCCAGTTTGACAGAGGTCACGCAAGTCGGTCGAGATGTTTTTGAGAATGCGAAAGTCGATTCAATCATTTCATTGTTCAGCAAAGAGAACACGAAATCATTGACTCTTGGGAAGTTCTTGGAAAATGAATACCGACAAGTAAACAAAGTAGACAAAGTAGATGTGAAACCCCCCTACGCAATTGACTATCTTTTTTCAGAGAGCCTTGATTCGCTAGCTGCGGTTGAAAAGGTTAAGGGCAAAGTCAAGGACTTTCTTGTTTGTGAAAGTGCTTGTGCTACTTCAGATTGCTATGAACTGAAACCGTTCATTCAAGAGCTAGATGCCTCTACTGAGGAAGTGGATTATTACTTTGTTGTGAACACAGGTACTTTGTCGAAGTACACAACTCGGTGGGGTTCTAAGGAAATGACCTACCTGAAAGCAAAGTACTTGAAACCAGTTGTGAAAAAGTCGATCTTTGCTGAAAACTTTAAGAACTCGTACTACACAAAATCTAACTTACCAAAGTTGATTATCAAAGGGCTCACAAAGTTAGACGTAGCCTTAGACCCTTTGGGAACGACTATTGCGGGGAAGTCAACGCTAGTCGTTACGTCGACAGATTTGACCAAGCTCAAACTCCTGTGCGGTGTTTTGAATAGTTCTCTCGCAATTAAGTATGTCGCCGAGAAGTACGCATCGGCTTCATACAACGGGGGAGTTAGTTTCACTAAGGAAATGATTAATGAGTTCCCCTTTCCTTTAGGTGATAGTCCGATAAAGCAACAAATCGTTAGTCTTGTAGACCAAGCTATTGCTAATCCCGCCGATGTTGATCGAATTCAAAGTCAGATTGATTTGTTAACCCTTGAGTTATATGAGTTATCTGATTTAGAAGTGGCTGACTTGTTCGGTGTGAGTTCTGCTTCTTTGTTAGTCAATGAAATTCACTAAGGAATGGTATGTATTGGAATGATGAAAAAGTTGCGGGGCTCTCGCTTCAAGATGTGAAGAATCTCCTTGAAAATGCCAGAACCAAAGGAAATCAAGAGGTTGTTTCTTTATGTGAAGCCGAGCTGATTTCACGTAAGCCAAAACCTAAACCTGTTGCTGGAATGCCTGATGGCTTCGTTCGTGTAAGTCGTAGTGATCGCTCAAAATTGAAAGAGGCAGACGTCTCTCATCTCCTCGTTGAGTTGGCAAATAGGCTTTCTCAGCGTTTCGATTTCAGTACGGAGAAAGCCAGAGCGTTGTCGGTAGGTTGTAAGCGCTTCATTCCTCATAAATTGCTGGATTCGAAAGGAAAGGCGAAAACTGGTGGTGCTCAAAAGGCGGGACGAGTTGTGTTTGATCGATATATCTCGTATCGACTTCAAGATGATGTTTTTGCCCTTCTTGGAATTCTCTATACAGAGGAAGATGAGGCAGGGGTTCGCTATCAGGTGCTAGGTCCGTCGAGCATCCTTACAAACTTCAAGCCACTTGGCGAACTTCGCCCGTACTTGATGAGTGGTGAAAAGATCGGAATAACTCCTGGTGGTGAGGAGTTTTCTGATTTTGAAGAGGCTGCGAGGCGATTTACTTGGATGATTGAGCAGGTCGCTCCAAAAAATTAAGGAAAGACTCCAAGCGACACATTCTTCACAGTTTGTGTTGCTTTGCGTTTGTACCTGCTAACGGTGGCTTCGATCGTGCGTTTCAAGTGATAGGAGGGCACCTCGCCTTTCTTTTCGCATTCGTCAAGTTCTATTTGGAACTGAGGAAGAATTTTCCCAACTTCCCACAGCTTCTTATGGGGATGGGCTTTGATGAAGTCATAGACCTCTAAGGTCGTTCGCAAAGCCTTGATGTTGGGTTGTCCTTTGAACTGATACTTAGCTCGACTCCGCTTAGCGTATTGGCGACCAACGCCCCCCTCCTTGCGATCAGCGAGAAGGCTCCTAAAACGAGCGAGAAGGAATTTTTTTGGCAAGTTAAGGGGTACGGCTATTAAAAGCTGTTCGCCCTCGAGACCGTCTATCTCGTCCTTGGACACCTCCCGTAGGGTGCTAGTTGCCTCAGGCTCGGCGAAAAGTCTCACGCCTCGGTTTTCGTCCTTCCACCACGCTTTGAAGCTATCCCCTCGAACATCCCCAAAGTCTGAATAAAGCTTTGAGAGTGCGCCAGCGCCACCTAGTTCGCAGGTTTTGATGTATTCCTCGTTGCGCTTCAAGTAGCTCCACCAATAAAAATAAACGGTGTCCTCCCAGAACCAAGGTCTCTTTGGTCGCTTGTCTGTTCCAAATGTTGGGTGTTGGTATGGAAAGTGACGTTGAGGCGTTTTTTTCATTCAAAAATGTTAACACTTTGAATGATTCATTTATTCCAGCCGTGTTGAAAAAAGCGACTTTTTGGTCTAATAGATTCATCGGTTCAGAGAGCTGCGCAGCGAACAAAACTGATGATTTTTAATGGTTTTCACGCAAGAAAGGTAATTGAAATGTCTCAGAAAAAAGTTAACACCGTGATGGCAGTTGGTTCGTCGTCTGTTTTGGAAAAATCAGTCTCTGACTTCAAGCTCTACGCTAAGCAGACAGCGATCGGAATCCTTGAAATGGGGCGAGTCGTTTATGAGGCTAAAGCCTCATTACGGGATTCAGACGAGTTTGCGATGTTCTGTAAACAGGTAGGCTACGAGCCAAATTCAAGCTCAATCAAAAAGCTGAAACGAATTGGCGAAAAGTACGTCTATCTAAAGAGCCAAGCGCAGCACTTGCCCAACAACTGGACAAGTTTGTATGAGATCTCAGGTCTGACAGAAAGCGCCCTTAGCGACCTGATTAGCAAGGGACTGATTCACCAGAACGTGCTTGGTTCGGAAATCAAGATGTTCTTGAAGAACCAATCGGCTGAGCTGATTGAAGAGAGTGTGAGCAAAACCCAAGTCAAGGAGGTTCTAAATGGAACTGGCTATGGGTTTGAGTGTCAGCTTGATGATGTGACAGACCTCGCATTCAAGGCTCAACTCCAAATGATCATTGAGAACCTTAAACGAATGAAGGTGAAGGTTGTCCTGACGAAGGAACTCAAAAGCGCACTTCAACCCGCAGTAGCCAAAGCTGCTTGAAGGGGTGTGTATGAGTGAACTTGATTGGGCTCAGAAGTATCGACCCACGTCTTTCGAAGAGGTAATCCTCAGCGATGAGATGAGGCGAAAGCTGAGCCGTGTAGTTAGTCAGAAAGGCGGTCTCTCGATGCTGTTCTGGGGGCGTCCAGGTTGTGGAAAGACGACTGTCGCAAAGCTGATTAACCGTGACAACACTGTTTTGATTAATTGCTCGACCAATAACTCGATTGACACCATTCGATGGATTGAGAGCAACTTTCGAACAAGGACACTGACTGGGCAAAGACGCTTACTGCTACTCGATGAAGCCGATAACTTATCTCCGGATGCTCAGGCGGCAATTCGAGGGGTGTCGGAAGCTCTGTCGGAATACAACGATTTCGTATTGACAGCGAATGACCCCAACAAATTGACGGAGGCGGTTCGATCGAGATTCCTGCCTGTTGAGTTCAATTTGGACCTAGAGGAAACCCGTTTACTCGTGCGAAATCGACTTCGAGAAATTGCCACTATCGAAGGATTTTCCAACGTTGAGGACTCTGTGATTGAGCGAGCTATCAAGTTCTATCCAGATCTGAGACGTATGACAAAAGCCCTTCAATTTGAATTAACTGAATGAAAGAGGAATGTATGAAATTAAGCCAAAACACCCGTGAAATTCTCAGCCACTTTGCTACTCAAGGACAGAACTTCGTGTTCAAAGTCGGTAAGCGACAGTCTATTTGTACGTCCAATAAAAGCCGTTTGGTGGTTGCTGACATTGAAGAGGACGTCCCTATTCAAGCGGGAATCTTCGACCTAAAAAAGTTTGTGAGTTGTATGAACACTTTCGACGAACCAGAACTCACGTTTGGAGAAAACTATGCCTCTTTGATTGAGGGGGGGACAGAGGCGAAATTCTGTCTCTCGGGTTTGGAGTCACTGATTTACCCCGCAAGCGAATTGAAATTTCAAGGAAATGGGCTTCAATTCCGACTTAGCGAAGAGTCGGTCAAAAAGATACTGAAGTACCTAAGGTTGATGAGCTACAAAGAGTTGGCTATTGAGTCACGAGGTGGCAAGGTCGTTGCCCGAGTTTTGTCTGCCCTAGGGTCGGATGACGACCAGCTTGAAATCTCCTTGGGCTTGTGTGAGCAAGATTTTTCACTATCGCTGAATGTCGAGGGACTCAATTTGATTCCTGACTCGTATGACCTATTCCTATCGGAAAAAGCGATAGTGAAACTCAAGTCGACTACAAAGGAGTTGACCTACTTCTTGGCTGTAAACAAGATTGTTTATACAGAAAAGGAGCAGGTTAATGTTCAAGAGTGACTTGGAGGTTGCGTTCAATGAAGTTGTGAAACCATACGAGCAGACATTTGTTTGGGCTTGGGATATGTACGAGTCAGCACTTGAAGAGTTCGTGAAAGAACAACTCACAGGTGTTGATGGGTTCGAAAGGGAATATGAAGATGCCGAGGAAGTTGTTGACTATATGACTGTCATCGAGCCTGACCCAACTCGTCCTTGGAAGATTGATGTGTTAAGGCACATCATTGAAATGGCTGTCTACGAACAGAGACTTCGATAAATTTTCAAAGACCTCCTCTAGGAGGTCTTTTTTTTGCCTAAATAGTTTTACGAAACGATTACGCAGCTCTCTGAGACCGTAACGTTTCCGTAGAGGTCGCCTTGTTTGCGCCCACCCTGCTTTATTGATTACGTCGATAAGCCTCACTACACCCTAAAGAAAGAAGAGACAAGATGATTACGAAGATTGAAGATCTAGAGGACAACGAGCACAACAGAAGATATGGAGCAGAGATTGTTAGAAAGTCTCTGGCAAGTCCGAGAAATCAGTGGCGACAAGAACTAGGTTGGATTCTTGAAAGTGATGAGTGGATTCCATTCGCCGTAACTGTGACTTTCAAGGGATTGGTTCCGTATGAAGCCAATGAGGGGATGAGGAAGGCGACTGACTATGAATACAGAAAGCGTGTGCTCAACAAGGTGCGTCGTAGGCTCTGTCGTTCAGGTTCCAAATGGAACCAAGTTTTACCAATCGACTACTTTCGACAGTACGAGTACGAACAAGGAAGTTTTTTCAAACCAGTTCCGAAAGCCAACTCTCCGCATCACATTCACGCATTCTTGCCTGTCAGAAAAGATCTTGCTAGTCGCATTTTTGACTTTGAAAAAAGCTTGCTCGATGAACGTCTCGAGAAAGATCTCCGTTCAATTGTTACTGTTTCTAGTTTTTTGATTGAGCCTGTGCGAACTGATGAAGCGGAAGATTGGGTTCGCTATATGTTGAAAGGTAAGAGCGAAATGGATTTTCTCGACTGAGTTAACGAACGTTAAAAAATCCCTAAATAAAAAAACAGCTAAAAAAGGAGTTTTGCGTGAACAACAAGGTCAGTCGAAATCAAATTATGGGAATCAGAACAACCCACGATTTCGTGAATAAATTTGATGGGTTGTGTGAACGCCTCGGCTACAACAGGTCTGAGGTCATTCGTTATTGCTTAAAGAAGTTTTTTAATGAGCACTTCAACAACCCTGAGAATTTTCAACGAGCTCGAAAGGAGATGTTCTGATGATGAGCTTTACGGAATGGGTGAAGTCCGAAAAAAGGAAAAAGAAGGGAAAGAAAAATGAGCAACGAAGCAGTCAAACTCACGGAGAAAGCGGGAACTTCAATCAGCAAGGACAAACTGCTGGAGGCAATCCGCAAATCCCCCAACAAACAATTCACGTATTCGCAGTCCCCGAACTCTAAAGTGGTGACGGTGGTTGTGACGCTTTAACTTAAACCGCCGTGAGCTTCGTAAAGTATGTCGTAAACACGGTCTCTGAGCTTCTTATCAAATGCGTTTGTCACTTCATTTCCTGCGTCAATGAGCTCAGAAACTCTTTCAGAGTAAGGCGATTGAGAGACGAGAAGGTCACAAAAAATGTGAAAGAGTAGCTGATCTACTACGGGATCGTAGGCGAAATCGTTCTTCTTCCCCACTGGGTACTGATCGTCCAGTAGCCTCTTGCTTAAAGACGTCGCCGCCTCTTCGAGTAGGTCTGTAAATCTGTCTTTCATAATTTACTCAAAAGCAAGCGAGATGGTGTCTACATCGATGCGTAGCTTCTCGGAGTTCTTTGGAATGTCAAATGTGTCGTCAGTTGTCAGCATCTCAACTCGGACGAATAGCTTTTTGTTCCGATGAATGCTATTGGCGATGCTTTCAAGGGCTGCGATTGAATCAATCTTCCAGTGGATGAACGCCTTATTTTCGGTGTGGCTGATGTCAATACCTTGAAATTTCGATGACCTCGAAAGCACGCCTCCATCATTTCCATAAAACAAAACAAGCTGCGCAGTAAAACCTTGGAGGTATGTGTCGGTATGCTTTTGTGAGGATGCTTTGAGATCTCTCGGCAACACTTCGAGTTGCTCGATTGAAAGAGCTATTGAGGTTTGCTCGGAGCCCGTGAAAGTCTCATAGCTAATCTCGTTTGCCTCGCCTGTTAAGTCTTTCCCGAAGAAGACGGTGACTTTGGGTGGGAGCGTGTAGTACTTGACGTCCTCTTTCATTGAATTCCTTGGTTGCTAAGTTGCGGGGTCTTTAGCCAGCTATCAAGCAAACTTCCAACATAGTCCGCACCCAACATATGCCCTCTACCCTCAGCAATGGTTACTGGTACGTCTAGCTTCGAGAAAAAACTTGTAACGCCAGTTGGGCTGCTTTGCCAATCTTCTGAGCCTGTATGTACTTCGCAGCTAATTGGTCTGGGGATTTTTCCCTCTGCTAAAAGTTCTCTCAGTCGTTCGGGGTATGGCGGTTCGAAAGTTCTGGCAGTTGCCTCATCTTCAAAGGTTCCAACAATTGGCGATAGCAATAAGACTCGCCCGACATAAGGCGGTAGTTGAGGTAGGGCATTTAGGAGCAAGTAAGCTCCGAACGAGTTCGCAACGACCTTAGATTCAGGCGTCCAAAAGTAGTTTTGTAAATCGTTGGCAACAAGCTGAACTTGTTCCAAGAAAGGTAAGTCTCTGAACTGCTCACGGGTCTCACGACCAGAAACATCAAAGCCTCTGTCCATCAAACCTTGACCGAGTCCCGTATTCAGTCGTCCACCCCATCCAGGTAGGTAATAAACAATTTCAGACATTGCGTTTTAAGAAGTTATCTGTGGTCACTTTACTCTCGTTCATTTCTCGTGAACCTTGCTTGGACTTGTAGAGCAATGACCCGTTGAAGTGGAGCCGCACCAAACGCATTTGTTACCCCCGTGACCGTGGCGGTGTTTACCAACGGGGCTAGTTGAACAATGCCCATAGCTACTAGAGCCGCAGAACTCGCACTTTTTTTCGTCTTCAATGTGTTCGTGCTTCTTCGTCGGACTGGTGGAGCAATGCCCATACGAGGATGAATTACAGAATCGGCATTTGGACATCTTGACTCCTAGAGACAAGCGGGTAGTGTTCGCACCCGCTAATTGCGACCTGAACGCTTATCAGTTTAGTCGCCTTCAATCTCCACGCCCACAATCTCCACCCGCAATGAGTCGTTCATACGGGCGTCACGGATTTTGCGTTTCTTGTAGATAGAGAAGACGCTTTCGGGTCCAAGATCGAACCCCCGTGGAGATCTGTAACCCTCTAAAATGAGCTTCTCGGCTATCTCTTTGAAGGTTAGTCCGCCTCGATCTCTGAGGTCTAGAACCTTCTCAGAAAGCTCCTTCTGATAGACAGAATAAGACCACAAAAGTAGCCCCTTATGACTAATTTTTACGACGTATTTGACGGTGGGTACTGCTTTTTCAGAATTACCCCCTACCCACCCCACTCCGTTACGGTGGAGTAATTCTTTACATTCGTATCTCAATGGCTGTGTTTGTTGTGGCATCTTGGGTTTGCCGAATTCACAACATTTTGATGCCACTGAGACACCTCTGTGCGCCGCCATGCCCACTGAGTCT
>JACCDN010007663.1_pt1 | contig 13489 bp, 17 predicted proteins | sample 7441691 | NCBI WGS metagenome assembly JACCDN01 (sample SAMN15323439, study PRJNA562643) | freshwater metagenome | isolation source: river surface water | place: USA:Blue River Watershed | collected 2017-08-16 | reverse complement strand
TCGCTCGTGCGAAAACCATTCTTGCTGAAAAGCAAGCCGCCAAGTAAGGAGTGAACATGACGGACGCTAAGAAATCCCTCAAACGCACCTTGATTGGCAAGGTGGTTAGCGACAAGCGCGCTAAGACTGTGACCGTGCTCGTGGAGCGTCGTGTGAAGCACGCCCTCTACGGCAAGATCGTGGCCAAGTCTTCGAAGTACCACGCTCACGACGAAACAGGTGCCTACCACCTGGGCGACGTGATCGAGATCACCGAGAGCAAGCCAATTTCGAAAACCAAAAACTGGGTTGTGACCCGTTTGGTTGAGAAGGCCGCAGCGGTTTAAGTACCAAAGGGCTTCGGCACTGCAAGGCCAAAGAAAACGACCCACAATGTGGGTCGTTTTTGTTTTTGTAACGCAACTATTTGGAGACACCATGATCAAAGTCGGAGACACATTGCCACACACCACCTTGATGGAATATTCCGAGGTCGAAGGCGAAGGATGCAGCATCGGTCCGAATGCGGTTGATGTGGCAAAAGCGACTGCGGGTAAAACGATAGCTTTGTTTGCATTGCCAGGGGCATTCACACCCACTTGTTCAGCCAAGCACGTGCCAGGCTATGTGGAGAAGTATGAGCATTTCAAAGCTGCGGGCGTCGATGAAATTTGGTGCGTCAGCGTGAACGATGCATTTGTCATGGGCGCTTGGGCCCGTGACCAACACACCCACGGCAAAGTGCGTATGTTGGGCGACGGCAGTGCCGACTTCACCCAAGCGACGGGCTTGACCTTGGATTTAACAGCGCGAGGCATGGGCTTGCGCAGTAACCGCTACTCCATGTTGGTGAAAGACGGCAAAGTGGTCAGCTTGAACCTCGAAGCACCAGGCAAATTTGAAGTCAGCGATGCTGAAACGTTGCTGAAACAAGCAACAGCTTAAAGCGATCCGCCCAGCTGTACCAAGCGGTAAACGCCGTAGGCACAGCCCAGCAGAACGCCGATTGCAAACAGGCGAGAGGAAATGGTATCGCGTGATGCAGGCGTGCCCTCGGGCACGTTTTTGTCACCATGCAGCATAGGACTGATGAGGTCGTCTTTCTTCACGTACTTGTAATACAGCACAGTGGCAACATGAAGACCTATCAGTATCAACAACACGGCTTTACCCACCTCGCCGTGGTATTCCGTTGCTAAAGCAACCCAGTCACCTGGAATAAGAGCAGTCCAAGGGCCTGAGTTGGAAATTTCATCGTCGCTCATGAAGCCGCTGAACACCTGTAACAACAAGATGGAGAGCATGGCCAACACTGACAAAGCGCCGAGCGGGTTGTGCCCCGCATGGGTTGTCGTCTGCCGATGACGAAGCGCATGGAGGTAGGCTTTCAGTTTGCTGGGGGCGGGCACAAAGTGAACGAAGCGGGACCAGTGGCCACCAACCAAGCCCCAAACGAAGCGAAAAAACAGCAAGGTTAAAACCGCATAACCAAGCCAAAAGTGGATGCGCATGGCATCACCACCGATCTCGCCGGAGATCACCAAGCCCATCACAGACACGACAAGCAAAATGTGAAACACACGGGTGGGAAGATCCCAAACGCGTAGGCGAACAACGGAGTGAGCACTGGTCATGAAAACCATCCAATCAAAAGACAAAAGCAAGCAAAAACCGTAAACTTGCGCGCGGACAACCAATCATATTCAACCCAAAAGGACACCTCTGTGAAAAAAGCTATTTTGTTTTTGATGGCCGTCAGTGCCAGTGCGATCAGTTTCACGGCTGCAGCACAATTTGCGAAACCAGAAGACGCGATCAAGTATCGCAAGGCAGCGTTTTCAGTGACCGCTGCGCATTTTGGTCGCATGGGTGCCATGGCCCAGGGTAAGGCACCATTTGATGCCAAATTGGCCGTCGAGAATGCGGAGATTGTGGCCACCATGGCCAAGCTGCCATGGGCCGCATTTGGTGAAGGTACTGACGCGGGCGAGACCAAGGCCAAGCCGGAAATTTGGAAACAAAATGCCAAGTTCAAAGAGGCTGCAGACAAGTACCAAGCAGAGTCTGTGAAGTTGTTGGCTGCAGCCAAGACCGGCAAAGAAGACACATTCAAAGCAGCCTTTAGCGCCGCAGCCGGAACCTGCAAGTCCTGCCACGACGACTTTCGAAACAAGTAAATCAGAGGCTATGCAAGCAGCGCTAGATGATGCGCTGCTTGCGCAAAGCGTCTAGGGACATTGTGTCGATTTGAAGTAGCTCCCGCAAAACCTCGTCGGTGTGTTGCCCCAGCAGTGGCGGCGGCAAATCCGAACGCACAGGCGTTGCGCTGAGCTTCATCGGGCTGGCTGTCAGCTCCATCGCGCCGCGTGCGGGGTGTTGCCATTGCGTCACCATATCGCGTGAGCGGATGTGGGGGTCGGCAAACACCTCGGCCAAGCTATTGATAGCACCGCAGGGCACTTTCTCGGCTTCCAGCGCGTTGAGCCAATCAGCTTTGCTGCGTGATTTGAGAATGTCTTCCAAAATTGGAATCAACACAGCACGGTGCCGAACACGCTGGGCATTGGTAGCAAATCGAGTGTCGTTAGAGAGCTCAGGTCGCCCGGCCACTTTGCAGAATTTGGCATATTGATTGTCATTTCCAACCGCCAGTATCAAGTGATCTTTGTTGCCGTCGGCTGTCGGTGCTGTTTCAAAAACTTGATAAGGCACGATGTTGGCATGTGCATTGCCCGCGCGCCCGGGCACCTTTCCATCGTATTGACCTGCTACCAAGTAGTTGGCGCCTAAGTTAGCCAACATGGCAACTTGGGTGTCGAGCAGGGCCATGTCTATGTGTTGGCCATGACCCGTGCTCTCAGCGTGTCGCAGTGCTGCCAAGATAGCCACAGAGGCATACATGCCGGTGAACAAATCGGCTACCGCAACGCCCACTTTCTGTGGGCCACCGCCTAAGTCATCACGTTCGCCAGTGACACTCATCAATCCGCCAATGCCTTGGATTGCGTAGTCATAGCCAGCCCGATCGCGGTAAGGACCGGTTTGCCCAAACCCTGTGACGCTGCAGTAAACGAGTTTGGGGTTGATTTGAGACAGGGTGGTGAAGTCCAATCCATAGCGGGCCATGTCGCCCACTTTGAAGTTTTCAATGAACACATCGCAGACTTCGACCAATTGGCGAATCAAGGCTTGCCCGTCGGGTGTGGCTATGTCACAGGTGACCGAGCGTTTGTTTCGGTTGGTGCCCAAGTAATAGGCGGCATCGGGGGTGTCAATGCCATCTTTGTCCTTCAAAAAAGGAGGACCCCAACCGCGCGTGTCATCGCCAGCGCCAGGGCGCTCAATCTTGATCACGTCAGCGCCCAAGTCGGCCAAGGTTTGTGTGCACCAAGGACCTGCCAAAACACGTGAGAGGTCGAGGATGCGAATGCCGTCGAGTGAGTTCATGGCTAAATTGTCAGGCAAGTGACGCAGGTGACTCGACAAGCCGGCGACAACTGCTGCAAGCAGATAATTCAAAGCTCTGAAAAAAGATTTGTAGCAAAGGGGTTAGCCACGATGAAAGACGAAGTGTTGCCGCGCCGTGTGGCGATATGGGTGTTTGTGGCATTTGCCTCAGCCTATTTTTTGTCGGCCTTGTTGCGGGCCATCACCGCCACGTTGTCGCCCACGTTGTCGCTCGAATTTGGTTTGCAAGCCCGTGATTTGGGTTTGTTAGCGGGTGGCTACTTTTTGGGGTTCTCGTTGACCCAATTACCCATGGGCCATTGGCTCGATCAGCACGGTCCCAAAAAAGTGGTGCTCAGCTTTTTGGGGGTGGCGGTGTTGGGCTGCTTTGCGTTCGCATCGGCCTCCGATTTCTCAGGCTTGCTGTTAGCGCGGGTGTTGATCGGTATCGGCGTCAGTGCCTGCTTGATGGCGCCCTTAACTGGCTATCGCCGTTGGTTGCCATTGGCGCAGCAGCAACGCGCCAACGCCTGGATGTTGATGACAGGGGCTTTGGGTATGTTGGCCTCCACCTTGCCGGTTCAATGGTTGTTGCCTGTGTTGGGCTGGCGTTGGATGTTTGTGGGTTTGGCTCTGCTGATCGTTGCATCCATGGCATTGATGGCTTGGCAAGTGCCTGCATGGCGAGTTGACGAGCGCCCAGCTCCTGAAGCTGAACCTCTCAAACGCGTGGGCATCTTGGCCAGTTATGCCAGCGTGTGGGCGCATCCGTACTTTCGATGTCTCACCCCCATGGGTTTTTTCAACTATGGCGGCTTGATTGCTATGCAAACCTTGTGGGCGGGCCCTTGGATGATCAAGGTGGCTGGGTACACACCGCTCGAAGCCGCGACCGGCTTGTTTTGGATCAACGTGTGCATGCTGATGACGTTCTGGTTGTGGGGCTGGGTAACGCCCGCGTTGACGCAACGCGGAATCAGCGCCAATCAGATCATGACCTATGGCGTGCCATTGAACCTGTGTGTGCAGCTCTACATCGTTTTGGCGGGCTCTGACGCAGGTGCTTTGCATTGGGCGTTGTTTTGCATCAGCAGCTCCTTTGTCTCTTTGGCTCAACCGGCCGTGGGAATGGCGTTCCCGTCCGCGTTGGCTGGACGTGCGCTGTCGGCCTACAACTTGGTGCTGTTCTTGGGTGTCTTTGTTGTGCAGTGGAGCATGGGACTGATGATTGACGGCTTCAAGTCTGCGGGCTGGGCAGAGTCATTGGCGTTCCAAGGCGCCATGGCCGTTTTCATGACCTGCTGCGTGCTCGCGTATGGCTACTTTTTGAAGCACAAGTCAGACAGCTGATAATGCGGTCAACACGGATTCATTTCTCATGAGCAACCGAATTTTGATCATTGCCCACGCGCCATTGGCGGGGGCCTTGCGCGATTGCGCACTGCATGTGTATCCCGAGTGCGCGGCCGATGTTTTGGCGGTGGACGTGCTGCCGCAGGCGCAACCTGAAGACACATTGACCCAGGCCTTAGATGCGGCAGGCCACGCCTTGGATGAAGGCTTGTTGGTGCTGACCGATATCTTTGGGGCAACGCCGGCCAATGTGGCTCAAAAGCTGGTTGCCGGCAGCAATGCCAAACTCATTGCTGGTGTTAATTTGCCCATGTTGTTTCGCTCCGTGTGTTACCGCCATGAGTCACTGGATGCCTTGGTGGCGCGCGCCCTGACGGGTGGCACGCAAGGTGTGATGCAAGTGGCGATCACCGCTCCTCAAAATCAAACACGTCGAATTCATGATCAAAAACCTCACGACCATCAGCAATAAATTGGGCTTGCATGCCCGTGCATCCGCCAAACTCACCAAGCTTGCAGGCAGTTTCCCGTGCGAGGTATGGATCAGCAAAGGTGAACGTCGCGTCAATGCCAAAAGCATCATGGGCGTCATGATGCTGGCGGCAGGTATTGGCAGTGAAGTGGAGCTCGAAACCGATGGCGCCCAAGAGCAAGAAGCGATGGATGCACTGTTGGCCTTGATTGCTGACAAATTTGGCGAAGGCGAGTAAGGCCCTTCCATGACGTTTTCCATCCACGGTCTTGCAGTTGCGCGCGGCATCGCTATTGGGCGTGCCGTGTTGGTGGCGTCCAGTCGCGTGGATGTGGCGCACTATTTCATTGAGCCTGATCAGGTCAAGGTCGAGCTGTCACGCCTGCTCAAGGCTCGTGAAGCCGTTCAAACAGAACTGAAAACGTTGCACAACAACTTGCCCAAAGAAGCGCCACCCGAGCTGGCGGCGATTTTGGAAGTGCACATCATGTTGTTAGAAGACGAGATGTTGGCCGATGGCGTGTCGAGTTGGGTCACAGACCGGCTCTACAACGCCGAATGGGCGCTGACGTCCCAGTTGGATGTTGTGGCGCGCCAGTTTGACGAAATGGATGACCCTTACTTGCGTGAGCGTAAGGGTGATTTAGAGCAGGTGGTGGAGCGCATGTTGCGCCACATCAAAGGCAACCCACATGTGATGCCGGAATCTGCGACAAAGAAATCCGCGACACGTCAGCAAGACCTACAGCTAGGCGACGACATGGATGTGCCTCTGGTCTTGGTAGCCCATGATTTGTCGCCAGCCGACATGCTGCAATTCAAGCAGAGTGTGTTTGCTGGCTTTGTCACTGATGTGGGCGGTAAAACCTCGCACACCGCCATCGTGGCCCGCAGCTTGGATATCCCCGCGGTGGTGGGTGCGCGAACTGCCAGTCAGTTGGTGCGTCAAGATGATTGGATCATCATTGACGGCGATGCCGGCGTGGTGATCGTCAATCCTTCGCCCATCATCCTGGCCGAATACGGATTCAAACAGCGCCAGGCGCAAGTTGAGCGTGAGCGTCTCTCGCGACTGCGCCATACCCCCGCGGTGACCTTGGATGGGCAACGCGTGGACTTGCTGGCCAACATCGAAATGCCCGAAGACTCACCCGCCGCGCTCGATGTGGGCGCCGTGGGTGTGGGCCTTTTTCGCAGTGAGTTTTTGTTCATGGGGCGCGAGGGTGTGTTGCCTGATGAAGAAGAGCAATACCTGGCCTACAAGCGCGCCGTGGAGGGCATGAAGGGCTTGCCCGTCACGATTCGCACGGTAGACATCGGCGCCGACAAACCCTTGGACCGCACCACCAAAGACGAAACCCACCTGAACCCTGCTTTGGGTTTGCGCGCTATTCGTTGGAGCTTGGCTGACCCTGCGATGTTCTTGACGCAGTTGCGCGCCATTTTGAGAGCCGCGGCTCATGGGCAAGTGCATCTTTTGATCCCAATGCTGGCGCACGCGCGCGAGATTCAGCAAACCTTGGCATTGTTAGACAAAGCCAGAAAGCAGTTGGATGCGCGAGGCGTTGCATTTGGCCCGGTGCGCGTGGGTGCCATGATCGAAGTGCCAGCCGCTGCCCTGAGCGTGAAAATGTTTTTGCGCTATTTCGACTTTTTGTCGATTGGCACCAACGACTTGATTCAATACACCTTGGCCATTGACCGCGCAGACGAGTTGGTCGCGCATCTTTACGATCCCTTGCATCCGGCGGTGTTGCGCTTGGTGGCGGACACCATTGCCGAATGCCGCGCACAAGGCAAAGGTGTGAGTGTGTGTGGCGAGATGGCGGGCGACCCCGCGTTGACACGTTTGTTGTTGGGTCTCGGTTTGCGCAGTTTTTCCATGCACCCTACGCAAATCTTGGCGGTCAAGCAAGAAGTGATTCGTTCAGACACCTCACGCCTGGAGACGTGGGCTCAAGAGGTGCTGGCCAGCGACGAGCCAGCTGAATTGATGGGGCTTTAAGCCTTCGACGCTTCTGCAGCAGCGTGCGCTTGCTGGTCAGCGTGGTACGAGGAGCGCACCATTGCGCCGACGGCGGCATGACTGAAGCCCATCTCGTAGGCCTTGTCTTCAAACATCTTGAAGGTGTCTGGGTGCACATAGCGACGCACAGGAATGTGGCTGGTGCTAGGCGCTAAATATTGGCCAATCGTTAACATGTCAATGTTGTGCGCGCGCATGTCTTGCATGACTTGCAAGATTTCTTCGTCAGTTTCGCCGAGTCCCACCATCAACCCGCTCTTGGTAGGAATGTGCGGGAACAAAGCTTTGAACTTCTTCAGCAGGTTGAGGCTGAAGGCATAGTCACTGCCGGGGCGGGCTTCTTTGTACAAACGCGGCACGGTTTCCAAATTGTGGTTCATCACATCGGGCGGTGCGGCCTTCAAAATTTCTAGCGCGCGATCGTCTCGCCCGCGAAAGTCGGGAACCAAAATTTCAATTTGGGTCTGGGGAGACAGCGCGCGTGTGCGGCTGATGCAATCGACAAAGTGCTGACTGCCGCCATCGCGCAAATCATCGCGGTCCACGCTGGTGATGACCACGTATTGAAGTTTGAGAGCGGCAATCGTTTTTGCCAGGTTCTCAGGTTCGTTCACATCCAGCGGGTCGGGCCTGCCGTGGCCTACGTCGCAGAAAGGGCAGCGGCGGGTGCATTTGTCGCCCATGATCATGAACGTGGCGGTGCCTTTGCCAAAGCATTCGCCGATGTTGGGGCAGCTGGCTTCTTCGCAGACGGTGACCAATTTGTTGGTGCGCAGCACGTCTTTGATTTCGTAGAAACGTGTCGAGGGTGAGCCTGCTTTGACACGAATCCAATCGGGCTTCTTCAGCACTTCGCCTTGTTCCACTTTGACAGGGATGCGCGACAGTTTGGCTGCGGCTTTTTGTTTGGCAGAGGCGTTGTAGTTTTCGACAGTTTGTGCTTCTCGCACGACGTGGTTGTCAGGGTTGGACATGGCGGATGGCCCTGCGTTCAGGGCGACAAATAGGTGACGAGCTTTTGGCTCAAAACATCAGCGGCATCTTGCCAGCTGACCGATACGCCGATTGTAGAAAGATCGACAGTTTGCAAACCCTGATAACCACACGGATTGATGCGTTGAAAGGGGGCAAGGTCCATGGCCGCATTCAGCGCGACGCCGTGGTACGTGCAATGCCGACTGACCTTGATGCCTAAGGCGGCAATTTTGCCGAGCCCAGCAAAGTCGGGGTCGGTTGAGGCGTCTTTCTGGGAGCGTTGTGCCAACATGGCATGGCTGTGAGGTTCATCGAGCCGCACATAAATACCTGGGGCCCCGGAGACGCGGTGCCCCGTGACGCCAAAGTGATCGAGTGTGCGGATCACGGCCTCCTCGATGCGGTAAACGTATTCTTTGACGTAGTAGCCGGCACGCTTGAGATCGATCAAGGGGTAGGCCACGACTTGGCCAGGTCCGTGAAATGTCACTTGGCCGCCGCGGTTGGTCGCCACAACCGGGATGTCACCCGGTGCAAGTAAATGGTCATCTTTGCCAGCCAGGCCTTGTGTAAATACGGCGTCATGTTCGCAGAGCCAGAGCTCATCGGCGGTCTCTGCTGTCCGCGTTGCCGTGAAATCCTGCATGGACTGGTAGGTGGGCAGGTAAGGCACGCGGCCCAGTGCGCGAAGATTCATGGGTTCGCTTACAGCACCACTTTCACCATGGGGTGAGAGGTGAGGGTGCGGTAAATCTCGTCCAGCTGTTCACGACTGGTGGCGGTGATGGTGATGGTCACCCCTAAGTACTTGCCACCACTGCTTTCACGCAATTCCAAGGCATGGGTGGGGTCGAAGTCCGGATCAAATTGTTCGGCAATGTGGGTCACCGCGTGCACAAAGCCATTGACGTTCGCGCCCATGACTTTGATGGGAAAGCGACTGGGGTACTCAATCAGTGACTCTTTGCGGGGATCGTCTTGAGGAGGGAGGGGGGCTGTCATAGGGCAAATTATCCTATTGACAGGACTTTCTGAGGGTTATATGGGTTATCACGTACAATTGGTGGCTTTGCAGGACCTTGTGGATGTAACCTGGGCGTAAACAAACATGACCAGAATGCAGCCTGAAGATCAAGAAGATGTGCAAGACAACTTTCAGCCCTTGACTGCCGATCAGGCGCTTGAGCTGAGAAAACGACAACCCCTTTTGTCAGTTTGGCGGGTGGTGTTGGCGCAAGTCCTGGTGGGTTTGGTGTTGTCTTTGGGGGTGTGGCTCGTGACAGGGCGCCAGTCAACCGTGTTTTCGGTGGCTTACGGCGCCTTGGCGGTGGTTTTGCCGGCGGCGTTATTCGCCAGGGGTTTGACCAGTCGGGTGGCCTCCGCAAATGCGGGTGCTGCAGTGTTTGGCTTTTTCCTATGGGAGATGGTCAAGATGGGCTTGACGGTTGCAATGTTGTTTGCAGCCCCTCGCTTAGTGAATGATTTGAGCTGGCCCGCCATGTTGGTGGGCTTGGTTGTGACAATGAAGGTCTATTGGGTTGCGTTAGGTTTGCGCCGATTGTTTTACCCAGTGGTTCATATTTAAAGAAGAGCGAACGAATGTCTGTTGAACATGGTCCGACCGCTGGTGAATACATCGTTCACCACCTGACGCATCTGCAAAACAAGCCAATGGCTGGCGTCATTGATTTCTCTGTTTACAACCTGGACTCTATTTTTTGGTCGGTGTTGTTGGGTGTTGTGGCTAGTTTCTTCTTGTGGCGTGCCGCCAAAGGGGCAACGGCGCACGCGCCTGGTCGTTTCCAGGCGGCGGTTGAAATCTTGGTCGAAATGGTCGACAGCCAAGCCAAGGGCATCATTCACAACGCCGAGAGCCGCAAGTTGGTGGCGCCTTTGGCGCTGACTGTGTTTGTCTGGATTTTCTTGATGAACGCCATGGATTTGTTCCCCGTTGATCTGTTCCCCAAAATCTGGGAAATGATTTACGGTGCCAATGGTGGCGATCCGCATCACGCTTACATGCGCGTGGTGCCATCCGCTGACTTGTCTACCACATTGGGCTTGTCAACCTCAGTCTTGTTGGTTTGTGTGTTCTACAACATCAAAATCAAAGGCCTCGGTGGTTGGGTGCATGAGTTATTTTGTGCCCCCTTCGGTGCGCATCCTTTGTTGTGGCCAGTGAACTTCATCATGCAGATGATTGAGTTTGCAGCCAAGACCGTGTCGCACGGCATGCGACTGTTTGGCAACATGTACGCCGGCGAACTGGTGTTTATGTTGATCGCCTTGATGGGCGGTGCGGCTGCGGCATCGTTGCCCGGTATTTTGTTGCCCATCGGTCACGTCATTGCTGGTTCTATTTGGGCCATCTTCCACATCATGATCATCACGTTGCAGGCCTTCATCTTCATGATGTTGACGCTGGTTTACGTGGGTCAAGCGCACGACGCGCACTGATTTCGGTTTTTCTTTTAACTTTTCTCACTCATCCATTCATAGGAGCAAAAAATGGAACACGTTCTCGGTTATGTAGCACTCGCAGCTGGCCTCATCATTGGTTTGGGCGCTATCGGTGCTTGTATCGGTATCGGCATCATGGGCAGCAAGTACCTCGAGGCAGCTGCACGTCAGCCTGAGTTGATGAACGAATTGCAAACCAAGATGTTCTTGTTGGCTGGTCTGATCGACGCGGCTTTCTTGATCGGCGTTGGTATCGCCATGATGTTCGCTTTCGCGAACCCCTTCGTCCTGAAGTAATCTAGCAACAACCAAGAAGAAAGGTGTTGCCGTGAGCATCAACGCAACCCTGTTCGTCCAGATGATCGTGTTCGCGGTCCTGGTGTGGTTCACGATGAAGTTCGTGTGGCCCCCAATCGCGACAGCTCTTGACGAACGTTCAGAAAAAATCGCCCATGGTTTGGCTGCGGCTGAACATGCCAAGATTGAACTCTCTAACGCGCACAAAGAAGTTGAACTCAAGCTGGCCGAAACCCGCAACGAGTCCACTGCCTTGTTGGCTGACGCAGAGCGTCGTGCACAACACTTGATCGACGAAGCCAAGGCGCACGCCTCGGAAGAAGCGAAAAAGATTGTTGCTGCTGCGCACGCAGAAGCCGCGCAAGAAGTCGTGAAAGCCCGTGAAGCCCTGCGTGAGCAAGTGGCAGCGCTGGCTGTCAAAGGCGCTGAGCAGATTCTCCGCAAGGAAGTCAACGCTGGCGTGCACGCCGACTTGTTGAGCCGCTTGAAGACTGAGCTGTAAGAGGACAACATGGCCGAACTCGCCACCATTGCCCGCCCTTACGCAGAAGCTTTGTATAAGGCGTCTGCTGCAGACCTGAGCGGTACCGCTGCCTGGCTCGAAGAGCTGGCGACGATCGCTGGGAATGCTCAGTTGCTGCAGTTTGCAGAAGGTCCAAAAGTCACCTCAGATCAAGTGTTTGACTTGATCTCTGGCGTCGCCAAATCTAAGTTGCCAGCCACTGCGCAAAACTTTTTGCGCGCCGTGATCGACAACGGTCGCTTGAGCGCATTGCCTGAAGTGGCGGCTCAGTTCCGTGCGCATGTCAATGCGCAAAGCGGTACGGCTGACGCCGTGGTTTACAGCGCATTTGACATCGACGCAGCAGCTTTGGCTGATGTGAAGACAGCGTTAGAAAAGCGCTTTGGCCGCAAACTCAACCTCACGGTGGCATTGCAGCCTGAGTTGATTGGCGGTATTCGCGTGGTGGTGGGTGATGAGGTGTTGGACACTTCTGTCAAAGCCCGTTTAGATCAAATGAAAGTTGCGCTGACGGCTTAATGCCTGTCAGCCCTAACAAGAAAGAAGGAAAGAGTCATGCAACTCAATCCAGCAGAAATCTCTGAACTGATTAAGAGCCGTATCGAAGGTTTAGGCAATGATGCCAACGTTCGCAATCAAGGCACCGTTCTCTCGGTGACTGACGGTATCGTTCGCGTGCACGGTCTGTCAGACGCGATGCAAGGCGAAATGTTGGAATTCCCCAACAACACATTCGGTCTGGCCCTGAACCTCGAGCGTGACTCGGTCGGTGCTGTGATCTTGGGTGAATACGAGCACATCTCTGAAGGCGACATCGTCAAATGTACCGGTCGCATTTTGGAAGTGCCCGTCGGCCCTGAATTGATCGGCCGCGTGGTGAACGCTTTGGGTCAGCCCATTGACGGCAAAGGCCCCATCAACGCCAAGATGACAGACGTGATCGAAAAGGTTGCACCTGGCGTGATCGCTCGCGAATCTGTGAGCCAACCCATGCAAACTGGTTTGAAGTCTGTGGACTCCATGGTGCCAGTGGGCCGTGGCCAACGTGAGTTGATCATTGGTGACCGCCAGACAGGTAAAACTGCCGTTGCGATCGACGCGATCATCAACCAAAAAGGTCAAAACATGACCTGCGTTTACGTCGCGATTGGCCAAAAGGCTTCGTCGATCAAAAACGTGGTGCGCGCATTGGAACAAGCTGGTGCGATGGACTACACCATCGTGGTGGCCGCATCTGCCTCTGAGTCTGCAGCGATGCAATATGTGTCAGCCTATTCAGGTTGCACGATGGGCGAATACTTCCGCGACCGTGGCCAAGACGCCTTGATCGTGTACGACGATTTGTCTAAGCAAGCGGTGGCCTATCGCCAAGTGTCTTTGCTGTTGCGCCGCCCACCAGGCCGCGAAGCGTACCCTGGCGACGTGTTCTATCTCCACAGCCGTTTGCTCGAGCATGCAGCGCGCGTGGACGCCGACTACGTTGAGCACTTCACCAAGGGTGAAGTCAAAGGCAAAACAGGTTCATTGACAGCGCTGCCTATCATTGAAACCCAAGCTGGTGACGTGTCTGCTTTCGTGCCAACCAACGTGATTTCGATCACCGACGGTCAGATCTTCTTGGAAACCTCGTTGTTCAACGCGGGTATCCGTCCTGCGATCAACGCCGGTATCTCGGTGTCTCGCGTGGGTGGTGCAGCGCAAACGAAATTGATCAAGAACTTGTCCGGTGGTATCCGTACCGACTTGGCTCAGTACCGTGAATTGGCCGCGTTCGCGCAATTCGCTTCTGACCTCGACGAAGCCACACGCAAACAGCTCGACCGCGGTGCGCGCGTGACTGAATTGCTCAAGCAAGCTCAGTACAGCCCACAGTCCATCAGCATCATGGGTGCAACCCTGTTTGCGGTGAACAAAGGCTACATGGACGACATCGAAGTTAAACAAGTTCTGCACTTTG
>JACCDN010469650.1_pt1 | contig 13494 bp, 7 predicted proteins | sample 7441691 | NCBI WGS metagenome assembly JACCDN01 (sample SAMN15323439, study PRJNA562643) | freshwater metagenome | isolation source: river surface water | place: USA:Blue River Watershed | collected 2017-08-16 | reverse complement strand
TATTTTTTATTTTAACCAACCTCATATTTTATATCATTTCTATTATGTTATGCTTAGATTGCAGCATATTTTACAAACTTATAAAGGAGTAGAAGGTATAATCAGATTAGAAACTGATTATATATTTGATGACTGTAGTTTTAACAAAGGAAAAGTACACAAAAGATTTATTGAATATGATAAAGCAAAAGAGTATTTAGAAGAAGCTCATATCCATGAACCAACAAATTTACCAATTCTATCAGAGCTATTTTCTTTATATATCAAAATGTTGAATACTTCTATGGCGAGAGCAATTGAAAAAAAAATACTTAAGCTTGAAGAAGAATTATTAACTCAAGATAGTACCACAACTAAACTAACTAGTAAAAGTCTTTCTATTCTACCCACTGACCTATTACAGGAAAAATATACAACTTCTTTTCCTGATTTAATGAATACAGAATACTGCTTTGTAAATGAGGACTCCACTGGGGGCTTAGGTGTAAATTCTGAGTTTGAGACTCTACCTTGATTGAATTTATAAGCTTTTCTTGAGCCATAAAAAAAATCAACCTTAGGTTGTTGACAACGCGTATTTTTGTTTATAGAATTCTGATAAGCATCTAAATAAACACAACATCTTATGTGCTCAATCACTAAGTGTTTTGGTAGTAATAGACAGAGAGAATTTATGAATAATCTTGAAATAACCTATCTTGACAAAATCCTCCATGAAATAAATGGCTCAGTTACCAGTATACATTTATTATCCGACCTTATGCTCAATAAAGTTAAACCAAATAAAGAAAGTGGTATAGAAAATTTAAGAAATATTTATGAATCTTCTAATAAGCTTGGTAAGATGGTGAACTTGTTATCAACAATTACAAATCTCAAATCTAATAAAATTAAAATCCAGTCGAATAGATGTAATTTAATTGAGATAATTAAACAAGAAATTAATTATTACCAAGCAAGAATTAGAAATTCTTCGTTAATACTTAAGTTTCAGAATAGAACTCCAAGTTGTTATAGTATGATTGATGATTTTTGGTTCAAACAGTTACTCGGAATTTTGATTACCAATGCCATGAATCATACTGAGAGAGGCGTGATTAAGGTTCGTATAGGTATTATTGAAGAAGTAAGAACTAAATATTTTAGTTTAAGAGTTAGCGATGAAGGTAGCGGGATTCCTGAAAGTGAACTGGACAGTATTTTTTTGCCACTGCAACGAGGAAGTCATAGTGTAGACAAAATTCCTGGGTCTGGTATTGGTCTTACTATTGCAAAAGAAATTGTAGAAGCTCATGACGGAAATATAGTAGCTCGAAACAATACGAAAGCTGGAGCTGTTTTTCTAATTAAATTTCCTTTAAAAGAGTAAAATATACTATAAATGAGAATTCTTGGGGGTGTATCGTCTTGAAATTATAAATATAAATTCCAGCAATTGAAAGTTGATATTAGAGCTGTAATATGTGTTTTGCAATTACTTGTGCAGGTTCCTTGCTTTATTCTTAGTCTAAACATCAGGCGAATGGGCACTCGCGTACCTGAAGACCTTTGAAATAACCACTCACACGTCAACTAACTCATGAATATTTTGAATTGCCCTCACTCCACCTGGTACCCATATAAACACCATAATTTATGCAGCTTAATAGGTTGAAAAAGGTACTACTAAGATAGCTCCAAAAATATTGATCTTCGGTATACTGTACATTCTCTAGAGTTACAGTGTTTTAAAATCCCAAACTTAAACACTCTACTTAACCTTAGGTAGAATTTTAAACTAGTTTAAAATAAATATGATTTAGTAGATAAACCTTAAATCCACACTGATTTCAATACATAATTTAGAAGAGAACTTATCAAAAGTTAATTCAACTATAGATTGAATATTTTTGTTGACACCAAGTTTGTTTTTGATAGACTGAGTCGGTGATGTTGGGTTCACGGAGGTTGTGTAATTGATTTTTGGATATTTTTTAGGAGTAAATAATCATGAGCAAAAAATCGGCAAAGCCACAAACTGAAATCTACGATACCACCTGGTACGATGCGAAAGAATTAATACAGTTAGTTCGTCAATATTCGAAATCACTGAACATTGTAGAACCTGTATCTACTTTAGATGGACTGCGAATCCAGCTGAACAAAGTGGTAGATGGTCAGCAAGGTTCTTATTTTGTCCCACTGAATATAAATGCCGTAGATAAATCATTCAATAATGTCAATCATTGGGTTGGTTTATACATTTCCAAATCAAAAAGTGGTTTCGAAATTAAGTATTTAGATACTATGGGTCACCCTATCGATGAAGGGGTTAGTGAAATGATTAAAATATTTGGAAATGTAAATTACAATGTAGAAAATTTGCTTTTAGGACGCTCCATACAATTTGTAAAGCACAGCGAAGATGAATTATTGCTAGAGGGCAATACAAACGATTGCGGTCCATTTTTAGTTTATTGTATATCTTGTTTAGCAAATGGGCAGGACATAGATATCCCCCCTCGTATTGATTTAGAACAATCAGTATTTTTAGGGCAATTTTTAAGAGATTCATTTACGCGCAACAAAAGTTTTGCAGAAATATACAATCAGGTATCATCACAACCATTACCTGATCAATTGATAAAGAGCAAATCTACTGGAGAAAGAGAGCCAAAAAATGAGTCACCTAGTTTAATTAAACAGGAACCGATCAAAGTAACCCCCAAAACACCTCAACCACCTGAAGGAGCAGTATCAGAGATTATTGGCAAAATAACGGAAGGTACTGACATTATTCATGATAGCGATGAATCAATTATCGTAGTAGGGAGAACGCGTGCAGGTAAGAGCACATTAGTAAATTATTTAACGAACCCAGATGTACTGGAAGTCAAAATGCACAAGATAGGACCAAAAAGTAAAGGCGTGCCCGTTATTGATTTCAAAGATAGTGTGAGTAGTGATATTGATTTACCCAGGATTGGTCACTTGAGGGAATCCTATACAACTGTTCCGCATAGTTGGTATGACAAAGAACACAATGTCACGTATTGGGATTGCCCAGGTTTTGAAGATACTAAAAATTACGTGCAAGATGTTACTAATGCATTTTACATAATAAAGAATATTTAGCACGTCAAAGCAAATGAAAATATTGTTGGTCGTGAGTTGGAATGATCTTTCAGGCGAAGGAATAGCTCCTATTAAAGCTCTAGTTGATACTATAAAAAGAATGTTTGATGATTTTAAATCTATTGATTTTGATACAATAAAAGGTAGTTTATCATTAGTAGTTACAAAAGCCCCGGAAGGTACTACAGTTGATGATGTTGAAGGGTTATTAAATGAATTCTTGAGTACAGAGTATTTTATAACTAATAAAATTGCTGAAGATATCTTTAGCACTTTATCTGAATCTGGTGACAAGATTTCAATATTCGGAAAGCAGACTATTCCTGGAGAAATTGATCTTAGTGATCGTGGTGAAATGCTGAGAATATTAAATGGTACTGAATTTGTACCTAGTGCTGTAATCAATCCTCCAATTTCTCAAGAATCTCAGTTAAAAATCTACGGAGTATTTGAAGCATTAAAAGATCATATAGGTGAATTAATTGCAACTTTAATGGAGAAATACACATGGCAAAATACTGTTATTGCTAAAAATATTCTCGACGAAGGTGAATTAATAGCATCATTTGAATCTTTTAAATTAGCTAGAAATAAATTTGAGGACCTTCTCGATTTAGCAAATGGTGAAAAAATTCTAGACATTATAAGCAGTTTTATGCACGATTTCCCCAATGAATTTGCGGAACTAAAAAAGAACTTTATTGCATTAGAATTTTGTCAACAAGTTAAGCAAGATTTACCGGTTAAAGATGTCATTGTAAGAATAAAGGAGATAATTCGTGCGAAAAAAGATTTTATAGATCAAAAGTCTACGGAGATAGAAGGACAATTAGTGGGTATCATCACTCGTGAAGCTAGTGATACCCTCAGCAAATTTACTGAGACTGTTAAGAGTAATTTATATGATAAGTTCTCTAAAGCACTTGAATCTCTAGATCCTAAATTGATTGAATATTGTCAAACCTATGTTAGGGAAATATCAAATTTGTTTAGTACGAAATTAACTCTAGAGAATCTGATTTTCTTCGAAGAAAAATTAAAACCATACGGAGTAGTAGATACTTTGGGAGCCTTGGCAGTGCATGGCCGAATTCTCGATACATTAAGTTCAGTAAACAGGGATCATTACTATGAAATATTAAATATGGTTGTTAGACCACTAGAATCTTTACAAGAAGAGTACAGCTCCATGGTAAGAGATCTAGAAATTCAAGTAAGTACAAATTTTGAAAGTTATTTTCATAAATTTATTAATGAGCAATTTAATGAAACAAATTTTTCATTGTTCAATCTACAAGATTTATTAAAACAATTGGCTGAGTGTATCGATGGAATACAAATACAACCTAGTATTACTGATCTTGTTGAGGTTACTCTTAGAATTTGGCCTGAGAAAAATCTACTTGCAGCTAAAGGGGAAATTGCAAGAGTAGAAGCTTTGAATGAGATAGGAATTAAGATTCAGTTGGCAGGTAGAGATAAACTTGATGAGTATATAGATAGACTAAAATCTGTTAAAAATAAATTAGAAATATTATTCTCTAGAAAAATAGAAGAAGATATCAGTGATAACTTAGATAAATTAATCTCAGGAATCAAAGAATGTAGTTTAGAGTTAAGTCAGAAGGGGGAGTTATTAGAATTAGTTAAAAATTTATCTGATGAATCAGGTAAAGATGTATACCAACTCATGCTGAATTTTGGAAAATCTATACAGCAAAAGTTTAGCATTGATAATTCCAGTATATTGGAAATTATACAAGAATCACAAGTATTAGGTCGGTTCGTTAATGGCGTAAAAATGATAGAGTTATTTAATAGTAAAATGACCGCTTTATCCGAATACATCCTTAGTGATAAAACATTGCACACTCTTGTCGTAAAAGTAAAAGATCATGTTCTACAAATTGAAAAAGAATCCGCAAGTTTGGATAGTGTAAAGTCGGTTTTGAAGCAATTAGATCAGTGTTTTTCTGGTTTAATCAATTTTCAAGGTAGGCAATTAACTGATCTCGTCAAATATTTACAGCAAAATTTAATTTCTAAAATTCCCGGCGAATATTTAGCAGAACTAGATGTAATAAAAGATTCTTCGGATAGTTTGGATCATGGAAGACATTTAACACCTCTACTAAGATTAGGGCATGAAGTAAAAGATCAGCTAGATTGGTATGCAGATATTTCTAATATACACGAAGTTGTAATTACAAAGGGTTATCGTTTTATTAACGAATTTCCACTAGTCAGTGTAGATAATTTTACTAATTTTATAGAAAGATTGAAGGCAGAAGGCTTAAGGTTGGATCATAATATATCTCATGCTGCATATAAAGTGTCCCAGCTAAACAATTTATTGAAACACAGTTGGAGTGTGCCTCAAGTTATCAGAAATGGTAACGAGTTAGTTATTGAAGGTGAATGTTTAAAAACAGGGGATCTTCCTGCGCATATACCTAATGGTATTACTCAAATAAAAATAAAGTGTTTAAATTCTCTTGTTTTTGATAAAAGCATACATGCTCAAGGTGTTAATATTGTGGTGATAGCACCATATTGGTACGTAGCCGATAAAGTCAAAATCGATCTGAGTGGTAAGGATGCGGTTAATTTTCCTACACAAGCAATGAATGGTGTAGGTTTTAAACCTGGAGGAGGAGAAGGTAGTGACGGACAAAACGGCTTAATGGGTTTAAGAGGACAAAATTCAGGACAATTATATGGTGTGGGTTATAAATTTGATGGTCTACAAAATATCACTTTAGTTTTGGCCGGTGGTAGAGGTGGCAATGGACAAAATGGTGGTAATGGCGCCAACGGACAATACGGATTAGATGCAACAATTCAAGATTTTTGGGGTAATAGAGGAATCTGGCAACCTAATGAAAGTGATATGTATACAAGATTTGATAAGATGTACAATAGAATTGAGTTGTGTAAAGGCTATCCAGGTCAAGTGGGAGGAAATGCAGGCAAAGGTGGTGCTGGTGGAAAAGCTGGCAGTCCAGGAAAAATGAAGATAATAGATAGTTCTGGTAAAGAATTGGAACAGCTTTACCCTGGTGATGAAGGTAGAAATGGTAGAGATGGATTACAAGGAACACCAGGAATTGGTGGAAAATACGGTAATGATCTTAAAGTTTATTATTTTCAAAATCAATATACTACGCTTAGGGAAGCTTTACCCCTATACGTTGGACAGCATGCAAAGTCTGGTTATGTCCCATTAGAGAAACACTTTAATTATAGCGGTGAGTTTAGGGATGTTCATTTTGAAAAAAGTATAGTTCCTGAGGTAAAGAAAGAAATTACTTCTCTGCAAACTAAAGTAAGTAAAGATGAATTCTATTATAAAGTGCATGGCCAAGTATTAGAAGGTCTTGGTACTCTTTATGGTGATGGGACGATTTATAGTGAGCACCCAGGTATTATGCAGTACGTAAGTGAATTTAATAGATATTATTCTGATGGTATAGAAAAGATACTTGAGCTGAGAATTTCAGATCTGGCCCCTGTGCTTAAGGGTGCTAATGTAGGTTCTTTAAGTCCAAAATATCTTTTTAATAAACAATTTGATAATATTGATACTTTGGCAAAGGATCTTTCTAATTCTTTGTCTGAAGCAGATGTAGTACTTGTTCCACTTAATTTAAATTCATCTCATTGGGTAGGAATTGTATTTGCAAAACAAGAAGGTGCGTTATTGGTAACATATATGGATTCGGAAAACAGTCAAATTCCAGAAAAATTACTAGATAAATTAATGATCAGCTTAGCCGAACAAGGGTACGTCAATATTGAGTTTACACAAGAAGGTTTAGCATCTCAAATATCAAATAACTGTGGACCAGAAATGGTAGAAAATTTTGTGTTGTATTTAACTGGTTCGCGTATTACACAGCATGAAGCTGTACCTTATCATTCTCAATTGTTAGAAAGAGATTTATTATCTAATGATTTATGCACCGTGTTGTTAGGAGAAGATAGTATAATTTAAAACTTTTTTAGGAGTAGCATTTTAAGTTACTCCTAAGTATTTTTCCCCAATTATTAAGCTGGTATCATTCGCTTGACAAATTATCCCTAGATTGAATTTAAGTATAATAACACTAGTGTTAGTTACTAGGTGATTTATACCAATACTCTCAACCTAAATAATCCTTATCATGAAATTTAATTAGTACAAATGTTTATCCCCAAGAACAATTTATAGAGCATAATAATATGAAAAATGAAACAAATCCTGACTTTCTTTACAGAGGTAATGACATAATAAAATTATGGGAACAATATTTAAAAAATGGCTGTGATAATAATGGTGAAAATATTCAATTTCATGCTAAAGACTCAATTGTAGACAGCATTTTCAAAGGTCTAGCACAACAACAAGAAATTGCTATTGTGCTTAATCAAGATGGCACTCTATATAAGAACAAAGATGGAGACACCATAACATTGTGTGGTGAGATAGATTATAAACCCGAAGATATTAATAGTAAAGTTGGAGCAGCATTAAATCAAATCACCACATTCAATAAATCCAATCGAAATGTAATTACCAATCACTTAGTTTTGTTTCCATACCATGTCAATTCTGCACATTGGAATCTTGGTATTATTAAATTAACAATAAATGAAGGAAATGTTGCTAATCATACTGTCTCTGTATACGAACCATACGGAGGACATACTCAGGCAGAAAATTATATATTAAACCAAATAACTACTTTACTTAAAGAGTCTATTCCTAATTTAACAAGTATTAATCATAAAGAACAGCAGAATGATGGATCATCTTGTGGAGCAATAACTGCAGAAAATGGAAAAGAATTCTTGAAAAAAGAAACTAGAGAACAAAATTTATTGGAAATAGATTATCCAAAAGGTGCTACAGATCTAAGAAATAGGCATGCAACAGAAATAAATGAAAATGCTTTTTATCAAGCACAAATTGAAAATACAGAGTACACAGCAAGAGGAGATAAATCCATAGAAAATCAATTTGAAATAATTAAGTTACTAAGAGATATAATAAACCAACCACAAAATGATTGGATAAAACAGGTACTACTCCTTACTCAGAACCAAAATGATGAGATAATGAGAGAAAATCTAGATCTATTTAAGAAATTCTTAATCCAACAAAATATTTCTGGAGAAATTCAACAAGAAGTTTTTATAAGAATACTCAGAGAAGATGGCGGATTTAAAGAAGGAACAATCGATCTAATAAGTACCCTTACTTTTAACATAAATACTACTCAAAATGTTTGGATTGAGAATTTTAGCAAATCTGAATTCTCAATACCACACCGTCAATTTACAATTAAGCGTACAGAAGAAGTAGCAAAAGAACGTGATTCTAAGCGAGAGCTTGTTAAAATAAAGCTAAATAATAATAATGGAGGATTTTCTAGAAGTGATTTAGAGGTCACTCAAGGTAATTTTAGTTACGAATATATATACACTATACAACGTACATTATTTTCAACACAAGAAAGTATAAAATTGATTGGAGAATCTAATAATCTTATATTTCGAATTAATGATTTTCTTGAAAATAATTATGCCGACATAGAACAGGTGTTTAGAAAATTAAATTTTGATATCAGTGCAGTTCTAGATTCAAAAGGAAACAACATTCTACATTATGCTGCATTTAGATATGACCTAAAACTAGTAAGTATCATAATTCATAAAGCTAAAGCCGACGGAGTATTATCAAAATTACTACATCATAGAAATCTTGATGGCACTAACCCTCTAGGTATGGCTTTTTTATTTGAGTCTCATAACTTAGCTGCAATAGAAGTTGCTAGATTATTTGTTTTCATACCAGAATATCAAATCAGCGAATATCTCAATAATAAAGACTATATGGACTATTCTCATGTCCAAACTATTGGTGGTACTAATATATTACATAATGTGATATTAGCTGCCTCAAAGTGTAGCAAAGAGGCTAAAGAATCATTATCAGAATTTTTTAGAATTTTGACTAAACGCCTTATTGACACACAAGAAGAAGGTACAATTTTTAATCCAAATGATCCAACGATGAATCCTGGAAAACTAACTCCAAATCTCGATGGTCACATGATAAGTACTGGAAGATTGCTTGAATCTCTAAAGTTTAGTACAAAAAGAATTGAGATATTATGTAAAAAATATTTTGCTTCGCTTGTACAAATTTATGAAACCTCTCAGTATGGTGATAGTAGTGGAGATAGTGAAGATGAATCTTCACATGCACATAAATACAGAGAAATATTAAATGGTTTTGATAAATTTACAAAACAATCTCTTGGACAAGATGCTTTTAGTAAAAGTGCAAGTGATGTTAATTTTCAGCGTACCTTTGACAAATATAAATACGACTATTCAGAATCATTGTTAATACGTGCAACCAGTGATAATGGTGCTTTTGACCGATACAAATGGGATCAATTTTGGCAAGCAGTCAATTCGCCAAGTAATGGTCAAGATATTGCTATATATAAAGATTCATTAAGTAAGATGGTGGTACCATTATTTCATGGAGTACCATTTATGCACTCTCAGTATACAAATTATCAAAGAAGAGAAATTGTTGAGAAAATAGACAAAATAAATAGAAAACTACTTGGTCGGTATGATGGTAGTATGAGTCAAGAAGAACATGCTCTTACTGTTGAAGAACAAATACTAATTGGCATACATTCCAGAACAGCAACTGCCACTTGTGGAATGAAAAGTCTACATGACGTTATAAATTCAAACCATGAAGATTTAACAAAATTGGATAATGTTGGTAATACTTTACAAAATCACTTAACTCAATCACTTACTTCTAGAGGATTCAGAGCTGCCATGAAGAATTATGTATTTAACTTTGCCGATAGCCCTATTGGAGATTTTTGGCAAACTGTAAGAGATGGTGTTCTTCCTGAAGAGGTAGTGAAATATAGGTTCCCTGTTATAGCAACTAGTAAAGCTCCTGACCACCCAATTAGGTTTGCCATAGGTAGAAATGTTGAAGGAAATAGAGGTGAAACTCCCATGCAGCCTGAATATGATAATGATGGATATCCAACGCATAGGGTTGCTGGTTTGTTATATATAACCATGTGTCCTCTTATAGATCTTGTACAAAACATGCAAACTGGACAAGCAATTGATATAAATCATGCAGTTAAAACAGGTATAGTAGGTAAAGGTCGAGGATTTCAAAGATTTGCTAATCAACTTGAAATGGATTTTTTTGGTAAGATTGATAGTAGCAAAATAGTATGCATAGTTCCGATAATTTACCCTCACATTAGAGATAATGAATCAACAAAGAGTAAATCTGTTGATTCATTACTAGAAGATATAACATACCAAATAAGCACATTTTCAATGGGTTCTCCAGGTAAAAAGAACGTTACTAGCCCTAAAAAACTCATAGCCGATCTAGGACAATCCTCTAACCCGGATATTATGACGGAAAGTTCTAATCTTTTCGGATTTGGTAAAGTGATGGTACCATCTATTACCAGTATTGCAAACGGTCTGGTAACATCTATTGCTTCTAAAATAGGATATTTTTTATGTTCAATTACTGATACTAATAAGTTAGTTCCGTATAATGTAAAATTTGACCAAGCTGGGCAACAATTTACTAAAGCACAAGAAGAAATAAAGTGTGAGACTAATGATCTTCCAGTTCCAAAACCTTTATGGCGTGAGGTTGTCCAAGAACTTATTAATGATTCTACACTTCAAGAAGAGTTTATTCGTTTGAGTATTTTAGGAGAAACGTTAGAATAAACATAATTTAATTGAGATAATCAAAAAAGAAATCAAGTATCACCAAGCAAGAAGGAATTCTTTGTTAATACTTAAGTTCCAAAATAGACTGCCAAGTTGTTATAGTGTAGTCGATGATTTTTGGTTCAAACAGTTACTTGGAATTTTAATTACCACTGCCATGAATCATACTGAGAAAGGAATTATTAAAGTTCGTGTAGGTATTACCGAAGAGTTGAGAACTAAATATTCTAGTTTGAGAGTTAGTGATGAAGATAAAGTCATTTTTAATCAAAAATGAAGACTCTAATTATAGTCTTCTTCTTCAGTCGAGCTACAGCATCCGCAACAGAACACATATTCAACGCATTTTCCTAATGCATTGAACATATCGACACAACATCCCAATCCCGAATCTTGTAAAACTTGTTGTGCTTGCTGAGGATTCATTGGAGCAGGAGACATAGGTGTATAAGCCGCCGTCTTCACTTGCGGCTTTTCTCTTGCCTCCCTTTCCCTGTGAGTTTCTTGTCTATACATAATTTTTCTCCTTGGAATAACTAAACTATCAACACATCGTGATCGTAAATTTTAGTTCGTGATTTTGCCAATTTTTTACTCCTAAAAAATATCCAAAAATCAATTACACAACCCCCGTGAACCCAGCATCACCGGCTCAGTCTATCAAAAACAAACCTAATGTCAACATAAATATTCAATCTATGGTTGAAATTAATTTCATTAAACTCTTGATACACTTTCTACACAATATATCTTGAGATCATTATGAGACATATTTTACGCTACTATCACGATTTTCTCCGGCTCCTACACACATAACTAACTCCTTCTTTCTATCCATTTTTATCCTTTATAACCTTTAATGTTAAGTGAAGTCTTTGACAGCAGAAGAGCATTAATACTACTATGCCAAGAATCTTCTTAAATATTGTCTCCACTCCCCGTCTGCATTACTCTAACTAATTTTAAGAGCGTACTACGCAGCTATCAATGTAGTTACCGTATTGATTATTCCAGAATATAATGTTGAATTGCGTAGCATCACCATTGCATTTAGCGTATTAAACTATATGCATACCCATTGTTGTGGATTATTTAGTCAATTCCCTCTTCCTATTTATTTAGCCTCTAGAAAACGGTTCTGCGCCATCTTCCAAAATATTCAAATAATTACGATAGATATAAAGTTTATCACGTTTCTTACCACTCACTTCTTCTAATACACCAATAGACTTCAAGTTATTTAATGCACTTCTTGCTGTTGGCTGAGTCATTTGCAATTCTTTGGCAAGAAGGGGAACTGTCACTTGAGGTAGGCGCTTCATGTATTCAAGTGTTTGTTCACATGAAAATCTAGCGCGGCCTAAATAAGATATTTTCTCTATATCTTGTGCAAAAAGATCATTAATGCTTTTTGCCGTTTGTATCGCTTGTTTTGAAGATTTCTCGACACCAATGAGGAAAAATTCCAGCCATGTTTCCCAAGTGCCGGATTCCCTGACCTCTTGTAGCAGCTCATAATAGGTATGGCGATTTTGCTTAAGATAAAGGCTTAAGTAAAGGATTGGTTCATCAAGCATACCATTTGCACATAGAAGCAAGGTTATCAGCAACCTGCCAAGTCTGCCATTACCGTCTAAAAAAGGATGTATTGTTTCAAATTGTACATGAGCCAGTCCTGCTTTTATGAGAACGGGAAGGCTTTTATCATGAAGAAATCTTTCAAAATCGCTAAGACAATCACTTAAATGGTCTACTGGAGGAGGAACAAAGAGAGCATTGCCTGGTCTTGTGCCGCCGATCCAATTTTGTGATCTTCTAAATTCTCCGGGCGTTTGACTAGATCCCCTGCCGCCAGAAAGTAAAGTACCGTGTATTTCTTTTAAAAGTCTGAGTGATAAAGGAAAATCATCTTTTAAGCGCTCTAAGCCATAGTTTATAGCTTTCACATAATTAGATACTTCTTCTACGTCTTCAATTGAGACTTCAGGTTTTTGGTTATGTTCAAATAGCATGAGATCTGAGAAGGAGCTTTGGGTCCCTTCAATCTGACTTGAAAGCAAAGCTTCTTTACGCACATACATATAGATGAAAAGCGCTGTATTAGGAATGGTCCTATGGACACTGTTTAATTCAGCCAATGCATGCGTTGCTTTTTCAAGGTAAGGATAAAGCATCGCTAATTCTATGGATGGCTCAGGTGGGAGTTTTGCGGGAACATATGCTTTATATGACTCACCAGAAACCTTTTGTGTAATATATATTCCTATTCTTTTATTCATAGGCGATCTTTTCTTAAGTTGTCCACACTAAGAAATTATGTCAGATTATCTTTTCTTAGTCAAGATAGTAAGGAAAAGATACGCAATCTAGGGTGTCCCATTTTACAAGAAAAATATGAGCCATACTTTTTGTGTAGTTGAACTTTTTCCAAAAGTTACCCGGCTTTGTTGTATGAATAAAACTCCTCAACTACAATAAGATAATGTGGTATAGAGTATTTTTCACTATTCTAGAATTTTAAAACTATTCTTGTATAAGCATGTCAAATACTTTTTCCTCAAAATCAAAACGTAAATACCATATCATCAACTG
>JACCDN010142286.1_pt1 | contig 13494 bp, 14 predicted proteins | sample 7441691 | NCBI WGS metagenome assembly JACCDN01 (sample SAMN15323439, study PRJNA562643) | freshwater metagenome | isolation source: river surface water | place: USA:Blue River Watershed | collected 2017-08-16 | reverse complement strand
CTTTCCCATCATCGATACAAAGACTAAAATACTCTCAAACAATCATAGCTATCAGATCAAAAGATACAAAAAAAGAGTCGCTCTGACTCGATATGGTATTGACATGATAATCAGAGTATATACATACAATAGTCGAGTAAGGATATAATCTCTTGATGAGAGAGGGATAATAGCTATAATCAAACAGATTCGAGACGGGACTCGATAGATTTACTCTCTCTATTCGTATGATAGACGACACGCAGCTAGCGAAATATCGCCGTCAACAGTGCATCAAACTCCTCGACAAGATAACCAAGAATATATTTAGGATGTTGCGTGATGAACAGATTCTACCATCACAAATGGCAGCGAAGTTTGCTATATTATACAAGAAGCTCGAACAATTTGATACTGTCTATCTCGACACAGCATATCATCGCCAGACGAGGAAGTATATCGATGGATTTGCGAAGATCATGAGATGAGAGCGGGATCTCGAGTCTCTCAGATCATCCCACATGACACAGCTCAACCGTCTCCAGAAGCTCAAAAATGCGATGGAGTATAAGAGAGAGAAGTATGTAGAGGATTCTGTGTAAGGTAATCAAGATAAATTTAATCATTACAAAAAACCATGAGATATCAAGAAGTGCCTACCTACCCACAAAATGAATCTTATGATAAGTTTTGTATTTTGCTAATTTTTTTATTAAAGAGAAAATGCTTTGAAACAAATCCATATCGTAATAAGGATAGTACGAATAAATTATTATCAGATAATGAAATTGATTATAATATCATGGAAAGATTCCATAGCGATATTATCAAAGAAAAATTTTGATGAGATAATAAAAAAATGATACATGCCATACTGATAGAAACTTGTTTAGAAGATTTTTATAAAGCAAATTTTCTTCAGGACATCAAATTTAATCCTTGGAGATATAATAGTTGATGTTTAGAGGAATCATATTGGCTCTATATAAGAATGTTAGATAGTCTAGTTGAATGATCATCAGCCATAAGTTTCGGCAAGGGAATTGTCGAATTCTTATGATTTAAGAAGTGTTCGGAAATATATAATAACATACTAAAAGATAATAATGAGAGTAAATATAAGTGATACCTATGAGGTAAAGTCCTCAATAAAAATGGTGACATTTATCTAAGGAGCTTCGAAAAAAAAGATTTAGAAAATATAAAAACGGCTATAATTCCATTGAAGAAAGAAGAAAGACTCATTTTTTCTATTTTTTACACAACATACAACCTAAGAAACAAATATGCCCATATTAATTTCCCCATACCATCAAAACTATTCAGATCAAATGGTCTTATCTTACCAGCAACAATAGATGAAGCAATAGGGATATGAAAAAAAGAATGAAATGATACAAGCTTTATATACTTTCTCGATTACATAAAAAGATATAATGAATATGCAACCGAATCAAACGGGAAAAGAATACTTATCAACGCAAAATCATTTAGACTCCTTCCATCTATCGAATTTATAAAAGAAATAAGCAAACTTATATTAATTGAGAAAATTAACGAGTATTACCCACACTCCTCCCTGCTACCTCAGTAGTCGAACTACTGAGATGCTACTCACGAGGGATATTAAATAACTCCAGATAAGCAGAACGAGCTCCACAAAAATATCGACAACTCGAACCATCGCTAGAACGGAGCGAAGCACTATCGCCACTGACTGTCACTGTCACGATACATGTTTCTGCATCTTTATTGCCTTCGCTATCAGGCGTCTTGACGATAGATTGCAACTGCGTGGGAGATACTTGCTCTGCCTTTCCTTCGAAAGAACAACTGAATTGATCTGTTCCTACTGTCTGAGCAGATATATCATAATTACCATCCGTATCAAGAGTAATGGAAATATATTCCTTAGCATCATTACTCATAGTACATAGTTCATCGAAGTACGAACCTCATTCGGCGATGCAATCTTCCTCGCTTTTGTAACCAGGACTATATGAAACATCGGTAAGATGACTAAAGGTACCAGTAAAATTAGAACTTTGTGGATAAGAGATAGTCTTCTGACATCAGCCTACTATAAAAAGCGAACATAACAATAAGAGAGGTAAATTCCTCATGATGTAATAAATAATGATAAAATATTTATAAAATACCCTAACCCACACTCCTCCCTGCCAATCTCCCTGTAGCCTAGCTACTCGTGAGATTGTAACTACTCACGAGGGAGATCATCCAGCCATATACTACCAACACTATTGCCGCAAAAATCATAACAAGCATAAGCGTCATTAGATCTTAATGATGCATGATTATTTTTCACCGCCACTGTCGCAATACATGGCATATCATATCATGATCGATATGATATAGATTGGATCTCGGTGTCAGATATCTGTCTTGCTGCACCTCGAAAATGACAACCACCTCAATCTCTCCCTACCGTTTGTGTATCAATATAATACAATCCATTATGATGGGATATAATAGAGATATATTCCTCTATAGCATTGTCTATAGTACAGGGCAAATATTGATCATAAGAATCATCATAAATGCCGCCCTTGCTTTCACATTCTTGCTTATTATACATATTATAACTCACAGGACTTAATTGACTAAACTTCCCTATGAAATGTGATGGTTGAGAAAACTGCAAAAAATCATCACCTGTACAAGTATCTTTATCTTGATAAAGGGTATATGTTGCTTCATATTGTGAATAGAAACTATGACTATTACAATCATTGTCACTCTTGATGACACCAAAGGCACCACTCAAGAGTTTGACTCTGCTTCAATGTATTGGCATACCAACGAGAGATGACGTGAGATTGCCTATATCTATCTGACCTGTCTGTATCAGAGAAAGATGAATATTAACTATATCATCATTACTACCTCAACAACCTGACAGTAAAAAGACGAAAGCAACAATAATCAAAAGAGAAAAGGATTTTTTCATATATCGAAAGAAAATAATAAATTACTATCGTTTTCTATCTTTTCATACCCTAACCCACACTCCTTCCTGCCAACCTCCCTGTGGCCCAGCTACTGGTGAGATTGTAACCTCCCGTGACGCCATCGATATCCATAATCTCTCCTGCGAAGTAGAGTCATGGACAGATGCGAGACTCCATCGTCTCGGGATCAATCTCATCAGTCGACACTCCCCCTGCCGTGACGAACTCATCACCAGGTCTACGCTGTATCAGTGTCAGTACCATACCTTTGCCAAGTGCATCGATGAGCGACTCTCTCATCGCTTTGCTCAGCTGTGCTCCAGAGAGCAAGACATCGATCTGACAGTATGCCAACAACTCGACGACAAATCTCTCGGGCAAGAGTGTCGAGAGGATATTTTTGAGAGATTTCTTGGGTGACGACTGCACAGCAGTCGTGATCATCTGCGATCGAGCATGACTAGGACGATCTGCATCGATGACGCATCTGATAGTGACAGACTGCTCTGCTGTCATAGCCTCATAGGGTATCATCGACGAGAGACGAAATGTCACCGGACCCGATATCCCGAAGTGGGTGAACAGAAATGGTCAGACCAAGAAGTCAGGATCGGGTAATGCTGTGATACGATCACAGACCAATCTCGCACGAGGGAAGCTGAGTCCAGACAATATCTTGCACCACTCCTCTGCCACGAGGAAACTATTGAGCGATGGTCATAGTGTCGTGATACTATGTCCGAGTGCTTGTGCGAAGGCATAGCCATCCCCTGTCGATCCTGTATGACGATAGGCATTCCCACCTGTCGTCAAGACGACCGCATCGACTGTATATTCTCCTTTATCAGTCGTAATAATAAATTGATGAGTAATCTCCCCCTGTGAGCGTCAAAGCGAACTAGGGGGTTGGAGAGAATGCTCTATACTTATGACACTCTCTGAAAGGAGAATCTTCACATTATCCGCCTGTGCAAATACCTTCTCAAAGATACGGACAATATCCTTCCCGTCATTGGATTGTGGGAAAACACGCATATCTTTCTCCATCTTCAGTGGCACTCCATGTGCTTCAAATCGTTTATAGATGCCTTTCGGGGTACATGCTCTCAATGAGGTATCGAGAAAATCTGCACCTCTGACATAGTGTTTTTTTAGTTCCTTGATCGAGGTGATACCTGTGGTCACATTACATCTCCCTCCACCGGAGATGATGACTTTCGCTCCGAGTCAGGGATTTTTATCGAAAAGCATGATATCGCCATGATATCACTCCTCTATCAATGTCGCAGCACACATCATCCCTGCTGCTCCTCCTCCGATAATTGCAACGCTAGTCATCTTGCAACAAAAAACTAAACTACTAAAATTCTACATTACCAAATCCCCTACTTCTGCTGATCAAAAAACGACAATAGCATCGGAGTGGCAAATGTTGGCCAACCATGTGGATAATACCCTCCCCAGATCTGTGACTGTGTATGCGGACATCGTATCACTGGAGCATCATCTTGACAGCTATATTGCATACACTGACTATCGGCTGGTGTTCATGCTACTGCGACAGGCTCACCAATACAAGAGTTTTGTCTGACAAGCTGGTCACGAGCCATCAACCCGCCATCAAACGGAGTAAGATTATCGTCTGGATTGTGCATCACGATCGCTGCAGTCGGACCACTACAGTCGTTGATCGTCGTCGCTCCTCCGACTGTCCCGATAGCACGGATGACATCACCACGAGCACAGGACAGACTATTGGTAAACCATGACCCTAATGAATGTCAGACCACAAATATTTGATCTTTATTGATACAATATTTCTCGCTAAATTCTTCGACAATCGCATCAAAGAGAGCAAAATCTCTGAGATTACTCGATGGATCACCAGGATTGCTCCATGTACGAGGGGATGTCTCTTCGGGGAGACCGCTTGGATAGATGATAATATCACTATCATGACCCAAAACATTATCGAGATTATAATAGCCACGGACATCTGCATTGGAGTTTGTGCGACCATGAAAAGCTAGGATAAGTCTACTCGGCGTATGCTGGTTATATGCTCTACCTATATCAGTAATAAAATGACGATCGACACCATTGACGGTCAATGTAGTGATTGGATTGTTTGGCGGTGTCAGACCGCATCAGACAGATGCTACTTTGCGTACACCATCAAAAGTCAGACTTCATTCTTTGTGAAGGATAAGTTGATGGGTAAAGTACGCCATCTGACCACGAGTCATATTCGTATTTGGACGAAGTGCATATTTGGAGAAGATGTTGTTGTTATGCACAAATTCTATATACGGCTGATATCGTTCTACTCATTGTCATTCAGCGACCATATGACCAAAGCTCCCCAATCACATCTTCAGAGCCTCTGCCTTACTCACATACTGGAGAGGCTTAAACAGATTGCCATCATATCACTTCACGATACCACGCTCTTTGGCATGACAGACATAAGGAGCAAACCAATCGCTTGTCTGTACATCATTAAAGCAACGAGAACTACTAGCCAAAGAACCACTACCAATACTTGCTCCCATCGCTATTTTCATAAACTCTGCACGATTGACAGGACGATCAGGGCCGAAAGTGCCATCATCATATCATTTGACGATACCACGATCGACGAGAAAACGAATGCTCTCTTCATACTGATGACCACGGATATCAGTCATGCGAATAGGTGATGCCGATGATGACAGAGATCATAGATCAGCTATAGCAACACCATCTGCGACACTGATAGTGTCAGCGACATGCATCACGAGATAATATTTCCCATTACCTGCGGCGATACCGACACCCATCATCCTATACTTCGTTTCTATGATACTCAACCAATGTGGCTGATATGATTTTCCTGCCTCACTAGCAAAAAAGTTATAAGTATATTGTATAGCCTGTACCATTTTTTGTGTACAATTACTCGTACAATTATAGACATTTCGGCCATTACTCTCCGTAAATGATCATGGCGTCACACCTTGTGCGACAAACCATCTACGCATCGCTGCTGTATCCCAAAACGCTTCATCCTCTCTCACATGCGTTCACTGTGTCGTATTGGTATCTCTGAGGTGATTTGCTCGAGTCTGAGCAGTATTCGTCAGATAAGGATCAAGCACATACGACTCTCTTCATAGTTCTGATCTTGCATTATTGACCATCGTGAGCCATGCCTGCCTCACTGCCTCACTATCGACATCTGAAGCACTGATAGGGATGATAGCAACTTCAGCATATACGGGCAATACAAGCAATAAGAGAGTCAGAAAAAAAGATTTGCACAATCTATGGATAAACATCATCTATACACAAAAAATAAATAGTCTATACAAAATATATGCAATATGTCATCGAAAGCAAGAACAAATAGCGAGAGTATTTTGCATCTACGATGATAAAAAATACAATAAGATCATCCTTTATTTACCAATAAGAGGTCATATATGGAATGATTTAATATACGAATGCTCGGTGCATGATTGTGACTTTTTCTCTTCGGTATGTTTATCTTCGAAGAGACGATCGCCCATCACTATGCTCAGTCGATGAAGGCTTGGTTATCCACATTCACCAAAAATATCGTATCAAGTATCATAACAGGGACGGTGACTACATCCATACTCCAGAGTAGTACAATCGTCTCTATGCTGATGTTGTGATTTGTCGGTGCAGGCATTCTTTCACTGCACCAAGGCATAGGCATCATCATCGGAGCAAATCTCGGATCTACTATGACACCATGGCTGATCTCACTCATAGGTTTCAAGATCGATATAGCTGCTGCTATATTTCCTCTCATATCCATCGGAGCATTGCTTATCATCATGGGAAACAAATATCATCGACTACAATGAGTGATGAAGCTATGTTTCTCCTGTGGCCTACTATTTCTCTGACTGGATTATATGAAAGAAAGTGTCGAGGCATTGACGCACATTATTGACCTTCAATCCTATATACATATAGGATTACGATGATATATACTGATAGGACTCATCATTACGATTATTCTCCAGACAAGCACTGGAACCAGCGTCATCACCATTACTGCATTGGGTAGTGGTTTGATATCATTTCCTATGGCTGTAGGTATCATGATAGGAGCAAATCTCGGATCGGCGATAAGCACCTGTATAGTTGCATTTATGAGTACATCAGGAGAACAAAGGCTCAAAAAGATGATCGCTCTGACACATGTGATATTCAACATAATCACCGCCACCATAGTTATTGCCATGAGGTGATATATTATAGTATTCATAGACTATATATTTCCTCACACGACAGAACCAATCTTGGCATTGGCACTCTTTCATACAGTCTTTAACATGATCGGAGTCTGCCTCCTTTCTCCTTTGGTACATATCTATGCACCATTACTGGAGAGGTTTTTTCCAGCCAGATCGCATCGTATCAATCTCGCACTAGATCATATCAACACGACGTTACCAGAAGAAATTATCCATGCATATGATAGAGACATAAGACTTCTCTTTCACAAAACCATAAACTATATGCACATGGCATTTATGAGCACGACAGAGAGAAGAAAAGAGCATATCACCATCGATAGCATCACTGATATCTATGTCGATATCAAGACGATAGAAAAAAAACTGACATCGTTTTTTGCACACTATGATGTATCGCCATGTAGCGACTCACAAAAAGAAAGCATCAACAATTATCAACGCATCCTCATGGATATTATCTCAGCAGTGAAACACATCAAGGATGTATCATGACATATTGGCATCATCGATCATGTAGCCACACAATCATTTGCAGATGCATTTAGAGAGAAGATCGAAAGATTGATGAATGATAGCGAATCTATCCTCAAATCTCACAACACTATGATGATTAGTGAGAAATTACATAGCATGAATATAAGTGTACAAGAAGATGATATTCATTTCCTCGATAGTGTACAATCCACGATCAAAAAAAGCAATCTAGCAGAAGAAAGTGATATTATCGTCTCTCTTCTCAAGGTAAACCGCTATGTCGTCTTGGCATCACAAGCCATGGTAAATGGCCTACACATACTCTATAATCAAGCATACAATAGCGATAGAGAATTGTCATAGTGTGTATGCCACACTATAAATATACAATCAAGGGCATTTTCTCTTCGAGAAAACATCTTGCATTGTGCATTACTTTTAGTTATAGAGAAGACACTATTGTTCTATATTTTTAGTTCTTCTACTTTTTGTATCATGGACAACACACACGAATTACAACAGCCTTCACTCGGCAAAAGCATGCTTAACTTCATCGTCTGATGATTTCTTAGCATCATGGGATCGATAGCGATCCTCAACGGTATCTTCTCGCTCTTGCATATTTGGTTTGGACGATTTGATGGGAAATGAATGAAAATAGGAAGAAACGGACAATCGCTTGAACTCATGGATGATGTACCGCAATCACTTTTCATCCTAGGAGTAGGTCTCTTCTTCTGGGCTATCGTACGACTCAGGAAGCAAACTCGACGACAGGTCTGGTATAGATCACATCGTCTGATGTTTCGAATAGGACTGATCATCGTGATGATACCTATCGGTCGATGAGGCTATCGTGGACTGGTATCGATGAACGGTGGTAATGCCATCTATGCCGCACAACAGTGTGATACCGAGACTATCCGTGAGCTCAATGATGAAGGAGAAATAGCTGACACAGACAAGAACGAAATGATGATGCGAATGGCTCAAAAATGATGTAGCGAGACCATCTCCTATGTCCTCGATCAGTGATGGGATGTAAATACGATATACAACAACACACCGATCGTCAATACTGCTGGATCATTTGCTACCGCTACGACGATTATGGCACTCGTCGATCGTGGTGCGAACGTCAATAGTATGGATAATGACATCAGCCTCCTCATGAGAGTATTGCAAAATAGTGCTATACTCCCCGAAGAGAAAATATATGTCGTCAAGACACTCATCGCAAGATGAGCAGATGTGAACTATAGCACACCAAGCGGATTATCTGTCACACAATTGGCCACGAGCGCAGGTATTGATCTCACTAGTCTCTAACATAGAGTATGTAAAATACAAAAAGCTCCCAATGGGGAGCTTTTTTATACTTGAGGAAGAAAATTATTACGACTCCAGTTCCACAACATACTATGCAGATCAACAGGAGCGATACCGCTTCCTGCCAATACACCAAACCACTTCTCCTTTACTTGTTCAGGACCATCTTTCTCGGTCGTGATTCATAATACTATACTCGCTTGCTGGATATGGGTATCGGGTATGATGCTCAGCATATGCTTATTGATGAGATCTATATCAGTATAGTGACTCATGATAAACATCCAGTAATCACACATCTTTGGACCATTGAGATAGGGATAGTCTTTTTTGTGAGAGATAAGATGATCTCTGATCTGGAGGACATCAGAGCTATGAGCATGGATAAGATTTCTCGGGTCATTGTCTCGTTGCTCAGATAATGTCTGACAGAGTCTTTGTCGTATCTGGACATGTTTGTTTCTTTGGAGAGCTAATTTATGCTTCGTCAGGTCAGACTGCAGTTGCTCAAATGATCTCTGCACGACTTGCTCAGGATAGAAGAGGTAGTTCGTCTTACTATCATGCCACGTCGCCAAAGCAGACTGCCGCATCGCAGGACTGGATCTTTGGAAGTTGAGAGCGACAGGCAAAGTGAAGTAGAGATAATTCTCTCTCGATCCGAGATCTGCTCATGGATTGACTTCATGCTGATGCATCCTCGGAATCTCTCCTTGCTCTCGATGGTTGATGAGTGTATGGATTTTAGCGAGAGACATATAATTTGAAAAATAAATCAGATATCTTTTTATATTAACTTTGGCTTTGCAAGAGATATTACTTTTTCAATCTGCTCTCTCGAATCATTTCATCAGAAATAACTATTAATATTATGTGGTCTTCCTTGTGATTTAGTAAAATCATCAAACATCTTAATTAATGTTTCTATTATTAATGATGCGTCTGTAACAAAATCATCATGAATAATACCTCTTAATCTATAGTCTGGTATATAGTTATATGAAGGATCTTGATGCCCAAGTACCTTATTTCTTAAGATCTTAAGCCTCTTGAACTTATCTGATTGTATAATTTCTTCAAGAAGGTTTTGATAATTCTTGAAATTACAAAATTCATCATAATTGAAAAAACTTATCACTGTTTTATCTTTTTTGAACAATCAATCTTTTTCTTTCACATACAATAAATTAGTTAATATCATAACAACTTCGGTAAAAAGAGCATTACAGATTCTTTGATAAAATGTGTCAATCGGATTTAATGTATCATAAGTATTCTTTCACACTTTCTCTGGATAATTAGTAATGACCTTACAATACTCTAACTGCTCAACCACGACCCTAAGCAAAAGAGTATATTGATGTCTCTGCGTATCTGACATATTTGCATATAGATTAAAACTAGCACACTAACACCACTCTAAAATTCTTCTTCCCCTTCCTCAACAAGATCACCCCATTCACTGCATCACTTGCTGAAACCGTCGCATGGATATCCTCGACTACCTTTTCCTGACAGGATACTCCCCTACTCTCGATCAACTTCTTCGCATCGCCATTGGATGACGCAAGTCATGTTTGTACGAGTAATTCGACAATTCAAAATTCAAAATTCAAAATTCAAAATTTAACCCCTCCCGTCTCCTGCTGCAAAGCCCCAATATCCTCCTCCGACATCGTCGCGATCATATCCAGTGGATTCTCTTTACCAAATAATATCTGTGTAATCATCTCTGCCTGTCTAGCTTCCTCCTCACCGAAGATAAGCTTCACAACATATGTTGCTAACATACTCTGACCATAACGACGAGCAAGATCCTGCTGATGCGTCGCTACAATCTGTGCTATCGTATCGAGATCATACAATGTCAGTATATGCAAATATCTCTCTACATCTTCATCACTAGTATTGAGAAAGTATTGATACATCGTATAAGGAGACGTCTTCGTAGAATCAAGCCAGAGAGCATTACCCTCAGACTTCCCAAACTTCTTGCCTGTACTATCGAGAATAAGCGGACTCGTCATACCATAGGCTTCTGCATCAAGTTTCTTGCGTATCAACTCAGTCCCTGTCGTGATATTGCCTCGCTGGTCAGATCATGCTATTTGGAGTTTACAGCCTTTCGTGTCAGAGTATTTTCCTTCTCTATCTTCGTACAATCTCAGAAAATCATAACCCTGTATGAGCATATAACTAAATTCTGTATAGCTAATAGACTTGTCTGCATCTTCGATACGTTTTTTGACGGTTTCTTTGTGTATCATAGAGTTCACCGTGATATATTTACCCACCTCTCTGAGAAAATCGAGAAAGCCCATCTCGTGATAAAAGTCTTTATTGTTTACAATCTCAGCAACCTGTAAATCTTCACCAGTCACCTCTCTAATATTTGCGATGAGTCATTGTATTTGCTTATTAATAGCTGCGATATTGTTTGTCAGGACATCTTCACTGAGAAAAGTACGTTCACTATCCTTACCACCCGGATCACCAATCATACCTGTAGCTCCTCCGATCAAGGGAATACATATATTACCACGACGCATGAGATGAATTGCATTCATGAAGTTGATAAAATTCCCCAAATGCAGACTATCGGCAGTAGGATCCATACCAAAATAAAATGCATAACCGCCCTGACTATACAAAGAAAAGAGATTCTCATCAGTATATTGTTTGAGCAATCAGCGTTGTTCAAGTTCTTGTTTGAGAGGCAACATTATAAAAATATGTAATATAAAAGAATAATACACTATATAGCTATTTTTATGGGAGAAAACAAGAGATCATCTTGCAATAATAGTATGACTTTACTATAGTCAGTGCTACGAAATGGAGGATTGACCGAGTGGCCGATGGTGCTTCCTTGGAAAGGGAGTGTACGAGTAATCGTACCGTGGGTTCGAATCCCATGTCCTCCGTTTTTTTTCATCACAAAAAAATTAATAAAATATTATAGATACAATAACACAATTGTCTACTATTTCATCCCTCATGAGAGAGTATTTTTGACAAAGGTATTTTTCTGACTACAATGACTGTAGGAGATTTATATCATGTTATATTCACAATGAATAACACAGGAGCGGTAATAGGTAACCATTCAACCGATAGAGTTATCAATGCACCTCAAAATGAAGCTTGAAGTGGAGTCGATACGAGAAAACGACTACTTGATGGCAAACTGGTCAACACGGTGCCCACTGGATCAGGAGCAACGCCTGTTGATGCAAAAACAGCATTTTATAGATCTCCCGATGGCACTCTCTCTACCAACCCCAGTAGCGGTGTATTAACAAGTCTCGCTGTCGAAGCGAAAATACAAGCAGGTATAGATAGCCTCAAACAAGAACTCGCCGAAGCGAAACAAAAGTGAGCTTCATGACAGTTTTGGTCAAAGATATACGCCAGTTTATTAAACCGTGCTAATCCTATACACTTAACACCAAATTCTAATGACGATAGTATTATAGCCCTCGCAGTAGTGGCAAATAATCTCCCTAGCATCTGATCATCACCAACCTCTCAAACTCCAAACACTCCTACCCAATCAACATCTAATGTCACAACAAATGTTAATCCATCCTCAACTCCCGTAAACAATAATACTACAACAGCATGATCTCCAACACAAAACACAAAAACAGCATCTTCTCAAACTCCACAAGCCAACAATCAAAAAACTATAGATGCATTGATGGCACAGCTCAATGGTACAAGAATATCTGATGTAACAGCCACTCCTACCACCTCCTGATGGACAAGTATATCAAGAGTGAGAAGACGAAGTAAAGCTTGATTTGCTGTTGAAGTACCGATCATAAGTCTATCAAAGATACTCACAAATCAATCACTAAAATCAATAGTAAGATTGAGCCAATCGCTTAATGCAAATAAGAACAATCCTGTTGAAGCAATAGCAGCGATCTATGGACATAGATCTATACGAAAAAATGGTGTACTTTCATGATGATATATTAAAGCAATGCTTAAATCGAAAGCGTTTCGTACATGATTATTAAGAAAACCAGAAAAAGTTTCCAAAGCGATGAATGATGCAATAACATTCTATACAGATGCTCTAAAAAATATCACAAAAGAGAATGGTTTTGATGACAAGACAACACAATTCAAAACACAATTCCTCAACCAACTCGTATCAGTCAGAAATACCTATATGGCTCAATGAGCAAACAGATATGTCAGTCAAATGAGCGGTACTACAATCCCAACTGCCACTACTCCTCAAGCATCATAACCCATGAGAACTACGCAACAAACCACATCTACATCATAAAAAGATTACTTTCCCATTTTCTCCCTTTTATACTTTCTCATTTTACTTATGTATACTCCCAAAACTCCTCAAGAAGCGATCAATTATATCGTACAGTCTATCAAAAATGTCGATCCTGACAATATCGAAGTCACTCGTGAGGACGTCGAAGACCTCTTCTACGATCTCTTCG
>JACCDN011031312.1_pt1 | contig 13499 bp, 12 predicted proteins | sample 7441691 | NCBI WGS metagenome assembly JACCDN01 (sample SAMN15323439, study PRJNA562643) | freshwater metagenome | isolation source: river surface water | place: USA:Blue River Watershed | collected 2017-08-16 | reverse complement strand
GTCCCAGCATGGTTTCGGGAATAAATAATTCTTGTAATATTGCAGCTAAGATATTCGCACCACAGGCCCAAAATAAAAAACGATTCAAATTAAAAAGTTTTGGATTTGCCGCCCAACGGTACAGAGCTGGTGCCGTTGCCAGGACCAACAATACATTGCGTACATAATGTTGTCCCCAATCTGAAAAAGACTTGGCAAAAAAATGAACACAGGCGATGGCGCCAAATGCCGTCAGCCAAACCACAAGCAATGTCTTGAGCCATTTTGGTGCGTTAGCTTTAGGTAATAGAAAAAAACTGCAGATAACTAGAACGATAAAGACATCTTTGATAAATAGAAAAGGCATTGGTGCCGTAGGTTTTAGATGACCAACGAAACCCATTAAGTAATAAAAACGGCCGCAGACGACCAGCATGGCTAGCAATTCAAGAGGACGCAAGAGTGGTATGCCAAATAATTTTAAATTTTTCTCTAAGAAAAATGACATTAAACCCTCTGAAAATGCTTCTACTTTTTGCTTTTAGAGTTTGCTCGCATTCGCTTGTTATGAGTAAACAAATGAGGACGAACTCTGATCGAAATCAAGGCTAGATGAAATACAACTATTAATCAACCCTCTGATTTTTCTCTTTTGTCAGTATTGGCTGAGCTCAGCGGATGGTGCTTTTCCATGGTGCGTGCTAATTGATGAATATCAAGATGAGTGTATTTTTCAGTAGCGCGAAGGCTTTCGTGTCCTAATAGCTCTTGTAATGTGCGTAAATTTGCTCCACTGGATAGCAGATGTGTTGCAAAGCTGTGACGGAGAGCATGAGGATGAATTGGGTGCATTAGCTTGGCGCGCCGTCCACGTTGTCGTATCCACTCGTAACCGACTCTGGTGCTTAGAGCTGCTGTGCCCCAAATATAAGCTAATGAATTGTTAACTTGAGAGTGTTTTTTAAATTCTAACAAATACAAACAAAGTGTTTTTGGCAATGCCACCAGTCGTTCTTTGTTGCCCTTGCCAAGAATTCTGATGACCTGTTGATCCAGTTGGCATTGGTTCCATTTTAGATTGCAAGCTTCGCTGATTCGCAAGCCTCCACCATAAAGTAGTAGAAATAAAATTTTCTCTGTCAGTAAATGCTGATGTTCTGGGCTGGTGTTTGAGCTGATGGCTTTTTCATCTGTTTGATAAGATTGCAATACAGCTAAAATGTCGTCGACCGATAAAAAATGAGGAATTTTTCTGGGGATTTTAGGGCAATGAATTTGGAGTGAGAGATCTTGGGTGATGAGTCTTTCGTCGAATAGATAACTCAAAAAGGATTTCAGCGTTGCCGCTTTGCGATTTCGAGTGGCGGCAGACAGATTTCCCCAGTGTCCTTGAGCTGCTCGGCTCAGTGAAACAAGCTCTTCCTCTGCAATATATTTGGTTTGAGCAGGGTTTGACATTTTTTCATGGTCCAGGTGCCGAAAAAAAGCCTGGGTCAGATCGAGGCTGTAGGCCTTCAAGGTGTGGCGCGAGGCACTTTTAATATTCTCCTGTGATTTTAGAAACTTAGTTACAAGATCCTGTAATTCAAGATTTTTGGCATGGGCAGCGTCTAGCATAGATAACCTTTAGCTTGGCTGAAAAACCGAAAACTTTTTTCAACGCTTTGCAAAATTTTTCTTGTAAACATTGCCTGCCCCCTATATATTGCGATGCATCAATGCTGCTGTGCATTGAAAAAACTCACTCCTAAAAGGTGGTACGTATGTCAAGTGATGCAAGTTCCCCAGTTTTACCGACTCCCCAAAATACTAAACAAGTAATGTGGCAAACTCCTACTCAGAAGATTGTCGAAGAAAAGAAGATTGTCTTCAAGTCCGATATTATGGTCCAGCTCATGAAAATGATCGATCGAGTGGCGCCATCTAATGCCAGCGTTTTGATTTTGGGCGAATCAGGTACTGGTAAAGAGCTTGTTGCTCATATCGTGCATGAACGTTCCAACCGTCGTAACAAGCCCTTTGTTGCTATCAACTGCGGCGCTCTTCGCGAGACTTTGCTTGAGAGTGAGTTGTTTGGTCATGAAAAAGGTTCTTTCACCGGCGCTTATCAACGCAAGGTTGGTTTGGCAGAAGTAGCTAACGGTGGAACATTATTCTTAGATGAAGTGGGCGAGTTAACACCGGCGATTCAAGCCAAACTTTTGCGTTTCATTCAAGAAGGTGAAATCTATCGTGTAGGTGGCAAAGAGCCGATTCGTGTAGACATCCGTTTAATCTGCGCAACCAATCGTGATATTGAAAAAGAAGTTCAAGTTGGACATTTCCGTGAAGATTTATATTACCGCATCAACACTATCGTAGCGACTGTTCCGCCTTTACGTCGTCGTAAAGAAGACATTCCGGCGTTGATTCAATATTTTTTGAATTCAAATGAACAGGCTTATTTAAATCGTGGTCGTCAAATGGATGCTGATGCGATTCAAATGATGACGACTTATGAGTGGCCAGGAAATATCCGTGAAATGCAAAACGTGTGTGAACGTATGCAGATCTTATCAGAAGGTCACACTATTATGATCAACGATATCCCAGATCATATTCGCAATCCACAAAGCCAAGACAGTTTGACCGAGTACGATCCAACAATCACTTTGGGTGAGCTTGAAAAAAGATATATCTTAAAAGCTCTTTCTCATTTTGATGGGAACAAAACTCAGGCTGCGCAGGCTTTAGGAATTACTATTAAAACACTTTATAATAAATTGCATGAGTACGGTGAGTTTGAAAAATTCGCTGTTCACCAGAAACCAATGAAGGTCTAAAATATTTTTGAACGTCAAAGTTCATCGAGAAGGGTTCATGTGTTAGGATTGCACATGAACCCTTTTTTGTTTTCAAAACTCATTTTTAATGCGTCGTTGCCAGCTAAATATTTAGGTATATTATTTACTAATATTGGCAATGGTACCGGGCTCTACAATCACTTTCCCATTGGCATCATCAAATTGATTTTTACTGAGTGTGAGATCTCCCCAAACAGTGTCATCCCAGGATACTAAATTAATATCAGCATAAGCATTTTGTGAAAAAATTGAATTTTCAATTTTCCCTTTCATACTTTTTCCTTGTTCAGTTGATAGATAAATTCCAGCATCCAGTCCCTGAGCCGTGACTTGATTGATTTGGAAATTAGGCGATTGATACAAAGCAATGCCAACTCGTTCGCGATCTTCGGTGGCCGGTGCGCGTGTGGTGACGTTTACATTATTAATGACAACAGCCGAGGCATTGTCAAAAAACAGTGACCGTTTTTTAATGCTTTGATTGGCCAATGATAAATCGTGAATATTAAAATTTCCTTCTTTTAAATAAAAGCCATTACCAGATTCTGCAATCATGTTGTTATTTTGATCTTGCAGTTCGAAAGATTGAACTTTGAGATAGACTGCGAAATCTCGACTGCTGCGTAAATCATTTTTTTCAATTTGGGGGGCATCAATTACACCCGGGGCATCTTGTTGAACACGAATAGCAAACGCTGTGCTTCGTAAAACTTTGTTGTTGATGATTTGCACATTGTTAGCCGTTGTGTTGTCGGCGAAAAAAACAATGCCGACCCAGTTGTCAGAAAAATCATTTAATAAAATTCCAGCTTCTGGGCTGTTGTAAGCTAATATCCCAAAACCTTCTGTCAATCCATTCACCTTGGTATTTAAGACAGTATTGTGTTTACCGTTCATGAAAATACCAGCAGTTGCTTTGGGAGCATTGATCTTGTGCCCTTTGCCATTGAGGGTGATATTGTCGCCTAAAATTTGCACGGCAAAACCGCGGTAATCTGGACAATCAAGATCTTCAGTCATGGTGGTGTTTTTATCGATGATTATTCCACAAGTGAGCACGGCATCGGTGTTTGCATTAACGGAAACATTTTTATTTTTGAAAATTACCTGTCGGTTTTTTTTGTCAATCGAAGGATTGGATTTGTATTGTTTGATTTTCTCTGATGTTTCTTTTGCGAATTGATCATTGGCTGGTTTTTGCGGACTGACTTTGTCATTAGCAAAAGTTGTTTGAGTCATTGTTAAAAACAGGATGTAAGAAATAAGTTTTAAGAAATGTATTTGAAAATTTCCTACATGGTAATTTTGTGGCATATGTTTTCCTTTTGAAAATACGAAAATACGATACAATATTAGACTACCAGTAATTGAAAAAAGTTTAATTTATCAGTGAGAGTTTAGACCTAGGTCAAGGCTAGTAAAGTAAATCAGTAGTTGAAAAAAAGAACTAAAGGAATTTCCGATTGAACCAATCCATAGCCAAGAGTAAAATCAACGAATGAGTATTTACGCTTCGATTGAGGATTTCACCTCCCATCTTAAGAACAATAGCATTTCGTTTGCCATTATTGGTGGGCTGGCTGTATTTGCCTATGGCGGTGAGCGGGCTACGTTTGATGTGGATTTTTTGATAGATGGCACTCATCATGCTGCAGTTAAAAAAATTGCGAACCAAATGGGTCTTAAGATAATGAATGAAAATGAATCTGTTTTGCAGCTGTCAGGAACCACGCAAATTGATATTATTTTTGCCAGAAAAACTCACTCACAAAAGATGCTACAAAACTGTAGAATTATTGAAAGCCTGCCCTATCCTGTTGTTGGCCCCGAAGACCTTATCGGTCTTAAGATACAAGCGTTTTCAGGGGATAGGAATAGAGAGGTTATTGATAAAGGAGATATTCTCACCTTGATGCGCCTTGTGCCAAACTTAGACTTTAAAAAAATTCAAGAATATGCCGATATTTTTGGTGTATGGAGTGAAATATTAGAACTCAAAAAACACGTATGACATTTCAAGAGTTCTGCGAGCGAGCTGCAGCTTTGCTTAAGCTGACTGGTCGTAAAGTTATTTTCAAACCCATTCCCGCTGAAAATATTAAGCTTTAGAAACAGCGCGGATTAGCTGGCTGTTGGGCTTTCTAGGTGCAGTCGGATTGCTTGTAAACTGTGTTTGAGTGTTTGAAAATAAAAAAAAGGAAGCCACTGGGCTTCCTTTTTTATTTTATAGCTATGGCTAAATTAGACTTAGAAATAACCTTCGTCTTCTTCGTCCATTTCGTCATCTTCATCGTCGTCATCTTCAAGTTTTTCAAAAGCATTGTCTTCTTTTTCTTCAGCTTCTTCCCAGCCTTCTTCTTGTTGGCCTTCAGTTGCTTCGATGCCTTCAAGTGAACCCATATCTTCATCGCCGAAATCTTCTAATTCTTCCATCAAAGGTTCGTGGTGAGTTGGTTCAACAACTGCTTTTACTTTTTTAGCTGCAGCAGGTTTAGCTGAAGCTTTTTTGCTAGCAGGTTTCGCTGCTTTTGTTGTTACTTTTTTAGTAGCCTTAACAACCGCAGCTTTTTTAGTAACTTTTTTTGCTTTAGCTTTTACGGCTGCTTTTTTTGCAGGTTTAGAAGCTTTTTTGCTTGTTGCTGTTTTTGCTTTAGCGGCAGTTTTTTTAGTTGCAGCTTTTTTTACAGTTTTTTTAGCGGCCTTTTTGATTACTTTTTTAGTCGCTTTTTTGGTAGCAGTTTTGCTTTTTTTTGCTTTTTTAGCCATATGTCTCCCTGGGTAAAATTGAAAAGTTTATTTATAAACTTAAAATCCATGCCAGGGTAACCACATTTTTCGCTCTCGGCAATTCAAAATTTTTAGATAAAGACTTGTTAATGACTAATTGAATACAAATTTAATTGAACAAAGATTCAGTGACTTACCACTGAATCAGGTTGTCAATCTGCTGGGCTGTTTTGGCCGGAATCTGAGTAGCTAAATACATTCCACCGGTATAATTCATTTTTGGCGGTACATAGCCAATTGCGCCAATGACGCGAGTTTTTGCTTTATTTTTAACCGGTGAAATCCAGCCAATTGGTAAACCAAAATCTGGCAATTCAATGTAAGTCGCAACAACATTTACGCCTAGGTAAACATAGATTCTATAGTTTTTAATTTGTGGCAATGAAATAGAGAACCCAGGCAGTTCGCCAGCAGGAACATAGGGCAGAGGATCGCCATTTGGCAGTCTTTGCCCCTGGCCCAAAGAAGCTCCTTTGATGATGTATTTCAATGGAATTTGAATAGCTAATAATTCTTTGCCATTGCCGTCCGCTGTACTTGCTAATTTAGCACCTGGAAGACTTGGGATGTTCATGGTGCCGATCAACGGGACTGGCATTGGGATAGGTAATAACAAGGTTAAGGCCTGTGCATTTTTGTCGACTCGAACAGCCATTTTCCCATTATAGACTCCACCAGAGGTATATCCATCCATATCCACTTGATCCCAGTTAGGTGCTGCCGGAGTTTGTGGCGTTGGAGTGGTTTGTGGATTGTCTTGTGATTGGGAATTCGAAGAATCTTGTGTGGTTGCAGTAGAGGAATCCGAAGAACTGTCAAAGCCACTACCTTTTTTTGCACAAGCAGGGAGCAGACACAGGGCTATGAAGAGTGCTGCTAAGCTAGATTTTGTCGACTTAGTGCTCTGTTTGTTGTTCATGTTCTGCTCCTTCATCTGATCTTAGGGAAAATTTAGTAACCTCTTTCTCTACGGTCCTTTGGTCCTTGGACTTTAGTCCAGCGCGAGAGTTTTATCTTTTTTTTGAAAAGTGCAGACAGAGTGTCGAAATTTTAGGTTGTTTAGAATTCATTCTCGAGGGAAAGATTTGAAAAGTGTCAAAAAAAATGGCGAGGACATCATCCTCGCCATTTTAGCTTTTTTGATTAAACTTTTAGACAGTTCGATCAACCGATCAGTTTTAGCGCCAACTGACTTGATTGGTTGGCTTGCGCGAGGGTCGCGGTGCCAGCTTGCAATAAAATGTTATTGCGAGTCATTTCAGTAGAGGCCATGGCAATATCAGTATCACGGATGCGTGAATTTGCTGCTGACATGTTCTCTTCTAAAACTCCCAAATTGTCCATAGTCGACGTCAAACGGTTTTGGAGTGCACCCAGATTGGCGCGCATACCATTGACCGAGTTTTGTGCCGTGTCTAAAGCCGAGAGAGCAAATTGCGCTCCTTCTTTAGTTGTATAATCCAACTCTGATAGACCAAGGGCCTCTAACTGAGAGTTGTTTTCGCCAGCATTGAAGGTGATGCGATCCTCTTCTGCTTTGTTGTAAATGCCTATCTGGAAATCGAACGCTGATGATGAACCATCCAAAAGATTGGTTGTTCCCCATTTTGTCGACTTAGAGATACGCTGAACCTCTGCCTTCAACTGTTGAACCTCTTTGTCCAAGAAAGATCTCTCAGTTGCACCAACAGTGTCAGATGAAGCCTGGATTCCCAACTCACGCAAGCGAGTGACGATGTTGCCAATTTCGTTCAAACCACCCTCAGCAGTTTGCACCATTGAAACACCATCGTTTGCATTACGATTTGCTTGTCTAGCAGAGCGAATTCCAGCTTTTAATCTTTCTGAAATCGCCAAGCCAGCAGCGTCGTCAGCCGCGATGTTAATTCGCGATCCAGAAGACAACTGTCCCATTGATTTAGCAATTGCTCTTTGGCTACCAACTAAATTTCTTTGAGCGTTTAATGCTGATATATTTGTAGTTACTCTCATTCCCATTTCAATATCCTCCGTTAATATTTGTTTTTCAGTTTCATAATTCCTCCTTGTTAAAATTCTCACCTTCTACATGATGATGAGTGGCCTCCGAGCCTTTATTTGTTTTATTTTTTTGAACACATTTAAATAATATCCATATTTGACTTGTGTCATTGACGTGAGACACGTCAGTCTTATTCTTCCTTGAAAGCCTCCTTCCATGAGAGCGGGGGGAATCCCACTCAGGTTTCTTGTTGTCTATTAGATCGTCGATATTTGTGAATTGATTCACAGGACACTTGTCGAGAATTGCTCAAAATAAGAAAATATAGACCCAAGGCTGGTGGTGGCTTTCCGAGAACTAAACAAAGGGGATTTCTATCTTTTACGATACGGCCTTCGTGGCCTCGCCGCCCTTGGGTACAACATCCTGATGGGGCGGAGATCGTAAAAGATAGAAATCCCCTTTGTTTAGCTCTCGGCTTAGTTTGAGTTGTAGGTGTGGGATGGGATGGGGAATTGATTGATTGTTCTTTTTTTTGGTGATCATAATTTGTAGAGGTTGGGATTTGATCTGACAGTGCCTCGAATATGTCCTCAGTGATTTATTTATTTCTGTCAAAAGTTTATACAGATGGTGACAATTAACAAATATTTATACTGTATTGGTTTTTAGTGATTTTAAAGAGTCCTAATGTTTTAAGTAAATCTTCGTATTGTTAGGTAGTTAAAGATAAGCATCTAGCATCAATCATTTTCTGATTTAAAGCATTTAACGGCATATTTATAGCATATTAAATATTTATAATTTAATTGGGAGACATTCCATATGACAGTTTTATCAAACAAAATTAGTTTAATTACAATTTCTTTGTGTTTTGTTTTTGCTGCAAATTGTTTTGCTGATACTAAAATGAAATGCTCTACATCAGTAATTAAAAATATGGATGGAGTCAGTCAATTACGAAATAGCAGCTTATTTAATGAAATTTCAATTTCAGAAAATGGACAAAAAATATCTGTGTCTGTGAATTTAAAGGCTCTGGCTAGCGTGAACAGTTCGGGTTTAATTGATTTTAGTGGTGATTTGAAATCTACTGAATCAGAGAAAAGTACATATCAAATTTTAGCAAAGAATATTGAAAATTCTGTAGGTGGAAGTCTAACTGCAGGATCAGTTGCAGAAATTAATTTAGTAGATTTTCAATATAATAAAAATTCACAAGTAGAGTTTAAGACAATGCAAATATTAATACATGATGAAAATGGCACATTTATTAAAGATATGCGTGTATTTGGCAAAACGATTTGTAAATAAAAATTAAGTTTAAAATGTGTTCTCTCGCGCTCGAGCAAATGAGAGCAAACATTAATCAATCTCTATAAACCGACAAAGCGCCTTTTTTCCTGATAATTCATAAGAATTGATTTGAAATCTGTGCGATTTCATCTCGGGTCGGTTCCAACAATTCTAGACAATTATGTCTTACCAGAACGTTCAAAAATTCTTTTGATTCTCATTTGGCAGATTTTGACAATTTACTAATTGTTGGAAACTTGTGCTGATATTCGGAGAATTTAGATAAGAACCGACATCAATTCCAATACAAGTGGCTTTTAAGTCTTCAATCCTTGGTCCGTCTTTTGCTAATAGACGATTTGTTACAAAATACGGAGGGTGTTATGAAGTTCATAGTTCTGTTTTTAATACTGGTAAGCGTTTTGCCATCGCACGGATTTCTCAAGTTTGATAAGTACAATTACTGCAATGGAGAGAGTTGCCCAGGTGAAGAAAGTTACAATCTTGCAACCTGGGAAGAGTTAGGAGTTTTCGCTCAAAAACAGCGAGACATGGGTTCTTTACTGAACGATGAAATAAATAAAAATAAAAACAATGTTGAAGGTCTGCAAAATCAAATCAACGCATCAAAAAAAGAAATAAAAGAAGAATTAGATAAATCAAATGCGGCTCGAATTACCATGATGATTGATGGACTATTTAACACCGATGCAAATGTTGGAGTGAATGCCAATCGAGAAAAACTCACGCAAATGATTAGACAAATAATTATCGAAGAACTTAAGAAGAAATAAGGGATAGAAAAAATGAAATCACAAAATTTATTAATAAAAATGACGTTAGCAATTTTAACAACAGCTATTTTCACTGGATGTACAAAAACAGAAAAAACAATTGTGACACAATCACCTGAGGTAGTTAAGGCAGAAGAATTAAAACCAGCTGAATTACCGCTACTTGTTTCTTCTGCTGATTGGCAACCACTGGAAAATTTATTGCTAAACACGGGGCTTCCAACAGAAACAAAAATCAGTATAGCAAAAAACTATATTCAAGCTATCGCAGAAAAATATCATTTAACTCGAGATCAAATCGCATCTGAAGTAACAAGAGCATTTCATTTAACAAGTGATGAAGAAATAACTAATAACATTAATAGTAATATGGAGAAAGTTGCAGCAGCAATTGCTTCTGTCCGTAAAGAGGCTGCTGTGTTTCTTAATATTCCACAATTACGAAATGGGATGTCTTCGGACGTTCGATTTTATTCTGAATCCAGTCGGATTCAAAATTTGAGACAATCAGATTTTATCGACAAAATGAAAATCGAGGTTCTTCAGCGTCAAGTTGAGAAACAAACATTTCACGTTTTTTCAGGTTTTCAAAAACAAGCCGAGCAGGCAGCCGAAGATTTATTAATCGAAATGGCAAAATCAGACAGGCGTAATTTTGATTATAAAATGGCAGAAATTGTAAAAATGGATAAAGCGCAAGCTAAGATCGAAAGTTTAAGATACGCTGCAGCTATCATGCATAAGCTAAATCAAGTGGATGATAAAACCAAAGTGATCATGGCGGGTTTTGTACTTGAGCAAGTTAAAAAAGCATCTGAGAATAAAGACAATTTTGAAAATGCTATTCGCTTGAAAATCGATAATTCTGATGTGTCAAAAGCTGCAGATACTTTGTCAAAATTAGCTGGAGCATTGTCAAAGTTTTCGAATAACAAAAAAGAACAACTGCTGGGTATGCAAAAACAACTCGAAAAATTTTCTAAAAATGGTGAATTAAAAATAGATCTAACAACATTGACCGGAGACCCAAACTTTCAACAAAAAATGTCAGACTATGGGAAAAAGTATGCAGGTTATGTTGATGGTGGAAGAGAGCTTCTTCAGTTAGCAAAACAATTTGGTGTAGACCCTAATGCAATTAAGCAAGTTGAGGGCGGCCTTAATTATGTTGATACGGGAGTCAAGTTAGTCAGTGCCATTTCGAGTTCAAATCCGATAGCCATTGTATCTGCAGTCGGATCGGCCTTGGGTGTAGCAGGTATGGGCAGTGTTGAAGATATGAACCAGCGGCAAATGCAGGCTAAAATGGATTTAATGTTAAGCTTGCAACAAAGGACAATTGCCGAGCTAGAGGAAACGCGAGAAGACATTCATGCGATAGGAAAATCATTAGCAACTACACAAATTTTAATTGGAAATTTGTCAGTCCAAATTGCGGACTCGAGCCAGAAAATTTATAATGAATTACGCTTGGTGCATTCTGATGTCGAACAGATCAAGGAAATGGTTCAAGCAGATTTACGAGATGGTTTATCAAGTTGTTTTTTGTTTGAAATGCAGATGGTTGATTATTCACCCGTAGATGTGGTTCTTTATCCAACACGGGGATTACAGTCAAATATGGATCGTTGTTTGACTACATTGTCTGAAATTGATGTGAAATCTAATGTCTCTATGGCTAAATTAAGATCGACTCAAGTAAACACAGATGGTGATGTTTTTGAAAGAGCATTAAATGCTTTTGATAAAACTTTTGATAAAACATTAGATAAAGTTATTTTTAATATCAATCCAGTTGAAACAGTTTTTGAATTAATGAAATTCAAAAATGATTTAGGAAAATATCAAATCAATGAGGATATGTATTCTTTTTTGCTGACATTGAAAAATGCCAAAGCAAATCATATCGTGGACTCATCATATGTGGCTGCAATGGCAACTTCGGTGGTTGCGACGGCGCCAACTATTGGGTTGTATAATGTTAGCAAAGGTACAAATATTTTTGACTTAGTAAAAATCAATCAAAAATCAACTGCTGATTTTTCTAAAACAATTGAAAATATTTTTAATGTCGTCAATTTGAATATTTGGCAGATGTCATTAATGTCGGGCACAGGTCTTTTGTTTATGACCGAAGCTGAAGTTGCGGATGTTAATAATAACTTGGCACCTGTTTGTGAACCACATGTCAACATTGATAGCATTCAATGTTTCTTGCGTAGTGATTTGTTAGTGCGAAAAAACTTTTTGAAGCACTATTTCAAAAAAGAATTGGCATTGAATGGTAAATCAGAAAACGAATATGTATACTGGACATTACGTTCTCCATACGATAACGAAACTGATTATTTAGAAGTATTGTTGAAAATATTGAAAGAAGTATTTCCATCTCACTGGGATTTGAGAATAGAAAATGTAAAGGGTATAAATTCTATCACGGCCAATGTTGCAGGTGTCAGAACTCTAATTCCAACAAGTGAAGAAATGAAAGATGGATCTATCAATTATCGTCCGGAAATGAAATACCTATTGGTTGCTAGGGAAAATCTTTTGGATCTGTATACAGAGATGAATATGAATACTATCAAAGATGAATCCGTTAGACGTATCTTAGTTGATAATATTATTAAAAAATCTCTTTATTAAAATCATTAAATTCATATTTTTTCGTAATCTTCAAATCAAACAAACGAATCAAAGCCCTGCTTAAAATGCAGGGCTTTGTGTTTTAAAGAGAACACATTTGCGCTATTTGTCTGACTATGTTTTTTGACTTGTTAATCAATCTCAATAAACCGACAAAGCGCCATTTTTCCTGACAACTCATAAGATTTATTTTGAAATTCTTTGCGATGCCATTTGGTTTCGTAGCCCAATGTGCATTTTTCAGTTTCGCGATTGAAATGGGTGCAGTCTTCGCAAGAAAAGCGGTGATCGTATTTTAGGTAATCAGTTGGATTGATGCCATCAAAGCGGATGCTGGTTCTCAATCTTTTTGGTGTAAATCTTTTGCTCATAGGAATCCTTAACACACTGTCGTTATCAAGCCTAGTTTTTGGCGCAATCTACTGATTTTGGCTCTGCGGAGCAACATGATTTGACGTTCAGAGTGCTCAAAAAAACAGTCTGTTTGTAATATTGACTTTCTTGTTTTCGAGCACATCATTACTAGAGCGGAATAGGGCATTAACTGGAGGTTGTAATGAACGAAATCGAGAAAATGACACGTAAAAGCCAAGAGGCTATGCAAGCAGCTGCGCAGATGGCGGAGCGTCGTGGTCACCCTGCTGTCGAACCAGAGCATTTGCTAACTGTATTACTACAACAGAGCGAGGGTATAGTTCCGCGAATTTTCGAAAAAGCTCATGTTCCGGTTAAATCCTTAATGGTCGAGCTGGATACTCGCCTAGAAAAAATGCCTAAGGTTTCTGGCGGATCAAAAACGACAAACGCTTCGCAAAGATTAGTAAAGATATTCAGCGCTTCCGAACAAGAGGCTGGCAAGCTTGGAGACTCTTACATTTCAACAGAGCATTTTATTTTAGCTATGTTTCATTCAGGTGATAATGAGTTGTTGGGCGTTTTCAAAAAAAGCGGAGCCAAACTTGATGTGATAGAAAAGGCAATCGAAGAAATTCGCGGCAGCCAAAAAGTCACCGATGATGATCCAGAAAATAAATATGAAGTTCTAAAAAAATATGCGGTGGATTTAACTGCTATGGCCGCAGAGGGTAAATTAGACCCTGTTGTTGGTCGTGATGAAGAGATTCGTCGCGTGATGCAGGTCTTGTCTCGTCGTACAAAAAATAATCCAGTGCT
>JACCDN010518030.1_pt1 | contig 13500 bp, 9 predicted proteins | sample 7441691 | NCBI WGS metagenome assembly JACCDN01 (sample SAMN15323439, study PRJNA562643) | freshwater metagenome | isolation source: river surface water | place: USA:Blue River Watershed | collected 2017-08-16 | reverse complement strand
GATTGGTGCAATAAATGACCCAGTTCTTTTGGGTGCCTTTGGCGTTGATGTGAGTGAGGCAAATGACCTTGCTGTTGTTGCTTCATGGCACGGGAAGTCACTTTCTGTTATTGATGTCAGTGATGAAAAAAATCCAGAAATTATTGGTTCTGTAACAGATAACATGTTTAACATGGCATCAGATGTAGTACTTGATGCTACAGGGAAATTTGCCTATGTAACGATTACTTGTCCAGCATCGACCGCATGTACAGTAAAGCCTTCATTAATTGTTGTTGATATCACGAATCCAACAACCCCAATGATTGTTTGGCATACTGATAATGCTAACGGAAATTCATTACTTCGTGTAAATGGTGTTACTCGTGATGGTTCAATGATTTATCTTGCAACACAAAACTCAATAGAGCGTTTTGATATTAGCAATCCAGCAGTTCCTGTATATGATAAAACATGGAAATTTGATCCAGCTGGAGTAGTTGGTGGTGACGTTGAAGCAACTGAAATTGCTCTTGATGGTAGTGTTGCAGTTATTACTACATTTGGTACCGATCGTATTCATACGATAGATCTTAATACGAATACTACAGGCATTATTTTCTCACCTATTAGTGGTTGTTCTAACCCTATGCCTGGACGTGATGGATGTATTTGGTCACCACACGTAGGTCCTGGTTCGTCAGAACTTAGAAATCCAATTGGTGTTGCTGTAGATGGTCGTGGTTATGCATACGTTACCGCCTTCGGCGCAAGTACAGCAGGGGAAGGTAGATTTACCGTTGTTGATATTAGCGATCCAGAAAATCCAGTATTGGTAACCAGTCTTGATTCTACGGCAAGTAGTGCATTTGATCACCCCTACGGTATTTCTATAAAGGGAAATCGCGCACTAGTAACCTCTATGTACACAGGAGACAATGCCCTTGTTGATATTTCTAATCCAGCTCTTCCTGTAGTTATTTCTACAGAACAAGGTGGTCAAAGTGGTTCAGATATTGCTTTCTATGGTGATATGGCTCTAGTTACTGACATGCTTTCAAAAGACTTTAGAGTGCTCGATATGGTTGATCCTGATGCCCCTACAAGTGTTTCAGGAAGTACATCTTCTGGTGGTAGTGCTATTCGTGCCTTGATTGCTCGTAGTTCAACTCGTCCACGTTCAGGTATGCGTCAGCGTGTAGATGGGGGATTGTTATGTCCTGTTGATCTTAATCTAAGTTTGGGCAGTGCAAACGAAGATGTAACACGTGTAAAAGCAATTGTTGCAAGTACAGGAGACTTTGCTGGTGATATTACTAATATGGTATATGACCAAGAAACAGCAGATGCAGTACTTAAATTCCAAAAATCAAGAAATCTTAAATTACAAGACGGTATTGTGGGTATAGAAACACAGGCAGCTATGGCACCAATTTGCCGCGGCGAAGAGGGTGGAACAGCGGTTACGGTTGATCTCTCAGCATAATCTCGAAATAGTTTAAGTTAAAAAACAAAAGCCCCTCATCTCAAACAGAGAGAGGGGTTTTTGTTATGCAACTTGACTGAGGGCAAGGAGTTCTTCTGGTGTAATGGTTTCTATGTTTATAGTGTCGGGTAGATAGATGCGCTTCATGCCTTTTTGAATAAACTTTCCAGAACGGCTTTCTAGTATGCGTAGAGGTTTGGTAGATTTTCCTATGTTGCCAAAATCTTTTATGAGGGTTACACCTTTGGGTAGAGCTTTTGGTTCTGCAAGAATCTGGAGCGCCCTATCAAAACTAATGGTATACGGATCATCGCCTTTTTTCAGTGATCGAAATTCTCGCCCATGACCGATGTAGGGGCCAAAGCGACCCACATTGGCCACTAGAGGTTCGCCAGATTCTGGATGAATACCGAGAGTGCGTGGCAAGATAAGGAGATGTAATGCCTCGGCAAGAGTAATGCTTTCAGGGGTAAGGTGTCGAGGCAGGCTTGCGCGTTTTGGTTTTATTACAGCTGATGCATTGCTTGCTTGCGGTAGTTTCTTTTCTTTTAGTTTTTTGGTTTTAGGTTGAACTTGCTTAGATTCTTTTTCAGGAGATTCGCCCAGTTGCACATAAGCACCAAAGCGGCCTTCTTTTACATACACAGGGAGTTTTGTTTGTGGGTCTATACCCAGGGGTTCGCCATCGCCAGCAAGTGCTTTGCCCGTTAAGGTAAGGGCGCCTTGACACTCTGGATAATTCGAACACGAAAGAAATTTTCCTCCACGACCAAGTTTAATAACCATAGAACTTCCACAGGTAGGACATACGAACTGTTTATCGGCATCGCCAAGATTAGTAATTTTTGCTATATCATTTTTTCCGAGCACTTCATTATGAAAGGGGGTATAGAAAGCTCCGAGTGTTTTTGCATAGTCTGCTTCGCCTCGGGCAATGTCATCCAAATTATTTTCCATTTGTGCGGTGAAGTCATCGCTGATATATCTCGTAAAATGTTGCTCCAAAAAAGAACTGACTACATCGCCAGTATCTGTAGGTATAAGCGTTCGCCCTTCTTTGAGAACATATTCACGGTCTTGAAGTGTTTTTATAATAGAGGCATATGTAGAAGGACGTCCAATGCCACGCTTTTCCAATTCTTTAATTAATCCCGCCTCGCTATAACGATTGGGTGGCTGTGTCCATTTCTGCTCATTTGTTAGTTCATGGAGGGTAAGGGGATCATTCTGTGCAAATTGAGGAACCTCAACATCTTCGCCGCGTGATAGGGGATCAGCAAGGAGCCACCCAGGAAAGAGAATGCGCGAACCATGGGTGCTAAAATATGGAAAATCCTTCGCATCAGTAGTAGCAATAGAGGCAGAAAGTTTTGTTTTCATAATATCAGCTGGTGCCATTTGTGATGATATGGTGCGTTGCCAGATCAGCTCGTAGAGGGCTTGCTGGTCGCTGGTAAGCCCTCTGTTGGTCACGTCGTCAATAACAGTAGGACGAATGGCTTCATGGGCTTCCTGGGCATTTTTTGAAGTACTGGCATAATTGGTTCTGTGTACATAGTTTTTCCCGAATTTTTTTTCAATAAATTTAAGGATAGATGTTTGAGCATCTGGAGAAAGGCTGGGCGAGTCGGTACGCATATACGTAATATGTCCTGATTCATACAATTTTTGGGCTGTCCCCATTGTGCGTGAGGGCGAGAAACCAAGTCGTGTTGAGGCAACCTGCTGAAGTGTTGAAGTAATAAAGGGTGCTCGCGCCTTGCGTTCTTGCCGGCTTTCTTTAATAGCAACAACCCTCCAGGATCCTTTCCGTGCTTGCGTTTCGATACGCGTGGCTTCTTCGCGTGTTTGTGGTTCAACATCACAGGTCAGTACACAGCGCTGACTATGATCAGTAGTGGGCGAGAATATACCGCTTAATATAAAATAATCATCGGGAATAAACGCACGTATTTCACGTTCGCGTTCCATAATAATGCGGAGGGCAGGCGACTGTACACGTCCTGCTGATAAGCCGTACCGAACCTTTTTCCAAATCAATCCAGATAAATCATAGCCGACGAGACGATCCAGTACGCGTCGGGCTTCTTGGGCTTTGCGTAAATTCTGATCAATATCTCGCGGATGACTCATAGCGTCAAGAACAGTTTCTTTGGTAATAGCATTAAAAGTAACCCGTTTTGTTTTTGTGAGAATACTTTCACCTAGGTTTTCTTTAAGAAGTTCTGCGAGATGCCATGCAATAGCTTCGCCTTCACGGTCGGGGTCAGTTGCTAAAATAATAGCATCAGCTTTTCGTGCGTAGTGGACCAGTTCGTCAACTACTTTTTTCTTGCCCAATGAAATTTCATAATGGGGAATAAACCCTCCAGGAATATCAATCGCATTGGTATTTGATTTTGGGAGGTCACGAATATGCCCAACACTAGAGCTGACGGTATAGTCACTGCCGAGGTATTTATTAATAGTCTTTGCCTTTGATGGCGACTCTACAATAACCAGTTTCATATGTATGTACTATATTTCATTGGCAATAACTTGCAAGTAATTCAAAAAAGCTTTATTTTCTATAGATATATCCACCTCGCTCGTAAATATACCCAGAGAGTTCCATACGAGAAAGCAGTGTCGTTGCCTCGTGGTGAGGGAGTTCTGTGCGACGTACAAGATCACTGCATTGCAGTGGCTGAGAGAGCAAATCTATAATCAGTTGTTCTTGTACGCTAAAAATATTTTGAGTAGTCGCAGAGAGTGAGTTAATAACGGTGAGTCCCAGTCCCTCTACAATATCCTGCGCACACAGCACAGGGGTTGCTCCTTCACTAATGAGATGATTGGTGCCTTCTGATTGGCTGTTGAAAATAGATCCAGGAACTGCCATAACAGTCCGTCCAAAGTTCGCGGCCAGTCCTGCGGTTATATGAGTGCCTGATTTGATCTGTGCTTCTATAACCAGTACTGCGTCAGCAATCCCCGCCATGAGGCGATTGCGTGCAGGGAAGGTCCATTTGGTGGCAACTTGATGAGTATCAAATTCTGAAAGCAAACAACCACCTGATGCAACAATACGATGAGCAAGATTGTAATTCGTTTTTGGATGGAGCACCGATAAGTGTAGTCCCGATCCGGGTACAGCAATCGTGCGCAGCTCTACAGCAAGAGCCGCCTCGAGCGCCAGTGCATCAATACCGAGGGCAAGTCCAGAAACAATGGTGATGTTGTAACCACGTAATTCTGTGATCAATGATGCAACGACCGAGGCGCCATAATTGGTAAATTTTCTAGAACCCACTACGGTTAAATATTTTGTAGCAGGAGATAAAGGGGGTTGATCGCCCCATATATGCAGTTGTTCTGGGGGGCGAGACATTTCCCGTAAATTACGAGGAATACTCTCACCCGAAATGGTATACAGTGTTTGTGTATGGCGCATAAATCATGAGTCTTCAAAAACTCATAGTTCTATCATAATCCCAAATACCTGATTTGTCTACTGTTTTATTGTTTATTTTGTATTTATTTTCTCCCCTCAAAAGCATTTTGGAATGTGTCATGGTCGATATACTCTAGTTCAGTACCCGTAGAAAGACCACGACCGAGGGTGGAAATTTTAATATTAAATTGTTGAGCTAGGGGTTCTAACTGAGCACTAATAAAAGCACGAGTATATTCGCCCTCGGGATTCAGTGGCAATGCCAAAATAATTTCACGCAAATTATTATTGTTTGCACGTTGAGTAATTAAATCGAGAAGCTCATGAGTACGTGCCGTGGCTGTACTTTTCCCCTCGAGCATAGGAATAAATCCGCCCAAGACAAAATACTGACCGTTGTAGACATGGCTTTGCTCAACCGCCTCTAGATCCATATCTTTTAACACGACCATTAAAAATTCTTTAGTACGCTCGGAATCTCGTACAATGGGCGAGAGCGTTTCGTTGGGATTATCGTCATAAAAATACTGAAATGATTCTTGGCAGAGGTGAAAGCGTCTGCGTGTATTTTGTATGCCATCTACTAATTTTCTCGTATACGTATCAGGTTGTTGTAAAATAAAATAAACAAAACGCCGAGCCTGTCGTTGTCCAATACCAGGAAACTTTTTGAAAAGTTGTATAAGTTGCTCGAATTCAGGATGCATAAAATTTAAAATGGCCTATAGGGCTCATCGTGATATCCAGCAGTATCTTGCACAGCAAAATCATTAAAATCGCCCGTTTCAATGTCCATAAAGGTTGCTTTTTCGAGGTCAAAGTATAACTGCGCCATACCTGTTGGTCCGTTACGATGTTTTTCTATCAGAATTTCTGCGTGACTTTGTTTGCCGCCACCATCAGCGTTTTCACGATGGATAAACATTACAACGTCGGCGTCCTGCTCGATAGCACCTGAATCACGCAGGTCTGAAAGTTTTGGCTTGCCCCCACGAGTTTCTACGGCACGTGACAGCTGGGAAAGGGCAAGTACGGGTACATCCAATTCACGCGCAAGAGCTTTTAACGAACGAGAAATTTCAGTCACTTGATTTACCATAGAATCATAATTACGCGTGGTCGTCATTAACTGCATATAATCGATAACAATTAATCCTAATCCGTGGTGGGCTTTTAGGCGTCGTGCGGTTGCACGCATGCGCAAAATAGAATTTCCTGCCTGATCATCGATAAAAATAGGGGCCTGAGAGAGTTGCGACATGGCGTCACGTATACGATCGAAATCATCTTCAGTGATATTCTTACCTGTGCGAATTTTCCATAAATCAACGCGTGCCTGCGAGGCAAGCATGCGATCAACCAATTGTTGAGCACTCATTTCCAGTGAAAAAATACCCACGGGTATGTTATGCAAGAGGGCGGTCTGTCGAGCAATATCGAGCGCTAACGTAGTTTTACCCATAGAAGGTCGCGCTGCTAAAATAATTAAATCGGATTTCTGGAGACCCGAAAGTTTCGTATCGATAGATTTAAATCCTGTAGGTACCCCACGGAGCTCGCCCACATTTTCAGCCAGACGTTCTATACTTTCCCATACATCGGGAATGATGTCTTTAATACCAGTGAACTGCTGTCCCTTGGGTGATTGCGTTGCGTGAAAAATTATTTTTTCAGCCTTATCGAGATTTTCTTCCAGTTCAGTAACCTCGTCAAATCCTAATTCAGTTACTTCATGTCCTGCCTCGATGAGTTTGCGCAGTGAAAATTTACTTGCAACAATTTCTGCATAATAGGGTGCATTTGCTGACGAAGGTACCGATGCGCCCAGTTCGGTTAGATACAGCACCCCCCCAATAGATTCTAACGAGCCTTTTTCTTTCAAGCGTGATGATACAGAAAGGGTATCAATGGGTTCACGTTTGCGGTGCAAGTCAACCATTGTTTCGTAGATCAAGCGATGCTTTTCCACATAAAAAGCATCTGCAGATACAATGTCTACAATTTCATTGAGACTTACAGGACGAATCAAAATAGATCCCAATAATGCGCGCTCGGAATCAATATTCTGTGGAGGAATACGTAATTTCCCTACAGATACAGGCGAAGGTATCCCTGACTTTGTCTTTGTTTCTGGTGACTGTTTTGCCATAATTTCTGTGATTGTAGCACGTGTTCGCATGAGGGAAAATTTATATATGTTCAAAAGAGCGGGGAAAGCGTGGGGGAAAGTTTTCATAGTTGCGTGATATATAGAGTTGTATGAAATTATTAGATATGTTATCTCGAGCACGACTTGCTTCTAGGTATAGGTACTTGTTATGATACCTTAATACAAGTAATAGGGGGGGTAAGTAGAACAGAGAAGAAAAGTATATGCCGTTGTAGCTCAGTTGGTAGAGCACGCCCATGGTAATAAACAGGTCTATCCTCTAATTACTAAAGTGCTTGATAACAAAGGCTAAAATGGTTGCCCTGATGAAGATGGGACCACGTCTCATAAAAAACAGGTCATCGGTTCGTTAATAATTTAGTTAAGAAGAGTATGCCGTTGTAGCTCAGTTGGTAGAGCACGCCCATGGTTAACATACTAGCCTGCTGTCTTGGAAACGAGATGGTGAAACCCGAATTACGGTTAAAGTCCCGAAGAGTAATCGAGGGATCAGACCGTGGCGATGTCATAATCGCCCGAACGACTGACAAGGGACGCTACGTCGAAAGATATGCGTAATATACAGTCTAGCCCTCTTATAAGCCCTTATGGGTGAAATAGAGGTACGAAGCGAAGGGCGAGGTCATCGGTTCAATCCCGATCAACGGCTCAAAGAAACACATTACGAAAGACATACAATCTTTCAATGGACATCGAAATAGTAGCGCAGAAGTTTTATGATTATTCCTCGTATATTCGAGGCTATTCACCATCGACAATAAAAAGATATCGACAGATTATAAATTTCTATCGGCGTTTTTCTGGTGCGACGAATATAGAACAGATCACTGATAAAAATGTGAGGGAATTATTTATGCATGGACGAACAGACAGAGGATGGGGAGCGAATACGTTTATAGTTTTTCATAAATCCCTCGCAGTCTTTTTTAGATGGTGTATTCAAGAGAAATATATGCAGGGTGGAAACATTATGGACGATATTGAAATACCGAAATTAGAAAAGAGATTACCGCCGAAACTGACCAAGCAAGAAGCCTTAAAAGTACTAGAAGTTGTATATAACTATCCGTATGACTATAAGTTTCTAAGGTATAGAAATCACGCTATCTTTTCCATGTTTATATTCGCAGGACTTCGGAAAAGAGAGCTATTGCAGTTAAAGATGACTGATTTGGATATAGAAAATCTCACCCTCTTTGTGCGACAAGGTAAAGGTAATAAAGACAGAGTAATACCGATAAACTTCACACTTGCTGAAACCCTGAAGAAGTATCTGAGTGAACGTAAACGACTTAATAAAACATGTCCTCAATTCTTCACCTCTCTTAATCGGGATACAGGATTTACTGATACAGGTCTCAAACATATTGTGAAGAAAATAGTAAAAACCTCAAAGATACATTTTACTATTCATAAACTCCGACATACCTTCGCAACGCTCATGCTTGAGGGCGGTTGTGATATTTATAGCCTCTCCCGCATGATGGGACATAGCGACATAAAAACCACGACTATTTATTTGGCAGCAAGCCCTGAGCATTTAAGGTCACAGGTTGGAAAACATCCATTGAGTTAGTAGTGATGCCATTGCATAATCGAATTTTCAATTTAGTGAGACTATTTGAATTATTTTTGATAATATGAATCTGTGGTAACTTTTAAAGACTTGGCAAATAAAAGTATTGTTGGTGATGAGGGGCCTATTGACCCCGTTAGTATTTTTTATGGTTTAAATAGGTCTACAGATAGTCAGATAAAAGATTTGTTTCCAATCCAGAAAGAGGCACTTGTTGAATGGGTGAAAACTAATGATGAAGGCATACTATCCAGTTTAATTTCAATGGATACTGGTACTGGTAAAACATTTGTCGGACTTTTAATTGCAGAATCTATGAGACGAAAGTCTAACGGCAAAATTCTTTATGTATGTCCAACAAATAACCTTATTGTACAAAGTGCATTTAAAGCAAGAGAGTATGGTATTTCTGTCTCTACATATCGTTCGGGTACTTGGTCTGGGGAAGATAATTTTCTTGCCAACAAACAAATATGTATTACTAATTATCATTCTCTTTATCATCAAAATTCTATTTTTAAAAGTCTAGATATTAAAGGAGTTATATTTGATGACGCTCACTTGAGTATAGAGATTATTGATCAACAATATACTCTACCTATAAAGTTATCTGAAAATAAAGAAGAATATGATTTTATAATAAATTTACTTGAAGCAACCGAACTAAGAAATGGTATTCAAAGTATTACGATAGGTGGGGCGGGAGTTTCACAACTTGTTCCTGTTAATATATGGGAGACAGTCCATGAAGCAATTAAAGTTAAACTGCAAAATACCAAATTTGCTGAGAAATCATATCAGTGGGGATATGTAAGTAAATATTTTAACAAGGCACTTTGTTTTGTTACGGATTATCAAATTGATATCTCATTAATATATCCATCTATAGAAAATCATTTTTTGTATGAAAAAGGTATAAACAAAGTCTTTCTATCTGCAACAGTCCCAAATAGAGGTGATTTAATACGAGTATTTGGAGAGAATATTCATAGAATAACTCTTGACCCAAAAGATTATAGACCAGAACGCCTATTTGTATTCTCAAAATTAATTAAACCATCAGAAGGTTCTGATGAATTTAATCGAGAAAGTATTGCAAATCTTATTAACAAAACTTTGGTTTTAACCCCAAGCTCCAAAGTCCAAGAACTCTATTCAGGAAAAACTAATGTGAAAGTTGTTTCTACCTCTGCAGAAGTTGATCAAGCTCTGTATGAATTTACAAATCAAACTGAGGGAGTTTTGGTATTAGCAAATAGATATGACGGCATAGATTTGCCAGATGCGGTATGTAGAAGTTTAATAATTGATGGTATGCCGTTTGTTGGAAGTTTAAAATACCGCTTTTTTTCAGAATACTTTCATAATCATAATCAGTCGTTTCTTAGATCTCTAATTGCTTCTAAATTAATTCAGGCTTTCGGAAGAACCGTCAGAGGACATAGTGACTATAGTGTAATTTTTATATTGGGCTTAGCTCTTAACAGGTGGTTACTAGATAAAGATAATCAAAAGTTTTTAAGATCTGATGTAATTGACGACTTAGAATTGGGAATGGGGGTTTCATCTGAAATAATTAGTCTGGCATCTTTAAAAGAATTGGTTAATCAAATGATACAGCAACATCCAGATTGGAAATCTTATGTTAAAGAAAATAGAAAAGTAAAGGATGGAGAAAATTATATAGATTTAACTAAAGAAATTGAAGATATTGATTTAGCAAAGATCGAGAGATCTATAATACAAAGTTATCATAATGATAGGTATACAGACACAATTGAATTAATCGAGAAAAACCAAGAAAGAATAAATGCATATTCTCAACCTATGTTAGGTTTATACTTAAGTATTGCTTCATTCTGCGCCAAAATGGAAGGCGACCATGATAAAGCCCATGACTATTCTTCAAGGGCATTTAGTATAAGAAGTCTTTTTGGTAAGCCTTCTATACATAATGGGATTATATTAGATAATCAAGCCCAGCGTATAGTTAATTCGAAACACTTACCTAATTCATTTATTTGGGAGACACAAAAAAATAAACCATACGGTAGAGTTATTGAGGAGGATTTTAAAGTATTAGGTAAACATTTAGGTTTTGATGCATCGAGACCAGAAGAAGAAAATGACGGGACACTTGATGTATTGTGGGTTAATCACGAAGAACAGTTTGCCTTGGGTTTTGAACTAAAATGTGATAAAGAAAATAAATTACTTACTAAATCAGAGATTGGACAGTGCCACGATCATTTTCAGTGGATGGAGGCTAAGTATCCTAGTTATGAAAAAAGTTTATATATAATTGGTGACCTGAATTCATATCATGCGTTGGCTTCTCCTGCTTTATTAAAATGGGCTAGTTTGGACTTAATAGTTAATATTACAGAAAAGTTAAGACTGGGTTATGATATAAGAAAAAATAATCCTTCCGCATTGCCGTTGTTTTTAAAGGAAAATAATCTATTGCTCAAAGATTTATTCCCTAAAACTTTTATTAAAGATCTTGAATCAAAATCAATGTAATTTCTTTTGTACATTTTCCACCAACGGCGATATAATTGCATTACAACCAAATAAACCCATAGCGCAAGCTATGAGACCTAACCCCTAGAGAATTATCAGTGGGGTATGTTGAAAACGAAGTACACAAAAAACCGTTATCACATCCTTTCACTTAAGAACAATCAGATTTGCTACACACGCTAACATATACTACTATTGACATTATTGTAATTATAATATAGTATATACTCAAAATAGTACTATTGATTGATTATTTCGCTGACTATTTTTTTGGTTTTCGAGATAATCAATCAATTGTTTACATCATCAATAATATCTCATGAATATGAAAAGATCTCTGATTCTTACGATGTTCTTCTTCTTTGCGGCATTTGCTGTAAGTGGTTGCACAAATGCTACAGCTCCAACGGCAGTCTATGCTGATTCGATTTCGGTCATGTCGAACGGAATGTCTGTTCAGGACTCGACTCCTATCTCTTCGACAACGATGGAAGGCAAGGCTTTGACCATCATTGGTTCTAAGTATCCTGTGAAAATTATTAAGGGCGAGGGGTATGTCTTTCCCAAGAATTTGGGGAGTTACGGTATGCAACTGGTCACCACATCCTCGGGTCACACCCTCATGGATACGACCAAGAGAAAGTCCGGAACTACTGTAATCACCTACGGCAATGACAACTCTACGGTTGAGATTACGGGTAACAATCGTAATTTCGTTATCATCAATGGTGAAGTCTGGGAAGATGGAAAGAAAGTTGAGCCCAGCAAAACTCCTGCCCCAGAGAAAAAGATTCTCGTGATACAAGTTCCACAGGGTAGCAACCTGATAGTGAGTGGCAATCAACAATTTATTCTGAATGCTGAACTTACCCTCGGAGAGGTTTCTGTAGATCTTTCGGGTCAATCAGAAGTGTCACTATTACAAGTTGCTCACATTTCAGCAATCAATCTTAGTGGGCAATCTGAGCTTTCGGTACAGAAAGTTGGAACGATTGATCGGATTGACATCTCAGGACAAAGCGAGCTTGAACTAACAGAGGTGACTTCTGTGACCAGAATCAATCTTTCAGGGCAATCTGAAATAGATATGCCTGCGGGAACAACCGTTATTTCGGAAGATGTATCTGGACAAAGTTCCATTGATAGGCACTGATGAGAAGCAAAAGAACACGACACGGGGCGCATTTTTCGAATGCGCCCTTTAGTCAATAAAAATTTATTTTTTATCTACAACAAATAGCATTTTTATTGTACACAGAGATTCCACAAAATCTCTATCAATTCAGAGTGTCTTTGATATACTTTTAATACAACCAAATAAACTCATAGCGCAAGCTATGAGACCTAACCCCTAAAATTTATTTTAGGATATGGTCATAATCGCAGTAAACATTAAAGAACCCGTTATCAGGGCGTTTACTGCGTTGCACAGGGAAACTTGTGTAGGAGGGTAAAACCTCTCTTGGTGACGGGCTTTTTGGTATCCCGTTATCAATTATTAGCTTATGTTTAATTATTGATATATGGAATGTTCACATTGTGGAAGGAGTATAAATTCATGGAATAGATTTTGTACCAAGTGTGGTGGGGAAAATAAAAATGTACCTGAGTACTCAAAGTTTTTAAAAGATTATCAAGCACCTGCGGGTTTTTTAATTAAATTAGGTGCTTTCATAACCGACATTGGATTTGTTGCAATAGTACTCGTGCTTCCAATCTGTTTAATCATTAGAGAAATTGCGCTATCTAATAGCGGTAGTGATAAGGAGCTATGGAATTTAATTCCAGCTATATACGCCTTAAGTGTAGTCATATTTCTCATTTACTATTTTGAATCTTTTTCTTTAAAATCAACTACTTTTGGTAGGTGGTTATTTGGCATAAGTATAATCCGAATTAATAATAAAAATTTAGCTATAAAGAATATAAATAAAAGCATGGCAATTCCACTGATTATATTAGTTATTGCAATTGCGGGCATCGCAACATATATATTTTCCATCGAAATGGTACAAGATCAAAATTCTAATTACTTGTATCCTTCAGAAAGCATAAATTGGCGGTCATATAATGGTTTTTGTTGTTATGCTGATTTTAATAGTCCACCAAATAGAACATACGTTCCGCTTTCAGAACGTACACCTATTCCTATTCTTGGGCAACCCAATTATTCAAATTAATCTATAGATTTATTATGGAAAAGAAAACAGAAAAAGAAAAGTTTTGGGATAAAGTAGGATATGTATTACTTTGTATTGGATTTGCCGCATATGTCGTCATATCGAGTGTGACTGGTGGTGGCAGGTTATGTGAAGAGGGTATGCACTATGATC
>JACCDN010530287.1_pt1 | contig 13504 bp, 12 predicted proteins | sample 7441691 | NCBI WGS metagenome assembly JACCDN01 (sample SAMN15323439, study PRJNA562643) | freshwater metagenome | isolation source: river surface water | place: USA:Blue River Watershed | collected 2017-08-16 | reverse complement strand
TGGCCTTAACCACTCTAAAAGAAATAATTGGATAGACGAGAACAAAAACAAAAAATGATAATGGAATAAAAATAATCGGTAATAACAACACCACCCAGCCAAAGTAAATTGGAACCATTAGCAATATAAATAAGATTGCATATAACATATTCACACCCCTTCATTTGCGTAAACGCTAGGCTCTGTTATTTTTTAAATCAACACATCAAAGGTTAATAAATAAATAATGTTGTTCAGAGCTGCGGACAAACACTTGCCGAAAGTAAAGTGCGCAAGCGTTACAACAATTGTCACCTACGTCAAAAAGATCGACATATTTATTTGTAAATCTAGTTAATCAATTCTCACTGTACTGTCCTTATAATGACAATACATCTCTCTTAACCAAAAGCTGAGCTTTGGAATGAGTTTCGCATCTATATATAGAGTTACAGATCCATTCGTAAAAATAGAAAGAAGCTGTCATGTTGAAAATTTTTATATTCGCGATTTCTGCCATAATTAGCTTTGTGATTCTCAGCAATGACGCCGTCTATGCCTCATCTATTCATGCTTGCACTAACATTTACCGAACGAACACGGTGGCTTGCATTAGTGACTCATGCATATCAGCAATAAAAAAGACCTCAGCAATTTTACACACGCTTCAACCAATAAATGGCGTGGATATCAGAGTCAGTGATGAATTCGAAGCACAACTTCAGATCATGAAAATTGATATCAGTTTTTCATTGTTACAAACAGAAAAAGGTAAAACCACACATCACGTAAATAAAGAATTACGAGATCTCTATGGATCTTATAATATTATCGAAGAAAATCCACATTTACAAAATGCAGTCTCTCTTTTCCAATCTTTATCTTATCCCTATATCTTAGCCATCAACAAAGCCATCAGTCTAAGCAAGTCTTATCAAAAAATTGAATTAGAAAGCATGGCAGAGTTATCTGAAGCACAAAACAAAAGCGGAATTTGGCGCAACCTAAGACAAACCTATGCGGAGTGGATGGCTAAAAGATTAAATGAGGCCATCGCCGTTGACGAAGAAAATATCACAACATTAAACAAATCTGCACAACTGTATATGAACGCTTTGGTGCAAGTTGCAAACGAACAAAGAATTCAAATGTTAAATCAGCTTAGATCTGAAAATCACATCACCGATACAATTTATTTTGAAGAAATGATGAATGGCTCATTAACAAACGGTTATTTTTCTTTGGTTCCTTTTTCAGACAAAGTACCAATTTTTACTGAAATGGATCGTTTGAGCATGCGTTCACTGTACGACAAAACTATTGAACAAAATAAACATAAACATTAATTAATTATTTATTTAAGTCAGACCGCCCAGCATGAGGCCCACCGTCCTCTATAAATCGACCGAATAACTTATCCTGAATTTAAAATTGACGGTTACGAACTAACAATTCCCATTCAGCAGTATACTCTGACACATCTGAGGGAATAAGCTTCTGCTCAGCTGATGGATTTTTATATTGCGCAACCACTCCGTCCCAACCCTTATAAGTCCGCGAATTTTGGTCACGTGATATTTCAAAATTAGGTACCAAAGTGGTTTTGCCACCACCATCAGGAATGTCCAATGATAAAACTGGCATTGCCAATCCAGATAAATGTCCCCACAGATTTTTTTGAATTTCCATGGATTCCTCTATCGAAGTTCGCAAATGATCTGTGCCCTGTGATGGATCACACTGAAACATATAATAGGGTTTTACTCGCAAATACAAAAGACGTCGCGACAATGCTTGCAAAATGGCTGGATGATTGTTCACGCCATTTAATAATACCATTTGGTTCATCACCGGAATCCCATGGTCAACAATCAAATCCAGTGCGTCTTTGGCTTCAGCCGTCAGCTCACGAGGATGATTAAAATGAGTCATCATATAAACCGGTTTTGCTTGTCGCAAAATTCTCACCAAATTTTGCGTCACACGCATCGGACAAACCACAGGCATGCGTGTGCCGATTCGAATAATTTCAACATGCTCAATCTGACGAAGATCTAACAATATTCTTTCAAGATGAGCATCACCCAACGTCAATGGATCACCACCAGATAAAATGACCTCACGAATTTCTGGATGATCTGAAATATATTTCAAAGCTTGCTGATATTCATCGCCTTTGATCATTGCCTGCTCTTGCCCAGTAAAATGTTTGCGCGTGCAATACCGACAATAAACACTGCATATATCTGTTACCAAAAACAAAACACGATCTGTGTAACGATGAATAATTCTTGCTGTTGGATTGTTTTTTTTCTCACCCAAAGGATCTAACATCGACTGTTCACCTGTTTTGAGCTCAGCCGCTGTCGGCATTAAAATTCTTCGCAAAGGATCTTGTGGGTTGTTTCCTGCCAGAGCTGCGTAATAAGGTGTGGTGCGGATATTAAAAACATTTTCAGAAAAAACTGATGTTTCATCTTTTTGCAAATCAAAGAACTGCGCAAAATCCTGTGCTGTTTTAAGACTGTGCTGTAATTGCCAAGTCCATGATTGCCAATCGCTCTCAGCATAATCAGATACAGGTTTAGGGGCAGGGTTAAAATGCAGTTTCATGGCAGCGAATATGTACGCAAAACCAGACGAACTCAACACAAAAATGTCGCTTTAAAAGTGATAAGAATAGCTTATGAACAAGTCCTCACCAGGCGAAAACCGCTATCAAGAACTGCATTATCATCCTAAAAACCGTTATGAAAGCCGATCCTAACCACGCAGTACTATATCCATTTATTTCACATTTTATTTCTTTCTATTCATTTTCTATTTCTCATTTTGAGACAGACAAAATTTTATACAGCTTCGGTGACAAAAATGCGGTCGTCGAACTTTTATACACCTCTTACACCACCGTCTCAGCATGAGAACCGGTAATAACTTCGACAACATACAAGCTTGGCACAAGCACAGTTTTTTTGGCGCAAGCTTTGCCCTTATGTATATTGAGCACATTTTTTAAACCGGGGCCGGATGCCCTTTACTAGGAGGAATTATGAAAACGTTTAAACTGAAAGTGATGAGCAAAGATTCTTTGTTCAACAACTATGAACAACACAAACCACAACTGTATAAATGGAGCCTTGTCGGCTTACTGATTGGCAGTGCCGGGTTTTCACTGAGCATGAACCCACAACATTTTAATATCGCACGCCATGATATGAACAAGGTCTACTCGATAGACCTTGCTTCAAAAGAATGTGATACAAAAAAAACTACAAAAGAAAAAAACGACTGCCTAGCAAAAGAAGCAGCTCCAAAACCAGCACCTGCTCCTGCTAAAACCGCAAAACCTGCAGCTAAACAAAAAACAGAACCTAAACCTGAAGTTCCAGCCGGCGTTGTCACAGACGCAGAAGTAGACGCAGCATTAGCTTCGGCTCCAGCTCCCGCAATACCAGTCGCTGGCAGCGCAGCGCCTAAAGCAACATTACCTAAACCTGATGCGGAAGTTGCTGCAGTAACAGCATCAGCAACTCCAGCTGCGAAACCAGTAACTCCGCCTGCAACGACTTCTACAGACTCTCGCAAAATCACAGTTCTTAATGATGCTGGCCGATCATACGAAGTAACCATCGTCAGCAAAGGTTCTGATAACTACAGCTTAAAATTCAACAAACCAGATCAGACAGAAGGAACGGTTTGCGAATTGTGCTCAACTGAATACAGCTTGCAAGCAAAAGATGAAAAAGAGATCTTCGCAAAAATCAATAAACTGATCAAAGGTGATAAAACAGAAACAGCTTCAACTGATGACGACAAAGAAGGAAAAGATTTAACCGACGCTGACAAAGCTCGTATCCGCGCTCAGAAAAAAGGACAGGCAACAGAAATCATCCCAGAAGAGTGGGAAGCAAAAGCTGAAGTTTGTGATGCTAAAAAAGACGCTGATAACAAAATGGAATGTCATTCTAAGGTTATCTTAGCACTTTCTGCTTACCTGAAAGATGACAAATCCACTGCAAACATCGTCAATAAATATTTCTTGGATCATATGCGCAGTGACCTTGCCAATGCATTAAAAGCAAAAACAGTTAAAACTTCACGTCGCGCAGAAGACTGCGATTCCGCAGATTCCGACGCACAAGTTTTTCCAATTCAAGACTCATTAACAGGTCGTGCACAATGTTTGATCTTGGATAGTTCTAAATTAGAATTGGCTAATAACACCGTGTCTAGCTTGATTGAATCTTTAAAAGAAAAAAATGGCGAAAAAACAATCGCACTTTTAGCTAAAATGAAAGCTGGCAGCTACGCGATTCAAATGCAAAACGCAAAAGAACTGGCTCAACTTGGAAAAAGCAGCAACAACTTGCAGCTTTACAGCCTTGGAATGGATGCATTGAACCCAACAATGTTAACATTAGGTCTGCAAGATGATTTCAATCAGTTGATCGATTCTGCAGATGGCAGCTCTATCAAAGAAAATGCTCTTGAGAATGCTTTCTTCAAACCAACAAATAATATGTTAGCTGATTACAGCAAATATGTTGCTGGCACACACAGCGAAGGCAACCAAAACAACTTGCCAAATGATCCATTGAAATACCAAATCCCAACAAGTCTGTTGGCGATGACTGGATCTGCTTCGACTGGATCATCTGCAACACGCATTGCCGGCGAACCAGGAAATGTTCCAGCAACTTGGTACGAACAACGTATACAAAACTGGCGCGGATCTACAGGTGTGACAATTGAATTGCCATGGGCAACAACTGGAATGTCTAGCGGAGTGCAATCAGTAAACCCATTCAATCCGAATGTTCCAGGCTTCCAAACACAACAAGATGCTCCAGCTGGAGTTGTAGGCTCTCGCTTGAACCCAATGAGCTCTTCAACAAATAACAACAGCCCAACGGTTGTATCCCGCGTCCCGCGTAGTAACTAAATTTAAAGACAATTGAAACTGAAAATCTGTATTTAGATTCTTGATTTGAAAAACGAATTCCTCCACAAGCCCAGGGACTGGGCTTGTTGCTTTTTAAGAACCGCCATCATCAGAGTTTCCTCTGAAACTTTTCAAAGCTGAATTCACGTTGCCGTACTAAGATGCTTTTTAAATGATTAAAAGCTGATGGCGGCTTTTGATACAACTCCGTATGTAACATCATTTCCATATTTGCGAGAGGCACCAGACCACGCGCTCCCTGGAAACATAACGCCGATTTCATTGATCCACATAATTTTCTCATGCGGTCTAAAAGCCAATCCAGTATCCCACTCGAAACCAAGCTCCTTGTCGACATTGATACCAACATCAGCCAAAGGATTTGTTTGCAATTGCGCCCAAGTGATCGTGTTCACCCAATCCCAACGTTCATTGATATTATAAACAAATTTTGGCGAGATATAAATTGCATTGCTAATGGACTCGTCATCCAAAGCCTCATCGGTGCTATAAGCATTACATGGACCCGTTGTACAATTCAAACGATCCGGAGAACGCTGAGCATACGAGCGCAATAAATCATAACGACCCAAAGGATGATTGAACAATAAAAAGGCCACATCATAATTGCGATTTATATGATAACCTTCATAGTTGCTTGAATCTGGATTGTCACCGCTAGCAACTCCCGCACGTAATGTCCAATGCGTTTTGCTCTCTAGGCGTGGGAAATCAACCTCAAGCGCAATTCCATAACCACCCAATTTAACCTGATCACCGCTGGTGTTTTGAATACCAGTATCGCCAGATTCAAAACCAGCTTCTAAACGAATTTTAACTTCGTCAAAACCACGAGCCAAAAACAAACTGACATGCTGAGTGTTCCAACGATCCGTGATCGTTGAACCAGTTCCACCCATTGCTTTTGCCGGAGCATCATTAGCTTCTTTGCTGGCTTTTTTAGTTTGGTGTAAAACTGCAAACTGAGATTGAGTTTCAGGATTATTATAATCACCAATTAAAATCATCTCACTGGCTTCACGACCATGAGCTACCGAGTAATCAAATGTTTTACCCAAGATCGGCATAAACGAAAAATTACCAAGAACCATTTTGTAGCCAACCATATCATGAGTTGTATACCAATGATCAAAAGGACCGTTGCCCGCATTGTGAGTGATTCCCAAACCAAATTCAACTGGCGCACGACCAACCACCAAAGAACCGTATTCTTGATTGACGTTCAAATACAATTGGCTGACTTGCAAATTCGAAGAACCCTGTTTGTTACCAGCAACACTGCTGTCATCTTTTGATGAGCTGTTGCCACCAACTTTTGAAGGTCCTTTGCCAAAATTCTGTCCTGTTTGAGAATCAGGATATTGATCATTAGTTAAAATTTCAAACTTACCAATAATGTTAACACCATCAGCAGCAATAATTTTAGGGCTCAGACTTAATTGATTAAGAATGTACGATTTAGCCAATTTAGGATCATCTAAAGATGTACTGGAAATATCGGCGTATTCAAAACGATAATGACCAGACCAATCAATCGAAACCGCATGCGCAGCTTGAGTGATCGAAAGCAAAGATGACAAAACCAACAAACAAGAAAAAAATGGATTACTTTTCATTACTAACAACTCCTAAAACATCAGCCTCTCGGATGATACGAATATCTTTATTGCTTTCAGAATATTTTTCTCCGGCATATTCAGAGAATAAAATCACATCGCCAACTTTGACATCCATTGGTTTGGTTTTACCTTTTTTATTCATATGTCCACGACCAACAGCCAAAACTTTGCCTTGGTGATTTCCAGTAACTTGCGCTGTGTCTGGAATATACAAACCACCAGCTGTTTTCTTTTCAGTAGCATCGACCTCAACTAACAAACGATCATCTAACGGAGTCATCTTAAGATTTGTCACCGTCAATTTGGCAGGCTTCGCCTGAGTCAAAGATTTTTGAACCTGTACTGCTTGTTGAGATTTAGAAGTCGTCGTTTTTGCCAACAACCCTTTTTTAGATTGAGCCACTACAGTTTTTTTATTTGCAGCACTCAATTTCGCAGATTTTTTTTCATTTTTATTTTTATTAGGAGCAAGAGTTTTCACAGTCACAGATTTTTTTGCTGCTGGTTTTACAGAAACAGATTTTTTAACTGAATTCGTCTTCGCTGCTTTTGCAGTTACCTTTTTAATCTTAGAAATCGCTTTCAGAGTTTTCACAGGCTTTGTAGATTTCAGTTTTTTTGCAGATTTCGCCTTTACTACTTTTGCAGCTTTTATTTTCACTGGAGTTTTTTTAGTTGCCACTTTAGCAGTAACTGCTGCTTTCGCTTTGGCCTTTGTTGCATTTTTTGATTTAGCCACGTTTGTTTCTCTCCTCGTCATAATACTTACGAAATAAAATATCCCACTCTGGACTGCCCTCGATCACATTTCGTTTCAAGGACGCGACTTTCTCGCGAGCTCGTTGATCAATTTCTTGATCTTCTTTCACGAATTCAGCGATGGCTTTTTTTGCCACACGAAGAGCTACGTCGTCATCACTAAAATCAACCAAATCATCACCCCACACAGTGTCTGTGATAAGATGAGCCAAGTGCGTCAAACGATCTTCAGAAATAATCACAGGATGACCTTTCTTTCTTTTGCTAATTTTTGCTTCAAAATCGGAAACATTTTGTAACGTTGAAATTCGCCAGAATTGGTTTCTTCTAGTTTATCCAGCATAGCGTGGACATCACGATCTAGCTCTGCTTCACGAATGTAGTCCTGCTTTACAACCTCTATGGCGCGAGCAAAAACTTTCTTCTCGTCTTCTTTGAATGTGATGATTTCGCTTTTTTTCCAAGCTGCAAAAACTTTTTCTACAAGCTTTTGCATTTGAACCGCAGATAATTTGGTAGACATTGTTTTTGTCGATGACGTTTTCATGCCTTTGACTATTTGCTCCACCATCTATAAAGTCAAGCCATCCGATGAAAAAGCTCCGCCACATTCTTATCTTTAGCAGCCTCTTGTCTTGCCTTGTCATTTTGGCAATTGGGCTTTGGTTTTTTCGTTTAAATCAGCGCATCACAGAAGGTTTGGCAGAAAAAAAGTTTTTACCACCAACCGAGTATTATGCAGCGCCAGAAATGATCTTAAGCAGTTCGTCTATTTCACGAACAGTTTTTTTACAGAAAATCTCCGAACATCATTATCGCGAACGCACGGCTGAACAAAATCTTTTTCCGGGTGATTTTCAAACTTTGAATCAAGAAGGCTGTCAGCAATTATTCCAGCGCTACAGCAACAGCGGCAATCTTAACGACGGCACCACCTCATGCGTTGCACTCAAAGCCAAAAGCTCTGGTGACCCATGGTTACAAAATGATCCTTTGCAAATTATGACTTTTGACGCCGAAGAAATCAGCCACCAAATTTTGCGTCAAAATAATTCCGTTTTAGAAATGGCTCCAAGCATTGTTTTCGAATCCGAACTCATCGCACAGTATTTAGACAAACAACCCATCATGCAAAACTACCGTGCTCTGGGCGAGGTTCCACCTCAATGCACCAATGCCGTGCTTGCCATCGAGGATTCTCAGTTTCTTGATCACTCGGGAGTTTCATACACAGGCATTGCCAGAGCTATTATCAGCAATTTATTTGGTCATGGAATCAAACAAGGTGGCAGCACCATCACACAACAAATGGTGAAAAATTATTTTCTAACTTCAGAGCGCACTCTGAAACGCAAAGCAACAGAGTTCGCCATGTCTTTGTTGCTCGAAGCTCACGCCAGTAAAGATGAAATTCTAGAAACCTATTTGAACATTATTTATCTTGGCCAAAACGGCCCGTTTCAAATTCGCGGTTTTGGCTCGGCAGCACAATACTATTTTCATAAACAATTAGATGAACTCAATCTGCCCGAGTGCGCAACTCTTGCAGCCGTACTCAACAGCCCCGGATTATACGATCCCTTTCGCAAACCACAAAACGCCATCAAACGCCGCAACCTGGTTCTAGAGCGCATGTTCAGTTTACAAATGATCACGGCTGATGAAAAAAACCAAGCGCAAGCGCAAGCCCTGCCAACGACAACAAGTTCAAATCTTTACGAAACAGCTCCGTACTATCTCAATGCGGTAAACAGTGAGCTTGAAAAAAAATTCGGCAACGACATTGGTGGACTTAAAATTTTCACCGGGCTTTCGCTGAACGATCAAAAAGCAGCGCAAGAATCCGTTCGTCAACATCTTGAGCGACTTGAAAAAGAAAACAAAAAAATTCTCAGTCTCAAACAAAAAGGGCAGACCCTCGAAGGTGCTTTTATTTCTGCTGACAATCAAACAGGCCTGATCACGGCCATTGTCGGCGGCCGAAGCTACAAACTAACACAATTCAATCGTGCCATCGACGGTCATCGCCAAGTCGGTTCGATCATGAAACCATTTGTTTATCTGACGGCGCTGATGCAATCAGATAAATACAATCCATCAACCATTTTGCACGACACACCTTTCACACACAAATATCAAAATCAATCTTGGTCGCCAGAAAATTATGGCAAAAAATATTTTGGCGACGTGCCGATGTTTTTCGCTCTTAAAAGCAGTTTGAATGCCGCCACTGCAAGCCTTGGCATCGAAATCGGAATTGATAAAATTATCGAAACTGCAAAAACCCTAGGACTAACTTCTGATTTACCAAATATTCCATCACTGACCTTGGGCTCTTTAGAATTATATCCTTACGAAGTTTTACAAGCATACTCGAGCATGGCCCGTTTGGGTTCTGAATTGCCACTGACAACAGTCAGAGCCGTTGTACAAAAAGATAAAATTCTTTTCAAAAATGAACCGCAAGCCACACAAAAAATTGAAAAGAAAATTATGGCTTCGTTGGTTTCAATGATGCAACAAACAGTAAAAAACGGCACAGCCCAAGCCATCAACAACAGCGGTTTCAAAATACCCGCAGCCGGAAAAACCGGAACAACCTCTGATTCAAAAGACGCCTGGTTTGCAGGCTTCACCGCAAGAAAAACATCAGTAGCATGGGTCGGCTACGACACCCCAACACCAAATGGTCTAACCGGAGCCAGCGGCGCAGTACCAATCTGGTTGCAATTCATGAAACAAGTCACCGAAAACGATTCCATGCAAAACGAAGATTTCCCATGGCCCGAAGACATCAACAGAAAAACAATAACCTTCACCGAACCCATCAGCGAAGAATCCCCAACCCCAAAAACAACAGAAGCCGACCTAATCTTCGCCAATTAAAAAATCCCGACCTAGTCATTCTGTATTTCAATATTCCGTATTTCTTTGTTTTATTTATTTACAATTCACTTCATGTCTAATTTGTCTTGTCATTTAAACATGAAGATATAAAGCCAATTTTTATGCAGCCTTTTTCATACGATCAAGACCATCTAAAATAAATACCCGTATTAGCACCTGATAAGGTATTCCTTGTTTTTCAGCTACAATTTTCAATTCCTGAATAGTCGTCTCATCAAGCGCAACACTAGTCGGCTTCTTAGGTGAATTTTTAAAACGCTTCATCGCCGCTAAGATTTTTTTAGAATCAAGATCAACCGGAGAACTGTACTCTTTAAGTGATTTTACGTAGGATTTCTTCATACTGCCTTCTCTCTTTCGCATGCGCTGGTCGCGCACTAATTACCCGAACTCGACCTTCTCTTAAGACAAATGCAACCTGCAATAACTTGCTATTTAATGTCGGCCCAACCAAACCCAATCGCTGTTCGATTGAAGCTGGACTCAGCTGAATACCTAATGGCAAAGCCTGACCAGAACGAAAAACAGCCTCAACCTCTTCAATTGATATTTTATGTTTTACAGCATTTTTTGTGCTATTGCCCTTATCCCATTCAAACTCAAAATGAGAAGTTTCTAATATCCAAAACAACAACCATTCAACAAATTGCCACCAAGCCATAAGACACTATATACATAGTGTCTTAATAGTGTCAAATGACTTGAATCGTTTTTCAACCTCAGGACCGTTTGTTGCAATTATTTATCTTTAATCAAAGATTTCATTCTAGATATATAACCGCCCCCTCAGCGAGCGAAGCAAGGCTGATCCCCGCCCCCGAGCCCGACCCCAACCAAACAAAAAAAAGAAAGAGGCCGTTCAAAAATGGTCAGCTGCAAGGCGGAAGGTTCAAAACGAACGCAGGCGTACCTTCAGGTACGTCGGAGAGAGGCTTTGAGCCTTCCAACGCAGTCAGATGGCCGTTTTTCAACGGCCGACCAATCAAAGATCTATAATTAAGCCTTCGTACGCAAACTCCCATTTCACCTCTGGCAAAACAATATTATTATTGCCAGCAGTTTGAGTTTTCCACTGAAAATATTCGACAGTCTGGTCATGCAGTTCTTGCAACTGCTCAATGCCAGCACCAGGATCGTGGTGAGCAAACACCACATGTTTTATTTTTTTTTCAAAAGCTAAATCCAAACCCAACTGCGCAGCACTGTGACCCCAGTTTGCTTTTTCAACCAACTCGGGCAAAGTGTATTGCGCATCAAAATACATAAGATCGGCATCTAGATACAAAGGCAAATCAGGCCCCAAGGCCTCGCGCGTGGTGCGGGTTCCCTCTGTATCTACACAGTGAGCATAAGATTTACCATAAGCCTCGACACGAAAACCCCAACAAGGGTCTGGATGATCCAACTGATAAGGAGTGATTTCCATGTCTTTAAGAATTAATTTTTTACGTGGTTCTAAACGATGAAAATGAATTTCTGACATCAACTGTTCAAACGCCACCGGAAACAATGGTCTACGAAATTTAATCCGAATCATTTCTTCAAGCTCGGGCTGAACAGCATAAAAATGCACTCGATTGCCTTTAATAAAAAGCGGGGCAAAGAATGGCAATCCCAACAAATGATCCCAATGGAAATGTGTTAGAAAAATATGAATTTCAGATTGGCCTTTGCCAGCTGGACCTTTCATCATCTCTTGTCCAAGATTACGAATGCCACTGCCGCCATCAATAATAATTTGAGTTTGCTTTGTTAAGACCTCGGCACAAGTAGTTGCTGTTCCATAACCACCAACATCAGGAACTTTTAACGAGGCTAAGAAGTTCGAAATATCAGACGCACCTTTGCCAGTTTCTACAAATTGGCGCAGAACTTTTTCTACTTCATGAATTCTTTCAGCAGGAGTTGGCGACGAAGGCAAAGACCCACGCACCCCCCAATATTTTATTCTCAACGACATAGGCTTTAAGGATGCCGTGAATGCTGACAACGCGCAAAAAAAAAGATCCAATCAGCACTAAAGACCTGCCGAATTTATGTTCCGAATTACCAAATATAGTCCTATACGAGGTTAAAACTATTTCCAACCAATCCATTGAAAGCTTGTTGGTGGCAACATTAAGTTTATTTGCGAAAAATCTAAATCTGGTCTAGCCCATAAACCACTTGAGTAATGTGTAATAGGCCAAATAAGTCCTTGAGCCCAAAGCAGCTCATTGATTTTTTGAATATCAACATCCTCATTATCCAATTCTTTAAGAATTTCTCCGGTTTCATCCGGAAGAAGGATTCCTTCTTTAGATTTAAACATAAAACGAATATCTTCAACAGGATCAGAAGCAAGAATTCCAGTCCCTGCTCCTGTAATATCCCATGAGGTATCAACTTTATGCGCTAGCATTTCTTTTTTAAAAGCAGCAAATTCAATATCCTTTGCGTAAGACTGTAAATTTGCTTTTTTACCGGCAGCCAAAAGAGCATCAGATATCAAAGCGCCAATGTTCATTTGCTGTTGCCACAGAGCAACTGTTAACGAACCTGAAGATACTTCTGATAAATCCTGATTATCAGAAAACTCTTTTGTTCCTTTTATAATAAGAGGAAAAAATGATCGTATCGGCTTGAATCCACCATTTTCAATATTTTTATAAAACAAACCTCTAAGCTTAATTCTACATTTTTTTTGATAAAATACACTTTTTGGATTTCGCCAACTTAATACCCTGGCATAAATTATAGAAGATGGAGCTCCACCTTGAAGTACAAAATCACTTTGTGGAGGTTGAGTTAATTCAGAACCCATTGCTATATCTACTGATGAAAGAGGATAGAAATTTCGGTTCCAAAAAATTTCTATTTCTTTTAGTGGATTTGAATGAATTAAAACAGAAGGGTAATCTGATCTGAGTGCAATTACAAAGTGCTGATCATCCCATTCTAATATTTTATAAGGGCCACTTGTTACTAAATTTTTCTTACCCATAATCCACTGTCCATTTTTATCAAAATGCGACGGATGAATAATTGAGTAAAGACCGAAACTAATTTTATCAAGCAACTTAGGCATTGGCTTAATAAGTTTAATTTTAATTGAGTTCTCAGTAGCTGACAGTCCCGCCATACTTATTGAATTAGAAACTAAATCTCCATAACCCAACAAATTCTCAAAAAATCCAGATTTTGAATTACGTGATTTCATGATTTTTGCCATGCGTATCCAGGACGCAAGAACAGTCTGTCCTGTTATAAGAGAACCATCACTGAACGTAGCGTTTGG
>JACCDN010428602.1_pt1 | contig 13506 bp, 9 predicted proteins | sample 7441691 | NCBI WGS metagenome assembly JACCDN01 (sample SAMN15323439, study PRJNA562643) | freshwater metagenome | isolation source: river surface water | place: USA:Blue River Watershed | collected 2017-08-16 | reverse complement strand
GTAAATGAGCACGCAGCCGTTGCTGTTGCTCGGGCCGCCTACATAGCGGGTTTTGATGCAACTTCAAATCTCGAAGCTGGGCGCAGTTGGGGAATCAAGACCATGGGCACCGCCGCCCATTCATTTGTGCTGCTGCATGACACTGAAGAACAAGCGTTCAAGGCCCAACTCGAGACATTCGGCGAAGACACCACGTTGCTGGTCGACACCTTTGATATCGAGCCGGCGGTTAGACGAGCTATCGCTCTCGCGCCGAACCTGGGCGGCGTGAGGCTCGACTCAGGCGACTTGGGCGTTGAGGTCAATCGGGTTCGCGCGCTACTCGATTCGCTTGGAGCAACAAGGACGAAAATCACTGTGACTAACGATCTCGATGAGTTTTCTATCGCCGCACTTGCAACCGCTGCCGTCGATGCCTACGGCGTAGGAACATCGGTGGCCACCGGTTCAGGTTCTCCAACCGCGGGCTTCGTTTACAAACTGGTTTCTTATCAAGACGAAAAGCTCGAGTGGCGCAGCGTTGCCAAGAAGTCGGCGCAGAAAACCAATGTAGGTGGGCGAAAGCACGCGGTGCGACGAATTGACGGCCAAGGCATTGCCACGGCAGAAGTCATCGGCTCAGAGGTTGAGGTTAGCCACGATGCAAACGATCGTCTGCTTACTGTCAACTTCGTTGAAGCCGGAGTCATTAACCCTGATTTTCTCGGCAAGGAAGCCACGGAAAGGGCTCGAGAGCACCACAGAAAAGCTAAGGCAGAGTTGCCGCTTCAGGGGCTGCGCTTGATGCGCGGTGAGGCTGCAATACCAACCGAACTTATCTAGAGCGTCTACTTCTCGCCGGGTTCGTCGGGGTTTGGCATCGATTCGTAAATCTCTTTGCACTCTGGGCAGACCGGAAACTTTTGTGGGTCTCGGCTAGGAGTCCAAACCTTTCCGCAAAGCGCAACCACTGGAGTGCCCAAAACCGCCGATTCGACAATCTTTTCTTTCTTGACGAAGTGCGCGAACCTCTCGTGATCTCCCGGCTCAACATTTTGAACCTGTTCTTCGAGAAGTGTCGTCGAACCAATTTGAGGTTCGGTTGGGTTTTCGTTCATTCGCCTATCCGAGATCGTCTGCGTTGCCAAGCGTAACCGAGACCTTGACGGTCTTGCTATCGCGAATGTACTCGAGAGTCGCCTTAGCGCCAGCTGGCTGCTGGCGAACGGCTGCCGTCAACTCAGATGAAGATGTTACGGCTCGGTTGTTGAAGCGCACAATCACATCTCCCTTCTTTAGGCCTGCAGCCTCAGCCGCTCCCCCGGGCGTAACTTCTTCGACTCGGGCACCAATTGAGAAACTTGCGCTTGATTCAGAGTTGGTGGCATCGCTCACCATGGCACCGAGGAGGCCGTGACTTGCCTTACCGGTCTGCATGATTTCAGTGGCAACTCGTTTTGCGATGTTTGACGGAATTGCAAACCCAACGCCGATGCTGCCGGCGCGCGAACCAAAAGAGCTGCCTGCCGTGGCAATTGCAACGTTTACTCCAACCAATTCGCCCTTCTCGTTGACTAGCGCACCGCCCGAGTTACCAGGGTTGATAGCCGCGTCAGTTTGAATCACTTCGATGTTGATTGGCGGTGCAGAACTCTGGCTGCTCCAAAACTCAAGACCGCTTCCGTTGTTATCTGGAGCCGCGGCCGATGAAACCTGAATTGTTCTGTTTAGCGCTGAGACAATTCCTTTGGTAACGGTGTTCGATAATCCAAGTGGCGCACCAATTGCAACCACGTTGTCTCCGACATTCACCTTATCGCTATCGGCAAAAACAATTGGTGTGAATCTAGTTGGTGCATCAACCTTGATTACCGCAAGATCATTCGTTGGGTCGGTTCCAATTAGACGCGCCGAGTAAACCCGACCGTCGTAGGTCTTGACTTCAATCTCTGGCGAACCGGTTGCACCATCGAGCGTCACCACGTGGGTGTTGGTGAGAATGTAGCCATCGGCAGTTAAGAATTCTCCGCTGCCGTTGCCGCCCTCCGAGCCCGAAGACACCGAGATGGTCACCACGGATGGCTGCGCAATCGCCGAAGCGGCGGTTACCCAGCTAACGCTCTCGGCATTGTTCACCACGATAGGTGCCGGGGCTTGAATGTAGTTGAAAGCTCCGATTGCAACGGCACCGCCGACCGAGCCACCAACCACGGCTCCGAGCGTGATTGCAGCCGTGCCTGAAAGAAGTGTCGTTCGCTTGGCTAAGCGCTGCCTAAGATTTGGCTTCTTGGCCTCGGCGGGCTTTGGCATGTCATAAAGAAATTGACCGTTGAAGTTATTCATAGATGACCTTTCGCCTGGATAACTGCCAATAGTGTGGCAACTCCGCCTGAATAGTCTATGAATGCTCCCTGTGAGTTATCTAACAGCGATATTTGCTTGGCCAGCGGTCGCAACTGCCGTAAACCAGCCGCGGTATGGCTTTGCTTTGCTGGTTGGCTGACGACTCGACCACTACGACTTGCAGTTCAGCACGGGCGGTAACCAGACCCACATACTGCCATGGTTCTGAGGTTGAGAATCGACTGCTCGCCCGATAACTCAGTTGCAGGCTGATCGTCTGATTACCGGGAAAAGCAAATGCGGTGACGGCAATTGGCGACCCTAAATCTTCTCCCACCGACCATCGGTAGCCAACAGGCGTAAAGCGCACGGATGCAACTCGGCCAAGAATCACAGCGCTCCTTTCATGCTCTACCGCGTCACTGGTTAGCACAACTGATTCGCCAATGTTCAACAATGACTTTGAGGCCGAAATCAATAACGGTTGAGCCTCTAGGGTGGCCTGCCCGTTTTGCCTGGTTGCCGAAACCAAAGTCGTCGCAGTGCTAACCGCTTTTCGCGGTTTCGAAACAGATTGAGAGGGTGGGTAACTCGGCCCAGAAATGCTGCAGCCGGCCAACGCTGCAGCGATGATCTGCTCGGTGGTGAAGGCCTTGACAGTGCAATTTGGCTCTTGGGTCATGCTTCGCTTATGCGAGCTAGTTTTTGAACGACTAGACGAGGTCGAGGTCTTCGACCCTTGGTTAGCCTCGCTTGCGCAGAGCAGCACGCGGTTCTCGTTGACTATCGCGTCAGATGAAAAACCCGAAACCTGCGAACTGGAGCAGGCCGCCCGAGCTGCTTGCGGGCTGAGACCAAGCCCAAGAAGTATAGAGATTAGAGCGATGCTGATTTTGTTCACTTTGTGAAAGTAGAACCAACGCCCAAGAGTTGCAGAAGTTTTGCACAAAACGAAAAACCCAGACACTTGGTCTGGGTTTTTCTATCGTTGCGGAGGCAGGATTTGAACCTACGACCTCCGGGTTATGAGCCCGGCGAGCTACCGAACTGCTCCACCCCGCGATGTGCTTCTAAGTTATCACGGGGTGGAGAAAGTCTCAACCTACTTAATTAGCTTGAGTAGTTGTTCGATCGCTGCGTTTAGTCGCGCATCGGCCTTGCCATAAGCAGTCCAGTCGTTAGCCGCCATCGCAGCAGCCTTATCGGCAATCGCACGTTCGGCAATTGCAAGCTGCGCCTTGATTTGGTCGCTAACGGTGGTTGGCTCACCAGGTTGCTCTGGGTCAACCGGGTTCGCAGTTCCGGTGTCACCACCGAAGAGCACATCGAGCGCACCGCTCAAAGTGTCTTCGAAGGCGATCTTGTCACCGAAGGCCACAAGCACTTTCTTTAGCAGCGGATAGCTGGTCTCACCAGTTGACTGAATGTAAACCGGCTGCACGTAGAGCAGACCGCCACCAACCGGCAGGGTGAGTAGGTTTCCGTTTAGAACCTTGGTTGAACCCTGACGAAGAATGTTTAGCAAGCGCGAAACATCACTGTCTGCCGAGAAGTTGTTTTGCACCAAACCTGGGCCAGGAATGTTCAGGTCTTTCGGAATGCTGAGCAAGGTTAGTTTTCCGTACTCTGCACCGACCTTTCCGTCTTGAGAACCTGCCTCGCTGTTGGCAACCAGGTAACCGCGCAAGACGTTTCGGCTTTGCGCGCTGGTTGCTCGAGGAATGAAGGTTGAGTAGAGCGAGAAGTTAACCTTAGTGTCGCTCGGAAGCTTCATGCTCAGGTAGTACGGAGGCTGGAGAGCACTGCCGTTCACCGGCGATACAGCTCCGGTCGGGTCGTTGGGTGTCATCCATGCGTCAGACTGCGAGTAGAAAACACCGGCGTCATTCACGTGGTAACTGCCGAGCACTGCGCGCTGAATTTTGAACAGGTCGCTTGGATAGCGTACGTGGCTGATTAGTTCGCCGCTCATTTTCTCAACCGGCAAAAGAGTGTTTGGGTAAATCTTCGACCAGGTCTTTAGAATCGGGTCTTTGTCATCCCAGGCATACAGCTTGACGCTTCCGTCGTAGGCGTCAACTGTTGCCTTCACTGAGTTGCGAATGTAGTTGATCTTGCCTCTGCTCAAACCGCGCTCGCTCGAGGAATCGGCAATGCTCTGGCTGTAGTTCTCAGCACTCGAGTATGGGTAGTTTGCCGATGTCGTGTAACCATCAACAATCCAGAGCACGCGACCGTTGACAATCGCAGGATACGGATCGCTGTCGAGAGTTAGATATGGCGCAACTGCCTGAACTCGATCAAGCGGGTTTCGGTTGTAAAGAATTTGTGACTTGTCGCCAATTGCATCACTGAGCAAAATCTGCTCGCTCTGAAACTTCAGAGCATATGCAATCTTGTTCAAGAAGCTGTCGAGCTTTGGGCCACCGTTACCGGTGAAGGTGTATGCGCTCGCGCTCGCCCCGGAGCTGTCTGGAAAGTCGAGCTCGCGAGGCCCGTCGGCGGTTGGGCCGACAATCGAGTAAAGCGGCGAGTTTTCACCGAAGTAGATTCTTGGCTCGAAAGTGCCAAGTTTTCCCTCGTTCGGAATGCCACCCTGCAAGAACACCGGCTGTCCATCGACCGCACTCTGGTTTCCGTAGGCGGCGACCACGCCGTATCCGTGGGTGTAAACAATTGTGTTGTTGTACCAAGACTGCGATGAGCCCAAGCCCGACTGGTTTAGCTCACGAACCGCTATAACGGTGTCTTGGTTCTTGCCGGCGATCTTGTAGCGCCCGACGTCGAGGTGGTTAGCAAAGCTGTAGTACTGCTGAACCTGCTGCAATTGCCTAAAAGCGCTGCTCACCAAGCCCGGGTCAATCAGGCGAATGTTTGCCGTGGTTTCGACGTCGTCGCGCAGGGCCGAGGCGTCGGTGTCGGTCTTGGCCTTGTACTCGACCATCTCAATCTTGTCGAGCCCGTAAGCCTTCTTTGTGGCCTCGAGGTTTCGCTTGATGTAAGGGGCTTCGAGGGTTCGCTCGTTAGGTACAACCTGGAACGACTGAACCACCCACGGAAACACTCCGGCCAGAACGATTGAGCTGACCACCATCAGCGAAGTGCCGACCAGCGCAATTCTCCAGCGACCAATCACGGCGGTGACCATAAACAAGATTGCAACCACGAAGGCAATCAGGGCGAGAATTTGAAAACTCGGGATGGTCGCGTTGACATCTGAGTATGTTGCTCCGGTAAACAGACCGGCGTCACTGGTCATGGTCGCGTACTGATCAAGCCACTGCGATGCTCCCTGTACCGCCAAGAAAACTGCTGCGGTTACTGCAATCTGAATGCGCGCTGGCTTTGCGACAGTAGCCGACTTTCCGGTGAAGCGAATGTTGCCGAAGACGAGGTGAGCCGCGATGGCAAGAACCAAGGCGAAGAAAAGTAGCGTCGAGAAAAAACCAACCGCGAATGTGTAGAACGGCAACTGGAAGAGATAGAAACTAATGTCGAGCCCAAACTGCGCATCAACATCACCGGTTGGCGTGCTGTTTGCGAAGACGGCGAAAGTTGTCCACTGAGCGGCAGCAGCGAGACCCGCGAGAACTGCCACAACCAGCGGCAAAAGAATTTGAACAACCTTGCGAAGTTGCTCGGCAAGTGCGCGGTAGGCAGAAAAAATATCTCCCTCAATTTGACGCACGTAAACAGGTCTGGTCTTGATTGCGAACCATACCGAGAGCCAGGTGAGCAGACCAGCGATTGCAGCGGCCGCGGCAAACAAACCAACCTGCGAGATGATCTGTGTTGTGAAAACCCCGCTAAAGCCAAGCTGGTCGAACCAGAGCCAATCGGTGTAGACACCGGAGGCACCCACCAAAGCAAAGAAAATTGCCGAAAGAATAACGATTGAAACCGTTACCGGTGAGACTTTTCTGTCGGTGGGAGTTGCCATTATTCGCCTTTTTCTAGGTGTTCACTTAGTTGGTGCTGCAGCTGTTTAGCCGCGATAAATCAGAGCCACGCGCGATTGCTTCGACAGCCGCCAGTGCCTCCTCAAAGTTTCTAACCGATAAAACTGTTAATCCGGTGGGAATATGCCCAACGACCTCTGAGCAGTTGTCGACAGGTGCCAGAAAGTGAGTTGCCCCGGCCCGCTGCGCCCCATACATCTTCTGCCTGATGCCACCAATTGGGCCAACCGCGCCCTCGGCATTCACGGTTCCGGTGCCGGCAATATTCTTGCCGCCGGTTAGCGCGCCTGGGGTCAGCTGGTCGTATATGCCAAGGGCAAACATCATTCCACCCGACGGCCCACCGATGTCAGAAACCTGCAGGTTAACCTTGACCGGAAAGTTGTATTTGGTGCCAACCAGGATGCCGAGAACATACTTGCCCTCGTCATTTTTGATCGGCTCAATTTCGTAGACCAGTTTCTTGCCATCTCGAAGCACCGACACCTTGAGTGGCTTGGTGGAGTCGTACTGACCAATCATTGCCCTGAGGTTATCTATCGAAGTTGGCTCAACACCGTTGATGCCAACAACAAAGTCGCCGGCCACCAGTTTGCCCGAAGCCGGACGATTCTTTGAAACCTCACTTATGTAGATGTTTGAAGTTATCTCGTAGCCCAGTTTCTTTAGCGCAATTGCCACCGAATCTTGCTGCGACTCCTCCATCATCGCCGTGCTCTCGGCTTCAATTTGCTCGACCGATTTGGTCTTGGGGTAAAACGCTTCCAGCGGCGCAATCGCCTGAGCAGGATCTAGCCAGGCAAAAAATAGCTCGGGCCAACTCGGCGTCTGTTCGGGGCTTCCAACTATGCTCACCGAAAGCAAACCCAGCTCGCCCTCTGTTGGATAGGTCTTGGTTCCGCTGATTTGAATAACCGGCTTGTCTTGGTATTCACCAAGCACGTTGACAACTGGGCCGGGCCGCTCGATCACGTAGGGTGCGTCAAAGAAACTGAGCGCTACCAATCCGAGCGAAAAGAGAACTAGAAGGCCGGTTCCAACGACCGAGCGCGAAGATTCTGGTCGTCTGGCTATTCTGCTGTTGGCAAAAAGTCGTCTCGGCACCCCTCAAGCCTATTAGCGTTAGGACAGGAGAATCCATGACCGAAAACGAGAGTAACCAACCGAACCCCGAAGACTTCGAGGCGTTCATGCGCGAATTCTTGGAAAAGGGCGCTCAGGGCATGGATGTCGAAAAACTCGCCGCGGCGGCCGGATTGCCGAACGACCCTGCACAGTTGGCAGCACTGATGTCGCAGTTGCGCGCTGCCATGGGTCAGATGGCTAACAGCGATGGCTCAGTCAACTGGAAGCTAGCCTCGGATCAGGCTCGCCAGATAGCGGCAAGCGAGTCGAAAGCAAATACCTCTGAGACGCAACAGCAGATAAAGCAGGCGCTTTCGATAGCGACCCTTTGGCTAAATGGTGCTACGAGCATTGCAGAACTCACAACCGAAGCTAAATTTCTCACCCGTGAACTTTGGGTGCAAGATGCCATGCCGCTCTTTCAAGCGCTCTCGACACCAGTAGCCGAACGCATGAGCGCTGCCCTTAGCGAAAGTTTGCAAGAATCTGCTCCCGAAGAAATAAGCGCCATGATTGGCAACGCAACATCGATGATGAAGTCTCTCGGTGGCGCGCTGTTTGCAATGCAACTCGGGCAATCGCTCGGAAAACTCTCGAGTGAAGTGATGACCGGTGGCGACATTGGCTTGCCGATTTTCTCAGATCAACGCGCGGCTTTTGTTGCGCAGAACATCGAGAACTACGTTTTGGCTCTAGACGTCGAGAGCGATCAGGTCTACATCTACCTTGCAGTTCGAGAGCTAGCTCACGCTCGCCTGTTTAAGCAGAGCCGCTGGTTGCGCGATCACGTGATAAATCAAATCACCCAGTATGCGTCGCAGATAAGAATTGACACTAGCCGAATCGAAGAGTTGACTCGCGATGCCGAATCGATTGACACGAATGCTTTGCAAGAGGCTTTTCAAAACGGCGCGTTTATTGCCGAGCGAACCGAAGAGCAAACGCGGGCGCTGCAAAGCATCGAAAATACGCTGGCACTAATCGAGGGTTGGGTAGATGCGGTGACCGATCAGGCTACGAGCCTGCTTCCGAAGAGCATCGCAATCTCGGAGGCAATTCGCAGGAGAAGATCAACCGGCGGCCCTGCAGAGAAGACCTTCGGAACCCTGGTTGGCTTAGAGTTGCGGCCGCGAAGACTGCGTGAGGCGGCTCAACTGTGGCGAGAGATTGGCCACCGAATGGGCAACGAAAAGCGTGACGCCCTTTGGCAGCACCCCGACATGCTGCCCACGGCTGATGAAATTGCCAACCCCGAACTGCTCTTTGCGCGCCTTGCGCAAGGCCCCGACGACGGCATCGACCAAGCGTTGCGAGATCTGCTGGGTGAGTAGCCTTTCAAGCCGCTAGGCCATCTGTGCACTACTTGAGCGCGGTTTTGCGAATCGGCAAATACTGCTCTCTATGGTTCTTCGCATAAATCCGAGCAAGGCTTTGCTCTGGAGAAATCCAACCGAGGTTCAGTTTGGCGTTGAACCTGATGCCCTAAAGCTTGCGAATCTAACTGCTGGGCAAGAACGCTTGCTCGCATTACTCTCGCGCGGAATCGCCGATGATTACTTTGATCGAGTTGCCGAGGCCGTAGGGGCAACAGATTCAGAAAGTCTCTTGAAGTCACTCGAGCCGACGTTGCTTCGCGAGAGTAGCTCTCGCCCGCAACTCAGCGCCGAATTCATCGAGGAGCGATATGCCGAACTCTGCCGAGCCCAGGCTGTTTATTCTTTTGAGGGGCAGGCCATTTTTGCGGCGCGACAGGATCGGCACGTTTTTGTGCAAGCCAACACTGCGGCACAAGTCCTGATTACAAACTCGCTTGAAAAATCTGCAATCACAAACCTCACTTCAACCTTGCCCGAGACTTCTTTGCAGCAAATTGATTTTGCAGTTTTGCTCTCGAACAATGCGATTGCCCCAAGTGATTACTCGAGATGGTTGGCCCGAGGTGTTGCACACATCAGCGCAGTCTTTGACTCCGACGGAGTAACCATCAGCCCAGTGATTGAAACCGGCAAGACACCGTGCCTGAGTTGCTTTCACGAAAATCAGACAGCAGCAGATGAAGCCTGGCCCGCGATTGCGTCACAGCTGCTATTTAGCGAACAGAAGTTTGATGAGAGCGTTGCGAGCATGTTTGCGGCGGCGATTATTTGTCAGCGAGTGTTGCAGTTTTGCGATGGCAAGTCTGGTTTTGCAAGCGCACAGTTGGCGCAATCGGGTTACCGGCTTTCAATAGGTTCGGGCAAGGTTAGCGAGTTCAGCTGGCCATTCAGCCAAGGGTGCACGTGCCGAATTAGTTAGTTCAGAAAGGCAAGAAAACGAGAGGGTTCGCGGTCTCGGCTAGAACCACCGTCGCGTTTCGACCAAGAGACATTGAGTTTCTTTTTGGCCCTGGTAACCGCGACATAAAAGAGTCGTTTCTCTTCGGCCACCTCGGCCGGCGTCGTGGCATAGCCAATTGGCAGGTAGCCCTCGGTCGCCCCAACTATGAACACCTGAGCCCACTCGAGGCCCTTGGCCGCATGGATAGTAGACAGTGTGACCGCAGGCTTAATCGGCTCGTGCTGTGAACGCTTTCTTTCATCGAGTTCGGCCGCGAACTGGGCCAGCGTTGGTTCGCCAGGCATCTCGCCGAGCATCGCAATTAGCGCTGAAAGCGACTCCCAGCGATCGCGCTCAGCCCCGGCGCCTTCTGGCTCTCGAGCCGTCCAGCCCACGCTGCGACAGACATCTGTGACTAACTCAAAAGTCGACTTATCAGTCTTGGCCGCCGAGTTGGCCTCGGCACGAAGCGCAAGCATCGCACGAGCTATCTCAGGTCGATTAAAGAACCTCTCACCGCCGCGAAGCTGATATTCGATGTTGTGCTCGGCAAGGGCAGCCTCAAACGCTTCGCTCTGGCCATTGACTCTGTAGAGTACCGCGATCTCGTTGGCCTTGGCCCCGGCCGCTAACATCTCACGAATGTTTAGCGCAACCTCGCGCGCTTCGTCGGCGATGTTAGCAAACTGCTGCACCCTAACGTCGTCGCCAACCTCTCCCTGAGAAGTAAGTGCATCGATTGCAGTTGAATCAGAAACCACTGCGTTGGCAGCAGCAACAATTTTCTTGGTGCTTCTGTAGTTATTGGTTAGCTGCAAGACTTTGGCATCTTCAAATCGCTGCTCAAAGTTTTTCAGGTAGTCGCTGGTTGCACCGGTGAACGAATAGATGGTTTGGTTTGGATCACCCACAACGCAGAGATCGGTGTGCTCGCCCATCCATGTGTCTAACAGCGCGTGCTGAAGCGGTGAAATGTCTTGGTATTCGTCGACGGTGAAGAAACGATACTGCTGTTGAACGTGACTGAGAGCCAGAGGTTCTGCGCGAAGCATTCCGAGTGTAAGAATCAAAACATCTTCCCAGTCGAGCCGCTGAGCTTTAACCTTTACCGACTCGTATTGATGCTGCAGCGAAACATTTTGGTCTGCGCTCAGCATGCCAATCTTTGGTCGCTTGGCAACAACTTCGGCATATTGCTCAACGCTGAGCATCGAGTATTTGCGCCACTCGATCTCGGCAGCAAAGTCTCGAAGTGCCGCCGTGTCGAGTTTCAGCCCCAACTCGGTTGCTGCCTGCGCGATCAGCTTGCCCTTTGAGTCGAGCACCTGAGGAGCCGGAACCCCGGCGAATTGGGGCCAAAAGAACTCGAGCTGTGAAAGCGCAGCCGCGTGAAATGTCTTCACCTGCACCCCTGCCGCGCCGAGTGCTCGAAGCCTCGCCCGCAATTCACCCGCGGCACGATTGGTGTAGGTGAGCGCCAGAACGCGATTGGCGGCGTAGTAACCCTTCGCAATTCCGTAGGCAATTCGATGGGTAATTGTTCTGGTTTTGCCCGTGCCGGCACCAGCCAAAATGCAGGTTGGCCCAACTAGAGACTGTGCGGCTACGCGCTGCTGCTCATCGAGATTTGCGAGCAGATCTTCTGCAACAAATTCGGCCATGAGCTGCTAGCCCTTCAGTTCTGATGCTGAAACGATTTCGCTGCCGAACCAGTCTTCAATCAGTGCGCGGGCAATCGAAAGCCGACCCGGCAAAAGAATCTCTGAAGCATCGCTGGCTAATTCTTCGCGACTGAACCAGCGCAACTTTTCGATCTCCAGAAGATCAGGAACCAACTCTTGCCGACCAACTGCGCGAGCCTTAAACCCGACCATGAGTGAATATGGAAAAGGCCAAGCTTGGCTTCCTAGGTATTCGATTTCGCTGACTCGAACCCCTGCCTCTTCATAAATCTCACGCTCGACGGCTGCCGAAAGTGATTCACCCGGCTCGACAAAACCGGCGAGCACAGACCAACGGTTTTCTTCCCAAATTCCTTGCGAGCCCATAAGCAAACGATCTTCATCATCGGTTATGGCCGCGATTATTGCCGGATCTGTTCTCGGATAAAACTCTTTCTCATCCACCGCACAGCTGCGCACCCATCCGCCATCGATAACGATGGTAGGTGTTCCGCACTTTGAGCATCTGGTGTGGCTCTCGTGCCAGTTGGCGATTGACAGCGACTGCGCATACAACCCCGCGTCACGATCACTCAGGCCCGAACCATTTCTGCGAAGGCTAATCCATGCGCTTGAATCGGGCTCGAGCTGGCTTGCAGCACCGGCGGAAAGCTCGGCCAAGACAATAGGGGTGCCGGCCGGTTCATATTCAGAAGCGCTGGTCGAGACTCCCAGGTAGACACGAAGGGTTGCCGCGGCAACCTGATCTACCGAAAAGAGTTTTAGTTGAGCGACCGACTTGTCGCCACTCTTGTGAAGCAGAACCTTGCCCTGGTGCATCGGCAGCACTCGGGTCTTTGGGTTTGCCCAAAGTTCGTCGAAGAGCTTGGGGTTTTTGCGCTGCAGGTAGTCGCGGTCGACAGCCGAACGCGCGAGCGGAAGGTTAAATGACTTACTCACGTTGCCTTCCTTTGCTTCTAACGTGTGGCGAAGCGCCACAAAGCCCATTTTGTTGCCTAATCTTTTGGGCATGGGCCAATCTCCCCTAATTTTAGCCGCGCTTGCGACAGACGCAGTTTCGGGCCTGAAGGTCAAGACTGCCGTGGCTATCAGCTCGAATTCGGCGGGAAACTTCGACTCCGCTCTCTTGACCGATGTAAACGGCGACAGTTTCATTGTTCGGGTTCCGACAACAGCAACCGCGGGGGCCGAGCTCGAACTCGAAATACAGGTATTGAAGAGTGTCGGAGCCTTTACCGCACGCCTTGGTTTCGATGTTCCGCAGGTGATTGGCGAAACCCGCGACGTTTCAACCGGCAACAGGGTTTTGGTCTTCAAATATGTTTACGGCAACCCCATCGATGCCAGACGACTTTCGGCAACCAGCTCAACCGCGCAGAGCATCGCAAAGGCAATCTCTGCGATTCACTCATTGCCAATCGAAGTGATACAGAACAATGGGCTTGCCGAATTCAGCCCGGCAGAAAACATTCGACTTAGAGTTGCCGAACTAGATCGCGCGATGCAGAGCGGTCAGGTTCCGCCTGTTCTGCTTCAGCGCTGGGAAGACGCACTTGCCGACGTTTCACTCTTCAAATACCAGCCAACTGTTGTGCACGCGTCACTCGGCTACGAGAGCATTCTCGAGCGCGGCGGCGAGGTTAGCGGCGTCTTGAATTGGGAAAAGGTTCAGCTTGGCGACCCAGCGCTCGATTTCGCTTGGCTAGCGGCAGACGACAACGAACTGCTCGAGGCAATTCTCTTGAACTATCAGTTGGGTCGCACAGTTGCCGATGGAAACATTGCCAAGCGAGCAATTCTGTATTCCGAGCTTGAGTGGGTTCGCTGGTTAGTTCACGGATACGCCGTCAAAGATCCGAAAATCGTTGACGAGGCTGTTACTGGGCTTCAAGAGATGGCCCAGGCTGCCAACGAGGGTCAGCTGCCCGCCCTAACCGCTTCGGCTGTGGCTGCTGCTGCGGCCGCTTTTGCCTCGATGAACATCGTTGAGTCAGTCAGTTTTATCGAGCAAGAAACTGTCGAGGTGGTCGCAACAGAGTCTCAGCTTGAGATCGATTCCTACCCCGCCACCAAGCCAATCGACCTGGTCGAGCTTGAGGAAT
>JACCDN010027770.1_pt1 | contig 13510 bp, 14 predicted proteins | sample 7441691 | NCBI WGS metagenome assembly JACCDN01 (sample SAMN15323439, study PRJNA562643) | freshwater metagenome | isolation source: river surface water | place: USA:Blue River Watershed | collected 2017-08-16 | reverse complement strand
GCGCTGGGTACGATGTGTATGCCAACGACAAGGTGACCTTGACGGGCACTGTCAATGTGGTGCGCATGGGCTCTAAGGTTGAGAGTACCTTTACCAACACAACTGAAAACAGCAACGCGACACGCGCGGCTTTAGGCTTTGAGGCCAAGTTTGCTGACATCGGTGGTGGTGTCAAGCCTTTTGTGTCGTTTCAGCAGCTGACGGCACCTATTGGTGGCGCGAAGAACATACGATTCATCAATGTGGGTGTTAGCAAGGAGTTTTGAAATGGCAAGTGAACGATTATTTTTGAAGCAAGAAGAAATAGCAATACTCGACGAGTTTGCTGGTAGGGCTTTACAAGGATTATTGTCAGGGTTCTATTCCGGGCAGGGGAAATATGAAGCAACAAGTGCCAACAGTTCCATATATGACGAGGCATATTCCATGGCGTATCAAATGATGGTTGTTAGAAAACGATGGATTGATTTAATTGTTGAAAAATAAACAAAAGGGGCTTCAAGCCCCTTTCTTTTTGTTCACTAAGCAACCTCACCTCTTGTTTATAGATGCTTCTTGGGCTTTTTGAGTGAGCTGAAACTAGTGTTTTATAAACTTCGTAACCTATCACCAAGAGTCTTTCATTCTGAACTGTATTTATATGTGTCAAATTGAAAATGGAGACTCTCCACCTATCTCCCACTCAGTTCGTAGAAATTTGATAAAACTTCTTACCTTGGGTGGGATAAATCTACCAGGCGCATGAACTGCATATACATGACTCCCGAGATTTCCAAGTGGCTTATATTTTGGTAATAAGCTAACCAATGAACCTTTGTGAATGTCTTTTTTCACGGAGAAGGTAGGTAGTAGTGCAATACCTATCCCATCAAGCGCAAGCAACCGGACTGCGTCGCTACTGTTCACCATAACGCGAGATTTAACATCAATCGTGTAAAACTCACGACCATACCTAAACTTCCAGTTAGCTGTGTTTTTTCGATAAGCGTAAAACAAGCATTGATGGGGTTCAACATCTTTTGGAGTCAGCAGTGGTGGTATTTTTTCGATGAAACTTGGTGCGGCGACTAATGAATAGGTGATTGGACCAAGCAAATGAGCTACTAATTGCTCGGGGGGTTGATCACATAGTCTGATCAATACATCCATGCCTTCTTCGATCAAATTTACATGTCTGTCTAGCAAACAGAGTTCTAAGTCAATGTCGGGGAAATCTTGGAGAAATTTGGCGACATGCGGAACTATCTGAGCTCGTCCAAACGCAACAGAAGCGCTGACAGTTAATGTGCCAGAGGGTGTCATTCTAAAAGACTCTGCCTCAGTCTGCGCATTTTCAACCTCTTGCGTTACGCGCAACGCTCTCTCTAAAACAATTCTTCCAACATCTGTAACGCTTAACTGTCGAGTTGTTCGATTGAGTAGCCTTACTCCAAGCATGTCCTCTAGGTCCTTAAGTTGTCGGCTGATACTTGCTTTATCGACTCCAAATTGAACAGACGCTGCAGAGATGCTCCCTGCATCCACGATGCGAGCAAATGTAATCATCAGGCGAGCTTGCACCAATGTTTTAGCTGGGTTCATTTGTTGCGCCCGGAACAACAATCGATTGTGAATTTCATGACTTCCCCTAATGTGTTACCAATGTAAAACTTCTCTACATGCTGCTAAGTCGCAGCGTATCAGGAGAGATTTATGAATTTAGCAGTATCTGGTCTGAAGGCTCCAAGTTTCAGTCACCCACTTTTTTTACCATCCTTGTTCATTTTGATGTGGAGTTCTGGATATGTTGCTGGGAAGTTGGCTCTTCCATACGCTGGTCCCTTTACTTTGTTGTGCCTTCGTTTCTCAGTTGCATCGGTCGTTTTGCTTGCCGTTGCTGTTGCTACAAGAGCCCCATGGCCGAAAAGATTAGAAGATTGGGGGCATTTGGTTGTTGTGGGCATTTTGATCCAAGCATTGCAATTTTCTGGCCTCTACTACGGATTGAGCTTGGGCGCTTCCGCTGGCGTCTCGGCCTTGATTGTTGGCTTGATGCCTGTATTCACCGCAATCGGAGCTTTCTGGTTCTTAAAAGAAAACATAACAACACGTCAAGTGATCGGATTAGGGCTCGGGTTGCTGGGTGTGGCCACTGTCGTCTCTAACAAAATTAGTTTCAATGCTGGTTCGATAGAGGCATACATAGCACTAGGGCTAGCTCTGTGCGGCATCACCCTTGGTACTTTGTATCAGAAAAAGAATTGCGTCAACATGGACTTGAGAACAGGTGGATTTGTTCAATTGACAGTTGCGACCGTAATCGCTGCAGTCATTGGATGGTTCCATGAGGGGCTACATGTTGATTGGACCGTTTCACTCGTCGGTTCATCGCTTTGGCTGAGTTTAGTGAACTCCATCGGTGCCATTAGTGTCCTCTTTGTCCTTATGCGCCGTGGCGAAGCAAGTCGCGTCGCCGGCTTGTTTTATTTAATACCAACTGTTACGGCGTTGATGGGGTATATCGTTTTGAACGAAACCCTATCGTTGACCCAAGCTTTCGGCTTCTTTCTCTCGGCCTCTGGTGTTTATTTGACGACGCGTAAATAACATCCCAATACAACACTCAACTTATTTAATGAATTTATGGTGCTTCAAATGAAAACAGAAAAAAAGTTATCAACAACAGATTCTTCAATCTATCAAATTTTCTCCCGTTCCGCACGGGACACTTTAGGCTGGGAACCGTACGGGTCAGATGGCCGTCAGAACGTAGAAATCAAGCGCTTGTACAACGCATGTGTGAATGGCTCAGGTCCAGCTGCTGCACTATTGAAATATGCGCCTGGAGCCCGAGTACCAACTCATCTTCACAAAGGACATGAGCTTATTTTGGTTATTGATGGTGAACTCATAAATGATGCGGGAAGACATGGTCCAGGGACATTAGAAATTTGCCCGCCTGGTTCTACGCATGCTTTGGCATCAGAGATTGGATGCACATTCTTGGTTGTTTGGGAACAGCCAGTTGTGAAATTGACATAACGAATTTATCTATTGGGAGATATAGAAATGAAAATTGTCACAGCTGATCAAGCCATTGCTTTGATCAAAGATGGTTCAAATGTAACGGTGAGTGGATTTGGACACTGCGGGTCACCAGAATTGCTTATGGAAGCGCTAGAGCGAAGATTCAAGGAAAAAAGAACGCCATGCGATTTGTCCTTTTTAGTTGCTTCCGCACCGGGAGATCGAGGTTCAAACGGATTCAATCGTTTTGCCCATGATGGATTGATTAAGCGAATCATTGGTGGATTTTGGGCACTAGCTCCCAAAATTGGTCAAATGGTCACTGAGGACCGTATTGAAGCACACAACTGGCCGCAAGGCGTTATCAGTCATATGTTCCGAGCCATTGCAGCTGGCCGTCCAGGTGTAATAAGCGATGTAGGAGTCGGAACATTCATTGATCCTGATCAAGAGGGCGGTCGATTGAACGCCAAGACGGCTGAGACACTTGTTGAAAAGGTTCAGGTGAATGGCCACGAATCGCTCATGTATCGAGCCATCCCACTTCATGCAGCACTACTTCGAGGTACAAGATCTGACACAAACGGAAATATTACTCTAGAGCGTGAAGCGAATTTGCAAGACTTACTGGCACAGGCCCAAGCTGTTCGTAACAGCGGCGGTATTGTCATTGTTCAGGTTCTGGATATCGCAACTGCAGGCTCAATACCTTCGCATTTAATTCAAATTCCAGGCATTTTCGTGGACTATGTTGTTGTTGCTGAAAGTGACTTTCATAGACAAACATATGGGGAGCATTACAACCCTGCATATTCTGGCGAATGGTCACATGGCCTTAGTTCGAGTCGACCTGGAAATGACGAACCAAAAACGGCACGAAGAATAATTGGTCGCCGCGCACTACTAGAGTTAATTAGCGCAGTAAACGCTAAGCATAGGTCCACTCCCATGGTTGTAAATCTTGGAATTGGTACCCCCGAAGAGATCGCTCGGCAATTAGCGCTGAATCCACATAATGCAATTGGTCATGAATTCATGCTGACGGTTGAGTCCGGGGCAATCGGTGGAACACCTGCTGGTGGAATGTCATTTGGTGCCACAGCGCATCCCCAAGCAGTTATCAAACAAGGTGAGCTATTTGACTTTTACGATGGTGGTGGGATTGATATTGCTTTTTTAGGCTTTGGACAAATCGATAAGGCAGGAAGAATTAATGTTGCAAGTCTAGGTAACAAATTAAACGGCGTAGGTGGATTCATAAACATTTCACAAGCAGCCAAACGCTTGGTTTTCTGTGGAAGCTTTACTGCATCGGGTCTTCAAGTCGTAAGTGATGACACCGAACACATATCCATAGCAAAAGAAGGAAGAATTCATAAGTTAGTTGAGCGCGTAGAAAGAATTTGTTATGACCCATCTGGGCGTGCAGGTTGTCGTTTGCCACTTGTGATTACAGAGCGTGCAGTTATGCAGCTCTCGTCTCATGGGCTTGAGGTGATAGAGATCGCCCCAGGCGTTGACCTTCGGCGCGATGTTCTAGAAAGATCTGAGTTTCCTTTGAAAGTCTCATCTCAATTAAAAACAATGCCTCTATCTGTATTCGGCGGTGGAGAAGTCTCGTCTCCATTCGTTACTTAATAGCTAAGCAGATCGCATTAGAGAGTCTAAGTACTCCTTCACTTCATCAATTAAATTTTGGAAATGTCAATATGAAAAATCTTGGAATTACTCTTGCTGTGCTTGGTGGTGGTTCAGTAGCCACATCATTTTTGCGTCAATTTGCTGAACAGGTTGAAATTGCCGGTGGCACATCTGTTAAATGGGTAAAAGTATTTGACCCAAGTCGACAACCAGGTGCCGGACAAGCATATCAACATGACAGCTCATCAAATCTCTTGAACACAAGAGCAGCGGGAATGTCTGCATTGCATAGCAATGCCAATCACTTTTTCAACTGGGCGGTATCAAATGAACACCGATGGAAAGTAAAGTTTCCCTCAGTAATCATGCGACCTGATGCCTTTGTTCCGCGTGCTTTATTCGGACTTTATTTGAATGAGGTCTACGATGAGTCAGTGTCGATTTTGAGTGGCTATGGAGTTATTGTTCAACATATTGAGGCTTCTGTAACTTGCTTGAGTACGCAAAATGATCAGTATGAAATTTCGACTGAGCATGGCAGGAAATATGTGGCAAATTTCGCTGTTATGGCCATTGGAAATCTGGAAGGCATGCAATTTGATTATTTAAAACCCAATGTTGGCTACTTTGCGACACCATATCCATGTAGCAAGATAACTCAGAGCATAGAAAGCGGGAAATCCGTCGGAATTCTCGGTAGTAGCCTGAGTGCAATCGATGCAGCCGTGTCATTAATGGATGCAGGTCACCAAGGAAAAATATTGATGATTTCTCGAAATGGCCGTTTACCAAGCGTCCGCGGAGAACACAATATGATTAGAAAGCCTAAGCTTCTATCGCGCAACGGGGTAATAGATTTGGCCAATCAAAGAGGAGGCCAGCTTCGGCTGATGGAGGTTGCTGAGTTGTTGCGTCAAGAGATCGAAAGCCAAGAAGGATCTTCGATTGACTTAGGAATGCTTATGCGAGCTAATCAAGGGCCGCATAGATATATTGATTCTGAAATCGAAGATGCAACCGTAAACGATCGAACTTGGCAAGCTGTTGTTTACGGGCTAAACGATTCTATTGACTTGATTTGGCATTACCTATCAGATGAAGATAAAGCAATTTTTGAGCGTGATTTTAAAAGTCAATGGCTCTCTTATCGTGTGTCATTTCCATTAGACAATGCGCTAAAAATTCAAAGACTGCTGCATTCGAATCAACTAAGCGTTTACGGCGGCTGTTCCGATGTTTCATTTAACGATGCCCTTGGACAATTCGCTATAAATGTATTGGATTCAACATCTTCGTTTACTGCGTCACTTTACTCAGATTATTTGATCAACGCTACTGGATACACATCTAACATTTCACAGTCTCGATCGCCGCTTCTTCGCAGCTTGGTGTCAAGCGGGAACGCCAGACCTCATAAATTTGGCGGCATTGATGTTGAATTTGGAACCGGTTTGGTTTTAACCAAAAGTGGCAAAAAGCATGATGGGCTTTTTGCTTTGGGCAGCTTGGTGAGTGGGACATACTTCTGGACGAATGCAATGAATGTCAACTGCCGATTGGCTGATGGTGTTGCTAAGGAGATTATTGAGCAGGCGACACATTTGCACCGTAATTTTCAAAATACAGCTCAAAAGGTTTCAGCAATTGAAACGATGGGAATGCTAACTGAACCTGCTTAATAAGTCACCTCTTAATCAACACCCAATTCAATTTACTTGTGTTGGGTGTTAAACATTAAATTTGGATGATTCAATGTCAAAAAAAAATCAGTGTTTCTTTGCGGCGTCAACAGTAACGGTCAATGCCTCTGCAGAAGACATCTGGAATGTTCTGGAGGATGTGCGTGGATGGATACATTGGGATCATCGTTTTGAAAAAATCGAATTCGATGGTCTATTCATTACAGGTTCGAAATTCAAAATAATTCGGCAAGGAAAAACGCCACAAAGCGCAGAATTCAAAGCTGTGACTGCTAACACCTTTTTCTCATATGAAGCAAAAATTTCACTTTTTTTGATTGTTCATAGCCATCATTTTGAAAGGCTTGGCAGTTTTACAAAAATAACTTGTGAAATTGAATCTATTGTCGAAGAAGATCTCATAGATGATTTTTCAAAAAATATTTGGCCACAAATGCAAATAGGTCTACCAATTGCAGTTAATAACTTAGTTAGTCTAGTTGAAACTTGCTAAGTATTGCTGGTAATTTAGTCGGTTGTAATCATGACTGACATTAAGTAATCTCAAACCCCGACCGATTTCTAGCTGGTCGTTTTTTTTGATTCCCATGGGCCAGGCCTTAATGATGGTCTAAGGTGCGTGCAAGGATTTTTCGCACTCCATTCTTTAGCGCGGTTTGATGTGCAGGTTTATCTTACAGCCTCACCGCGAATAGGTTGCTTTTCGCACCACTTGGTGAGCACTTGCGATGTTTCTTCTATCAGTTGCTTCATCAAGGTCGCGATGGGAATATCCGCTTGCCTCGCTTTGGACATTCCCGCGCCCTGTCCGGCCCACAGCGACAAGTAATCGGACAGGCTAGCATTTCTTGCCGCAAGCCGAATGTCAGTGGTCAGCGCGTTTTGAATAGGGTAGGGCGGTACATCATCTTCATACGCTTGCATGCATTGCATGAATTCGTTGACGATGCCACGCGCTGCGCGTCCGGTGAAGGTCTTGGTTGTGCGGGTGGAAGTATCGGTGGCCGCGCGTATCTTCTCCTTCCAAGATGGATGTGTACCAGCCTCTTGGGTAACCAGAAAGGCGGTTCCCATTTGCACAGCCTGAGCCCCCAGCGCCAGCGTGGCTGCAATGCCTCGCCCATCCATGATCCCACCAGCCGCGATAACTGGTAGACCAACATCATCCACGATCTGCGGAACCAGAGCCATCGTGCCAATCATGCTGCCGTCATAGCCGCCAATGAAAGTGCCGCGATGCCCGCCGGCTTCAACGCCTTGAGCGCAAATGATGTCAGCGCCATTGTCTTTCCAGGCGCGCGCCTCAGAGATGTTCGTTGCCGTGCCGATAACAATGCTACCTGCGCGGTGAAGCCGTTCAACTGATTTTGCATCTAGCAGTCCAAAAGTGAAGCTGACCACAGGCAGCTTGAGCTCGATTAACACTTCCAGTTGCGCACGAAAATCTTCGCAATAGGCCGCAAGCGGCGTGGCGGGCGCAAGGCCGAGCTTGGCTCGAATGGGGTTAAGAAGGGCGAATGCCTTTTGCAACTCTAGTTCGGTAGGGTGAGGCGTATCTTGGACAAACAGATTGATATTGAATGGGCCTTGTGTCTTCTGGCGGATGGAGGCCACTATCGTGCGAATGCCGTCACCATTCAATGCTGATGCTGCGAAAGAACCGAGCCCGCCCAAATTTGTGACGGCAGCCACCATTTCTGGAGTTCCGACGCCCATCATGGGACCGAGAACGATCGGGTGCTCGATGCCTAAATCCCTCATCAATTCCGTTGGTAATTTCATTCTTATGGACTTTCAAGTGAGGGTGACTCTTTCATAGGTGACCGACCAAAACATTTTGTGGTGTATCTATGTTTTACGCATACCAGATTTCGGACTATTGATATACGACAGCCAATTGTTCATTCAAAAGTGCTAGGTGAATGTTAGTGACACTATTAAATATCGGTGTTTTGTAACGTTGACTCAAACTATCAATTTTTTGGGTTGTATCAAGATTGAAGACTGCTGTTTAAAGATTGCCATTTGTGAAAACTCTAAAATCAACATGAGATCGAACTGTGTGCTGAATGTGGGCACTGCCAAATTAACCATGGACCGATAACTATTGCAAAACAATGTCCGAATGGCTTGTCTGGTCACGCGTCTCAAGTTCGTGCCTAAGTTGCACTTTCAAAATCCCAATGCACTCAGCGAGTTTGAGATAGAAGTCAGGCAGTCGATTGTTTTCTGGGGCGGAACTCTCGTGTTGCCAGACACATCCCCAATCAACAGCCATCTCTAGCAGCTCGGTTTGTTTTTGGATGACCTCTTCAAGGCGCGTGATGCGCATTTCAAAGTCCAAGTTGTAGGGTTGATTCATTGTGATTGGGGATAAAAGTCGGCCCAAAGGCCGACAGGTTGATCATCGACTAGCGCGCCCGCGACCTTCGCTTTCTTTCTTGCGCAAGAACGATGGCATTTCAGATTCTGTTTCGTCCATAAAGTAGGCCATTTCGTTTTTGGAAGCAAGTCGGCTTGACATTTTCATGGCTGAATAGTGCGCTTCCTTCATCATCATCATGGCGTCTTCTTCCATCATGTTGCGCAGCTGCTTGATCTTGGCTTTGATCCACTCGTTTCGTCCGAACTCTTCCTCAAGATCGTCCAATAGCCTTCGCGCCTGGTCGATCTCGCCTGCCTTTACAAGCTCACGCAGATTAGTAGAAGCTTTGGCGAAGCGAACCTCGTCCAATCGCCGTTGAACCATCTCATCGATTGGTAGGTTCACATAGTCTGCCTCGCTGACCGCATGGAGTTGGAGCAGGGGCGCTGATACTTCGATATGTTCACCGTCCATCGTTGACGCAGTCAATGTCGCTGCGAGCAAATCACGGATGGAGCCAACAGCACTTGGGCTCACATGCAGGCGAATAGCTAACCAGCTTTCTGCGTTCCACGCAAGGTCTGTCATGCGGTACGAACCGTCGGGCTTTTGTTGTGCCGAACTTAACATTTCTAGGATGACGCCCTGTGCAGGAATGAAGCGCACGGAGAGCTTGCGCAAGTACATCGTTTGCAGCAGTGACAACTCTTCGTCGAAGCTGTCAAACAAGTCTTCGGCGCGTTGCCCGTAGTAGTTTTGCCCACCACCAGCTTGCGCCATGCCGACCATCAGGTTTTCATTGAAGTTTCGACCTAAGCCAACAGTTGTTGTCGATATGCCTCTTGCTAGCCAATGACTGCATTGAGCTTGAATTTCTGCATGCGAACGGATGCCGCAATTTACTTGACCATCAGAGAGAAGTATCACGCGCGAAATGGCACTTTCAGAGCCGCCCTCAAGCTGTTCGGCACCCTCAAGCCAACCACCATGTAAGTTTGTGGATCCGCCGCTTTCTACTTGGCTAACAGCAGTTTGAACGGCGTCTTGAGAGAGCATGGGGCCGATGGGCATGATGACATTCACATCACTGTCGTAAACCACCAAGCTGAAGTCATCTTTGGGTGTGAGGTGTTTGGCAATGTGCATGACGCACTTCAATGCCTCATCCAAAGGCTTGCCGCTCATGCTTCCAGACCGGTCTACAACCAATGACAAGCGCTTGGGTGTGTGCTTGTTATTGAGTTCGATAGGTCGGTCAGGCGCCTGCACTCGAAACAACAAGTCAACCGCGCCGCCTTGGGCGGGGAGTGCGTTGCGTAGGGGGGAAAAAACGAGGGTTGGCTGCTGCATCATGGGCTCCTTGCGTTAATGGGGTGGTAATGATGCAAGGGGCTAGGCTCATGGCGCGAGCTTTCGAATTGGATTAATGCCAATCGCACATTGGAAAAACTGGCACGACTGTTGATTTCCCTTTGAATTGACGTGACGCTCAAGCCAACCAGCTTACTCGGGCAAAGTAGATCGCGAAAGCGGATGTGACTTCTTCTTGGGAAACTTACCGGAAGGACCAAGGAGAGCCCGACGGACAATCCCGCTTACTCAGCGAGGGGTACAAAAAATAGCAAACTCAACACGAATATGAAAAATCACCTGCGAGGGTAATACCCATTGGGTATTGAAAGTTCCTCTAGCGAATCAATGACAAATACTGTGTCTCCCCATCCAAGAGTCCAACTATCCTGATCAAAATAAAGCAAGAAAAGTTTTTTGTCATTGCATTGAATCTCAACGTAAACAACAGGCTCTATCTCGTCTGAGTCACTTGTGCATAGTGTTTGAATTACTTTTTCTTTAACTTTTTTCTTTGAGCCGAAAAAAATTTTGGGCGTCTTGTTTGTTTCATCAAACTGGTTGTTACTAATCTTCTCATCAACAACATCCCACATGAGCATAGGCTTTGCATTGATGTCGACGCACCAATTTTCAAATTTTTCCCAATCATTAAAAGTCTTGTCGTCGAGCTTTGGAAAATTAATTTGTATCAAGCCAGATATGACGAAGCCGTTCGTAAGCGCATCGTATAAAAAACTTTGACCTTCTTTGTCCGTTGGGCTTGCAAAGTCTCCGACTTTTTCTTTGAAAAACTCAAATAATTCTTTAGGGCATTGAATAGCCATGATGCTAAGCTCTCATATCAAATTGTTGTGAATGATTTAATAAAATTTTGCTGAGGTAAATTTTTATATGAATCCCAATTGCTTTCAAATTCTGGGTGGCCTTTCAAAGACTTAACAATCATCAGTACTATCGCTAACTCATGTGTCTTTTTTATCTCGGTAACGGTCGTTTTTCCTGTATCTGCAGCACCTTTAAGGTCCAGTGGAAAATGTGGCGCTTATCTCCTAAATTCAAATTCTCCATCTACTTTATGGAAATAACCACGCGGATCACCATCCCCAAACGCAGAGAGGGGACGTCCTTTTTGATTTGAATCAACCTCAGCGAAACGTATTTCGAGATAGTGCCTGTCGCTAGCGAAATAAACCAGTCTTAGCAATTTCCCAGCATAGTGGTTGAATCTACCTCTTTTTTTGGGAGGGACAAGGTATAGGTAAGAAAATCCAATACCACCCGCCATACGAAGTTGCGCGCGAGTTGCTACGGACTTGATGTAATTGTGTTGTTTGAGTTCTTCGAATAAGCAGTCGCGCAAGCTATATTTTTGTGCATTCCATATTTGCTTTGACCGAAGTGCGTTTATTGCGCAGCCAACTGCGTCGCTTCGCAAATCTTCAAACATATTTTCGACTTCAATCATAGGAGTCCTTATTTCTTATGCATTGATAGCATCGAGCCAGAGTTTCACTGGATGCAAAAGTGTCTTTGACCGAAGGGTAAAGTGTGTTCATGATGCAAGCAGTAATAATCGGTTCTGTTTTTAGTTGCATTTTTAAGACTTTCGACGTTGGACTAAATGTCTCGGATTATTTATGTGATTCTTTCGGTAGATGTTGGTTGTAGTTTTTTATTGTTTTCAAAAGGGCGTCTGTTACTGTTGTTTTTAAGCTTTTTGGTTCAAGCACTTCTACATCTGGGCCGTGTTTCAAAATATCTCCAAGCAACTCTCGTTCATCTGAGTAGGGAAACTCTAGAACATAGGCCCCACAATGTTCCTCTGTACCTTTTTGTTCTGGATGCCATTCTTCACGCTTAACCCAGCGGGCTCTTTCTGGGGTGAATCTGAGTCGAGCTACTTGTTTTGCAATTCCGCCAAATATGCCATACCCGCTTTGCATTGACTTTCGAAGTAGCTCCGTATCTAGTTCCTTAGCGTCTTCATTTAGTTGTTCACATTCCGTAATTGCATCAACTGCAAAACTTCTAACTTCTTTTCTTGGGTGGCACCAAGCATCTACATACCAGTTTTCACGATAGTGAATTAATTGTTGTGGAGAAATGTTTCTTTCTACCGCTTGTCCCGTTTGACGATTGAAGTGACTGATTTTTATCTTCTTGCGTTCAAGTGTTGCTTTTGCAATAAGCTCGAAACATTTAAGCTTTAGCCGACGTTTACCTGCATGAACTAATCTAACTCGTTGGGCAAGGGTTTCAGCCGTAAGCCCCTGTCCTTTGAGCATTTCATCAAGTCGATCTTGAAGTGGTTTTAGCTTGGGACCAAGTAGTCCGGGTTCCATCTGCTCAAGCATATTCTGTATGGTGAGCAGCCCTAAGACCTCATCTTGGCTAAACCAGAGACCTGGCAGTTCCTGACGCACATCGCTTGTGTCTAGCCTATAACCTCCCAATTCACGATCGAATACAACGGGAATATTCAATCGATCGCGCAACTTAGACAGATCGCGCTTGAAAGTGGCTGGACTTATTTCCAGTTTTTTGAGAATTTCCCCTCGTGGAACAGCCGTGCGACCTGTGAGTAGTGTCCGGTAGCTGTAGAGGCGGTCGATTTCACTCATTCAGTGGTCCTATTTCGATACTCGTAATTTTTTCATCATACTTTTGAAGATTCAAGGCTCCAGCGGGTCAATGCCAAAGTGGTGGTCTAAGGCGATCGCTGCCCGTTGTTTTCGGCTCGGGCGGGGGTGCAGCGCGATGGCGCCGTATTCCCGTGCAATCCAGAACGCCAATGGGGCAGGGTGGTTCGTCTCAAAACTTACGGGTGATGGTGCTTTAGTGGTCAATTTCGCCCACAGTAGGCATGAATGAAGGCCTAGCAGGCACGATAGAACCAAGGTGTAGATCGACATCATTCGCCCTCCCAATTGCCAATTTGGTTCATTTCGATCTTGTCCTTGGGGCAGATAGGGGCACCGAATGCCAAAAAGCGCTTCAACATAGGTACTTGGAACCCACATTCTGGGCACTTAGCTCTGGGCCTAGAGCGGCTGATGGCTTTGCGGTGAATAACCTTAAGCTTTCCGTGAGGGTAGGGACCAAGTGTCTTAGCGATGGCCTCTAGCTTGGCCTTGAGTTCGGGGCCTGCGCCGGCGCTTCGCATGGGGCCCACCATCCCTAGGCTGAGAGCAATTTTTTTGAACTCCTTGCCATGTTTGTGCTCGCAGTTGTCGACCGCATGGACCAACTCATGCACGAGGGTGTCCAAAACTTCCACGGGCTCATGCAGGGCAGGAGAAATGAAGATTTGGTTGCGCTCATCTGTCGAGCTATTCCTAGACCAGCATTGGCCAATATGGTGGCTACGGGTGCCCGTGCTTGCAAATCCGCATGAGACGTGGCAATCACGCGGCAAATCGTGGCGTTTTTCTGCAAACAAAGGGCG
>JACCDN010683208.1_pt1 | contig 13513 bp, 12 predicted proteins | sample 7441691 | NCBI WGS metagenome assembly JACCDN01 (sample SAMN15323439, study PRJNA562643) | freshwater metagenome | isolation source: river surface water | place: USA:Blue River Watershed | collected 2017-08-16 | reverse complement strand
GATCAAGGGCAACTTGTATTTTCAGGGGCTTTACAGGATTTCACTCAAGGTCAAGGTGTTGAAAAAATGTTTCGTTCGGCTCGCGAAAAAAATAAAAATTCGGGGGTTTTATGAAACAGCTTTATACTTTGGTACGTGTTTCATTGCTCGAGTTCATGCGTGAAAAAATTGTTTGGATTTGTATGTTTATTGCGGTGGCATTGATCGCTCTCAGCTTTTTACTTGGAGCTCTGTCGTTTCAAGAAAAGCAGAGAATACTTGCTCACTTTGGTTGGTTGGCAATTCAGCTTTCAAGTCTTGGTATTTCCTTATTTCTTGGCTCTTACTGGCTGCATAATGAAATGGATCGGCAGACTTGTTTATTAATATTAGCTAGACCTATTGCGCGTGATCAGTTTTTGTTAGGTAAATTTTTAGGTGTGATTTGTTTGTCTTTTATCATTCAATTTTCTTTGGCTTTTGCCTTACTTGCCCTATTGCAATTTGATTACAATCCAGCGTATTTTACGCAAATTTTTATTGGCACATTCTTAGAATCAACTATTATATGCTCTCTTTGTTTTTTAGCGGCAACATTTTTACAGCCAGTCATTGCTTTGCTGTTTGGTGTAGCCTTCTTTTTGGTAGGTCATTGGACACAAGAAGTAGAATTTTTTGGTCGTAAAATTAAAAATGTTTTTTTTATGTCGATGGGGCAGGCCTTTCAGTGGTTGTCGCCAAATCTTTATCAGATGAACTGGCGCAGTGTCTATTTTTTGGAAAATGGCGTGTCTTCAACGCAAGTCCTTTGGGTCGGATTTCACTCGCTGGGTTGGATTTTATTTGCGCTTTGTATGGCAATGTACATTTTCAGGAGAAAAGATCTTGTTTGATTTTTTTGCATTAGAACTTTTTATTTTAGGCGCGATGCTGGGCAGTTTCGCCAATGTCATCATTTATCGTTTACCCAAAGGTGAGAGTGTCGTCACCCCACGCAGTCATTGTGGACAGTGTAAAAAAACAGTAGCTTGGTACGATAACATTCCCATTTTATCATGGTTTATTTTGCGTGGTCGTTGTCGTCACTGTCAGGCTAAATTTTCTATTCGTTACCCACTCGTTGAGTTGTTGATGGCTGTGCTTTTTGTGATGGCTTACCACTATATTGGTATGAATTGGTATTTGCTCGAAGTTTGTATTTTTATTTTTTCATTAGTTACAGCCAGTTTTATTGATATAGATCACTACATTTTACCAGATGTTTTAACACTCTCAGGAATAGTGATTGGTTTGATTGGGGCTTTAATCAATCCTGAACGAGATTTTTTAAATGCTGTGCTTGGTGTATTGCTTGGTGGTGGCTTCTTATATGCCATCGCATATTTTTATTTTATTATTCGCAAGCAAGAAGGCATGGGCGGTGGGGATATAAAATTACTTGCATGGATCGGTGCTGTGCTTGGCTGGAAAGCCATTCCATTTGTTATTATTTCTTCAAGCTTGATTGGAACAGTTGGCGGCTTGTTTACAGCCTTTCGTCATAAGCAGGGCATGCAAACAGTGATACCCTTTGGTCCATATCTCGCCCTTGGTGCAGTCTTGTTTTTGTTTGGAGGCGAAAGTCTAGCCTCATGGTACCTACATTTATTCATTCCTGGACTAGAGTAGCAGGACCCTCATTTGACAACGTAAGTCGAGTCGCTCACAATTTCTAGAGGAGCACCGACAATGTTTTTTTTATCAAAAAAAGTAATTGGCCTTGATATAGGTACAAGTTCTATCAAGATGGCAGAATTGGATATCAGTCGCAAGGGTATTCAATTGGTTTCATTCGGATTCGCTCCGTCGCCAAGCAATTCACTCAATGGTGGTGAAATCTCAAATACAAATGCAATTTCACAAGCAGTGAGAAAACTTGTAACCGAATTAAAATCAAAAAGAAAAGTTGTATCCACAGGAATGTGGGGAACTGCGGTAATCGTCAAAAAAATTACCATTCCTAAAATTGATAAAAAAATGATCGCAGAGCAAATCAAATGGGAAGCTGAACAATATATTCCATTTGATATTAATGATATCAGTCTTGCATATCATGTGATTGCATCGGCTACGACCTCGGAAACAATGGATTTATTGTTGGTTGCAGCTCAAAATGAGTTGGTCAATCAATACAATTCAGTCATTACTGGCGCTGGCCTTGAAGTCGGAGTTCTTGATGTCAGTGGATTTGCATTGGCAAATTTATTTGAAACAAACTATGGAAAAATACCGTCGCAAACTGTAGGGCTTTTAAATTTTGGCGCAGGTGTAACTAATTTCGTCGTTGTAAATAATGGCGATGTGATTTTTTCTCGTGATATTCCGGTTGGTGGTTTTAATTACACAAATGAAATCCATAAAGAGATGGGCGTAACTTTACCTGAAGCAGAATCGTTAAAGCTTTCAGCAGTTGCAAAGGGCCCCGTTCCTGATGAGGTTCATAGTATCATTTCTTCTACGAATGAGATCATCACAGAAGAGATTCGCAACAGTTTAGAGTTTTTCTCGGGCAGCAACAGCGGCTCGCAAATTAATATGTGTTATGTCAGTGGTGGATCCTCTGTGATTCCTGGGTTGACTGATCATATTGGCCGAGTCATTGGTGTTGGCACTGAATTTTTAAATCCTTTTGCGAAAATCAAAGCCGGCAAAGGATTGAATCCTACGTATTTACAGCAAATTGCTCCTTTCGCGCCGATAGCTTTAGGGCTTGGTCTTCGAAAGGCAAGTGATTCATGATTAAAATCAACCTTGCCAAGCCATTAAAAATCGGAGCAAGCACTGGCGCGATGAACTCAATGGGGGTTGAAAATGTTGACGTTCAGGATGTGCAGAAGCAAGGTGGATTCAAGCTTCTATTTGTGTTATTATTTCCTGTTGCTATTTATATTTATGAATCACAAGCAGTTCCTGAATTAAAGCGCTCGTTAATGGATAAACAAAAAAAGTTGAATATGTTGACGGAAAAAAATGAAAAAGCAAAAACTGCGGTCGAAGAAACTAAAAAATTTAGCGAAGACCAGGAAAGACTACAAAAACAAATACAAACATTAGATGGTTTAAGAAAAGAGCGTATGCGCGAGGTTAAGATACTAGACAATATCCAAAAAGATATTCCTGAAAAAGTTTGGATTAATGCTATTAAGTTCGATGATAAACGATTACTCATTTCAGGCCTGGCTGTATCGGATCCAGATTTGACAAATTTTATGGAGAACATGTCACGCAGCGTGTTTTTACGAGATGTGAATCTTATCAAATCAGACGAACAGATGATGGAGAATTCCTCCAAGATTATTAAGAAATTTGATGTCACAGCATCTTTAGAAGAAGCCCTTCCCTCTTCGGAGGTAAAAACAAAATGATCAATAGCATACTCTTAAAATTATCCGCACTGACGACTCAAAGGCTTTTAATTTTGGGTCTTTTTCTGGGCGGCGTCTATTTTCTTACATTTTATGATGATGGCGCGGCTATTAAGTTGCAAATTACAAACATCGAATCGCAGTTGCAGTTGCAATTACAAAAAGAAAAAGAAACTGACAAGGCGTTGCAAGAAGTAGAAAAAATTCGCGCAACAGTCGGTGAGCTGAGTAATCAATTTCGAATTGTTTCACAAGCGTTGCCTTCAGAAATACAGATGTCAGATATCATTCGAGAAGTGGATCGAGTGGCGCAAATTTCAGGGGTTGTTATTAAATCAAAAGAGCCACGGACTAATTTAAATCATGGCTATTACGAAGAGATCCCATTGCATATAGTGATGCATGGTAGTTTTTCAGAGATAGGTTTGTTTTTATATAATATTGCTAGCGTTGAGAGAATGATGAAGGCCAAGGATTTTACGATGACTCGTATGAATGGCGAGAAAATGCTGTCAGGCAAATTATTATTTGAAGGCCAAGTCGTCAGCTATCGTTTTGTCGGTGAAAAAGCAAAAGAAGGAGGAAAGTTATAGTGAGAACTATCATTATTTTCTTTCTTTTTTTTGCACTGAACTCTTTGGCCGAAGAGGCTGTTAAAGAAGTCGTTCAGCCTGAGCCTCGTGCGGCCGAGCAGACAGAGGCTGTCGCTCCGACAATAAGTAATCAAGATGGATATTTTTATGATCCGACAGGGCGTCGAGATCCCTTTAAGCCCTACTTTTCACCGATTGAACCTCTTCCTGTAGTTCCAACAGAGTTAGATACTTCTAAAAAATCAGAAGTAGCGAGTGATAATGTTTTGTTGAATTTCGATTTAGATAAATACAAGGTGGTTGCCATTTTATGGCAGGTGAGAGATCCTAAGGTAATGATCAAAGATCCTGACGGCAAAATGCACTTGATGCGTAAAGAAAATAAGCTGGGAAATAATAATGGTTTTATTGCAGAAATACGCGAGGGAGAAGTTGTGGTGGTTGAGCCAGTGACTGCAGAGTCCGGTGTTAGAAGTGCCACAACCAAGATTTTGACTTTACGAAATAAAATAGAGGGGGCCCCATGAACGGATTCTTAAGGCTATTACTCAGTTGTATGTTGACGGCATCATTGTCGTTAGTTTTGACAGGATGTCAAAGTATGTCATCTGACAGCAATGATGAGGCAAACACATCTTCAGATTTAGCAAGTGACAACACTTCCTCAGCTGATGAAGCTACGGCAGAGCCTGACACAAATTCAGAAGCTGCGTTGGATAAAGAAGTGGAGCAAGCTGGTGGTCCAGTCGTTGCGGCGGAGAACTCAGATAAGAACACTCAACAGAACACAGATGAGTTCAAAGAGTTTGAAGACGCCACTCAGCCTGAAATAGTTCAAGAAGCTCCAGTTACGGAAGCTCCGCCTGCAGTTGTAGAAACGGCTCCAGTTGAGGCTCCACCTGCTGTTGTTGAGGTCGCTCCTCCGGAAACTACACCGATGGTTGATGCTGTGGCTACAGCACCAGAGCCAGTGCCTGAGCAAGTTCAAACTCAAAATGCACAAGCGGTGAAAATCAAAGACATACAATACCGAAGCAATGACAGTGGTGGTACAGTTGTTATCGATGCCGATGGCCCGATGAATTATCAATCGCGAATCAATCACGATACAAATCAATTCATTATTGAGATCGCAGATGCCAAATTACCAGCAAAACTAAAAAGAAATTTAAATACAAAAGACATCAAAGGTGCCGTTGGATCTGTGGATGCTTATCAAAATCCTGGCTCAAATATGGCCAGAATTGTGATTCAACTGAGACAAGGTGTTAGCGAACCGACAGTTCAAAACGAGGGCAATTCATTGTTAGTCGTGCACAGTATAAATGTTGCGACAGCAGCCGAAAGCACAGATCTTGAAAAACTTAACAAGAGCCAAATTCTGTCGACACTATCTTTGGAAGAGTTCTTAAGCGGTAATATGAAATTTTACGGAAAGAAAATTTCCATTGAAACTTCAGACATGGACATTCGTGATGTTTTTAAATTGATCAGCGAAGAAAGTGGCATGAACATGATCATCTCGGATCAGGTCAAGGGGCCGGTCAGTGTTAAATTAAGAGATGTTCCTTGGGATCAAGCACTGGTCGCTATGATGAAAACATATAAACTTGCATACACGCGTTCGGGAAATATCATTCGCATCACACAGTTAGATGATCTGAAAAAAGAAGAAGAGCAGGTTGTGGCGAGAGAGAAAATGAAAGCCGATACTTCTCCTTTAAAGGTCCGAATGATCCCAGTGAGTTATGCTAAAATAGAAGAATTGGTAGCGCAGGTAAAACCATTTCTCAGTGAACGTGGTAAACTGATTGGTGACCCTCGAACCAGCTCCATGGTGATTTCTGATCTGGATGAGAACATTGAGCGAGTGATGAAGCTTGTGAGCAGCATCGATATTGCTCCAGCTCAGGTTTTAATCGAAGGAAAAGTTGTAGAAGCCTCTGATGATTTTCAAAGAACTATTGGCGTGAATTGGAATGCTTCTGGTCGCCCGGTCGAGTACGGTCGCTATTCAAAAGGTGCAATCAAAGGTACAACTTCAATTGCGACAACACCTGGTTCAATCGGAAGCTCTGCGATGTTGCTAAACTTCAGTTTGGGAACATTAGATGTCTTAGGAAATTTGTCTGCGACCTTGGCGCTGTTTGAACAAAAAAGTCAAGTCAAAGTTCTTTCTTCACCTCGCATCGTTACCTTGCATAACGAGGCCGCAGAGATCAATCAAACCACTGAGGTGCCGTTGATGCAGCAAACAATTATAAATGGAGATATTCAAAAGACTGTGACATTCAAGCCGGTTAAATTGCGTTTAGCAGTGACCCCTCAGGTAACAAATGACGGTGCCGTCATAATGCAAGTTGATGTGAATCGTGATTTTTTGGGAGCAGAAGCGGATCAAGCAACAGCGGCCAAGCCAGTAAACTCACGGCAAGCTAAAACTAAAGTGCTAGTAAAAAACGGTCAGACCGCAGTCATCGGTGGAATTTATCAATCCGATTCTTCACAAGGTGAAGGCCGAGTTCCATGGCTCAGTGATATTCCATTATTTGGTTGGTTGTTTAAAAACCGATCTACATCGAGCAATAAAAATGAACTTATGATTTTTCTCACGCCAAGAATTTTGGGTCAGCTAGACGCACAATCAGCCAGCGCATCTAATAACCAATCAGGAGAACTTGAATGAGTTTTTCAGCAATAAACAAAAAACAGTTCTTTTCCATTTTTAAAATTTCGATGCTGACACTTACAACCTTGATCATTGGTTTGGCATTAACCAGTTGCAAAAACCCTGAAAACGTAGAGGGATTAGCAATTACAATTCCAAATAAAGCTACGGTCATTCCGGTGAACATGATGTCATGCGCAGACACGGATCCTAAATCACCGTCGATATCGGCAGGGGCTTTTGAATTTACAGATTTCAAATATAAATGGGCTGGAAAAGGCACGTTAGGTATCGTGTATATTCAAATCGAATTGCAGAGCAGTTTTATTTCAGGCGGTAAAGCTCAGTGTGTCTTGGGGGCCGAAGATCTTGAAAGTACATTGGGAACATCAGCTCCGAGAGTGATTGCAGAGGGGAATGTGACTGAATACACTTCCGGTTGCACTCTAAAATGTGGCGGGGTTAAATTTAACAATGAGCACGCCGCAGCTTTTGGCACAGGCAAGGTCACAGTGGTTGGTGTAGTTAAATACGCTGATGGTGAAAATGATACGGTAGATGCTAGCCAAGATTTTAGCTTCGAGTACAGAGGCAAACCTTAAAGTATGATGCCCTAATAATGATTTTTGATTAACAGGCCGGCGAAACGCTTTTATAAAATAATTTCCTGGTCTTATGCTGAGAGTTTTATCATATCAGCACCTATATAAAAATGAAAATGCCTTTGATTATAGTTGTTCCTCGGCAGCCGCTTTTGCTGTCGCCTTTATCTCGTATTAAATTGAATCTCTAGTGGTAATCTCTATTTAAAAGCGCTCGAATATGGACACGCCTTATTTAAAGATCTTCTTTCTCCATTTTTTTGTTTTTCGTTGCTCCGCCTCGATTTAGCTCATGGTTAATCGTCGTTAGATCGTCTAGATCAATAAAAAATCATCGGACCAATATTAATGTTTTTCACTAACATGCTAATGATTGACCACCAATGTGGCTTCAGACTAAAACCTGAGATCTCAAGAGGTGCTTTTGGAATCCAATCTGTTTTCGACCATTTCCACGCAGTCCTTGCCAGGAACTCCCCTGGCTGAGCGTTTGCGTCCTCGTACTCGTCATCAATTTTTAGGTCAACCCAAGGTGATGGCGCAAATTGAGAGATATATAAAATCCGGTCGTCTTCCCAGCTTGATTTTTTGGGGTCCTCCCGGCAGCGGGAAAACCAGTTTAGCACAAGCCTTGGCGCAAGAAACCTCTGCTCATTTTGTAACTTTAAATGCTGTCGAAAGCGGAGCAAAAGCCTTAAAAGAAATCGGAGAAAAAGCTCGTTTGGATCGTTTGCATTACCAACAGCAAACAATTCTATTTGTCGACGAGATACATCGTTTTAATAAGGCCCAACAGGATATCTTACTGCCGTTTGTTGAAAAGGGTGATTTGACCTTAATCGGAGCAACGACTGAAAACCCCAGCTACGAACTCAATCGTGCCTTGCTCAGCCGTTGTCGTTTATTGGTGTTTGAGCGTCATCAGCCTGATTCGCTCATAAGCATTTTCGCCAAAGTTTTAATCGAAGATGATTTTTTTAAAAACCTATTTGAATTAAATGAGGCCGCTACAATCTCCTCGCCGTCAATGATGCAAGTTGAAGGTTTCGAGCTAGCACAGCAGGCTATTCAAGAAGATTCATCAAAACCTAAAAAATCAAACATGCAAAGCGGGCCAAATGATTTTACGCAAACAGCGCAAAACTTTATTTCAACCAGTCTATTGCAAACAGATGCCCTTGATTTTTTAATATCATGGGCCGACGGTGATGCTAGACGATTCCTTTTGGCGGTTGACGAAATATTATTATTTTATAAACATCAATCCGGTGAAAAATCTGCACTCACTCTGGTGCAATTAAAAGAACTTCTGGGTCAGTCGGTGATTGGTTATGACCGAGCCTCAGATCAACATTATGACTGTGCATCAGCTCTAATTAAATCGATTCGTGGCAGCGATGCCGATGCAGCTGTATATTATTTGGCAAGAATGCTAGCAGGGGGCGAAGACGTTTTATTTATTGCCAGACGTTTGGTGATTTTAGCTTCTGAAGATATTGGTAATGCTGACCCGCGCGCTCTTCAGGTTGCTGTCGCGGGTTTACAGGCGGTTGAGCTCGTAGGTTTACCAGAGGGAGCTATCAGCTTAAGCCAAGTCATTACTTATCTAGCTTCGGCACCAAAATCCAACCGTTCCTATTTGGCATTAAAAAAAGCTCAAAGTTATGTGCAAAAAACGGGTACTCCGCCTATTCCATTAAATCTAAGATCTGCGAACACTCCGGAGATGAGAGAATTGGGGTATCGACAGGGCTATCAATATCCTCATGATTTTCCAAAAAGTTGGGTGCAACAAAGCTATTGGCCAGAGGGATTAGCTCCCGAGGTTTTTTATCAGCCAGGTGAAAATGGCTTTGAAAAGCAAATCACCGAGTATGCAAAATGGCTCAAAGGAAAAAACTAAAGCTCATTGATTCATTTAATATAATAGAATTATCTGAAATGTACCTCTTTGTCGTCACCGTAGCTTTGCAGAGGAATGTGTTATGCGCGCCCCTAGGATATTTTTAAGACAAGCTCAAATGTTACAAAAAAAGATATAACTGTAGCGTTGCTACAGTTTCGCCAAAAGTACTTGTTGTTATTAGTTAACAGCTAATTTTTCGCTGACCTCGTCAGGGCAGTGAAAAAATCCAGCTGGATCGATTTAAAAATAGTTTTCATAGCGCATCTACTTATAATATTTTTGTCGAACAGAAGCGTGTTCAAAATAAATTTAAGCAGGCCGATGAGCACAAATACAAACACAGTCGCTTTTGCCGTTATTCACATGCCAATGTTTCGTATTTGCGGGAATTTCAACACGATCTCCAGAGCGTAATAGAAACTGATTTCCAGCAATCTGAAAAAGTAGTTCTCCGGAAAGAACAAAACGCACCTCTGTAAAAGGATGTCTGTGTTCTTGTATTTTAACTTTTGGAGCATAGATCTCTTCAAAAGTTTCAAGACCTTCGTGTTCCAGTAATAATTTAATTTGTTCTTTAGATGGGCTTATTGGCGCCTGCCAGCGATTTATCAACATAGCAAAACACTATTCCAAATAACGGTCCTTTTCAAAAGCTTTCATCTACCAAAGCGCAGCGCTGTATGTTATCTAATCGTTTCTTAAGCGACGGAGTAAGCAGAATGATTCATTTATCAGGTGTAACCAAACAATACGGCAATAAAATTTTATACAAAAATGGCAGTCTGCAGATCAATCCAGGTGAAAAAATTGGCCTCGTAGGTCCCAACGGTGCTGGTAAAACAACAATTTTTCGAATCATTTCTGGTGAAGAAGGAATTGATCAGGGGGCTCTCACCAAGTCCGATCGTTTGCTCATTGGTTATTTTTCACAAAATATTGAAGAAATGAAAGGTCGTTCTGCACTTGAAGAGGTCAAAGCGGCTCGTCCAGAGATGCCATTGATTCAAAAAGAAATGAAACAGCTAGAGGCTCGTCTCGAAGCTTGTGCTACGGAAAATATTTCCGACGACGAAATGACTCAAATTTTAGAACGTTATGGTTTTCTTCAGCAAGAGTTCGAGCGAATGGGTGGATACGATCTAGAATCTCGCGCCGCTGAAATCTTAACGGGTTTAGGTATTGGTCCCGATGATTATCATCGGCCATCAGAAACTTTCAGTGGTGGTTGGAAAATGCGAATTGCATTGGCTAAGATCTTAGCTCTCAATCCAGATGTGTTGATGATGGACGAACCAACCAATCACTTGGATCTTGAGAGTATTGTTTGGCTTGAACAATGGTTGCAAGCCTTTAAAGGTTCATTGATAATGACCAGTCACGATCGTGATTTTATGAATCGATTGGTCAGTAAGATTGTCGAAATAGCTCATCAGCAAATCACCACCTATGGCGGTAATTACGATTTTTACGAAAAAGAAAAAAACATTCGCCAAGAGCAATTGATTGCTGCCGCCAAGAGACAAGACGATATGTTGGCTAAAGAAGAGGAATTTATTGCCAGATTCGCAGCCAGAGCTTCGCATGCAGCTCAGGTACAGTCTCGAGTTAAAAAATTAGAAAAAATAGATCGCATAGAGATTCCCGTCGACGAAAAAGAAATAAAATTTGTATGGCCAGAAATTCCTCGCGGAGGAGATGAAGTTGTTCGCATAGAGGCGCTTACTAAAATTTGGCCGTCAGTTGAGGGGCGTGGCGAAAAGGTGGTCTTCCAAAACGCTTCAGGTTTGATAAAGCGAGGCGATCGAATTGCTTTGGTTGGAGTAAATGGAGCGGGCAAATCGACTCTTCTAAAGATGATTGTCGGTCAAACCGAGTCTACTTCTGGTCGCCTGCAAGTGGGTCCGTCAACTCAAATGGGTTATTTTTCACAAAACTCTATGGACAGTCTCGACCCCGAATTGAGCATACTAGACGAACTTCAGTATCACATCCCAACAGCATCGTTGGGTTATATTCGTACATTACTCGGAGCTTTTAAGTTTTCAGGAGACGAGGTCGAGAAAAAAATCAAAATCCTATCCGGAGGCGAGAAAAGCCGTGTGGTCTTAGCCAAGTTGTTATCTAAGCCATTAAACTTTATTGTTCTCGATGAGCCCACAAATCACTTAGACATAGCCTCAAGAGAGACCTTACTTAGCGCTATCAAAGAATTTCAGGGAACAGTCATAGTTGTAAGTCACGACAGGTATTTCCTAAGAGCAATTGCCAATCGAGTTTTTCACTTAGACAAACAAAAGCTAACAACTTTTGATGGTCATTTTGAAGAGTATCAAGATCGAATACTAAACAACTTAAATATCTAACAGGTTAATGAAAAACTCTTCAGGATGTTCAGCCCTGCCTAGGGCTGCTCTTCGTGCTCAGATTCAATTTAGGCCCGTTAAGCCTCATTGTCGCGTCTCTATTGGCCAAAAAATCCCTTCGCAGTCCAAGCAAAATAGTTTTTCAACAGCTTGCTAATCATATAGCTGAGCATAGTCTTTACCAGCTTTATCGCGCCTCAATAAAATCGAATATTTTTTGTTTTGCCTCATGTCGAGTATTAAATATTCTCGGTTTATAAATTTAACTTTTAACATCTAAAAAGTCTTTCGATAAAGGCGTTGTCATAGCAGTTTCCTTAGCGAGCCATGCTTGGCGTGAATTTAAATTCAGATCGTTTATCAACATATTCTTGAGCCGCATGCTGACTGCCCGATCTATGTAAGTAATTAAATTTCTGCTGTAGCTAATCCTTACGCTTTAAGCTCCATATCTAAAGCTCTATTACAAGTTCAAACAGTATTGATTCTTTTGTCGAGTGAGCAATCGCTTTTCTCGCAAATAAAACAATCACGATCGCTATATACAACCAGCCTTCTTCTTCTTCTTCTTCTTCTTCTTCTTCTTCAATATAAGTAATATCTCCACCCAAGTGTTGATTCGGCTTTGTTGCTGTGGCTTCGATCACTTCGGTTTTTTAAAACTCTTTCTGCAGCCGGCAACTCCTGATTTGATGTTGTCGTTTGTGGTTTAAGCTTCTTCTTGCTACTTCTTGAATAGTATTCTCTTTTTCGACTCAAACGATACGATTTTTACCAGCCACTTTGCCATAATTCTTCAATGACTTTGTGGTTCGACAGCGGCGGTGTATTTTACGGCTGTAGTTCCAATGTTGTCTAAATCTTTTACCACGGGTAGTTGTCTTCGATTTTACGCTTTGACAGTTGTCTTTTGAGCCACGCATAAAATTCGCAGTACTGACGTGTAAAGCTTCGTAAAATGAAGTTCGTTAAGCTGTATATAGGTTAATTCCTTGGCCATCTTGAATTTTACTTCAGTTGGTACTGCGAAAAAAATGCGGCGGTTTTTTTTTAAAATGTAATTTGTTTTTTTTCGGATTCCTGGGTTTTTTAAATCTCAAGTTTCGTCCGCTTCTTTAGCAGATTTGGTTACAGATTTTGCTTTGTCGTTGATTGAAATCTCGCGCGCGTCTTTCTATGTATGCGAAATTGTATCGTTGATCCTAAGTTGTGTTGCCGATGCTGAAAAAGCCCCCTCCCTCAAAAAAGAATCTTTGGCTAAATTCGAAACTTCAATTTCTAGGACTTAGGGTATAGCCCCATTCGATCATTCTGCCGTGAGAATCAATTTAAACCTATCTCAGTATTATTCTTCGGCGCAGTAGCATAGCTACTGCAGATTCTTCTCTCGCTTTGATCTCGCATCAAATTGATTCTCTCTCAAGGCTCGGTCAAATGAGGACATGCCCTCATTTTTTTATATTTTCTTATTCCCTTATTTTGGCGCTCTTTGACTAGTCTCTAGGCTTTCCTCCACACTTTTTTGAGACCACCAAATTGAGGCAAGGTCGAATTTGTATTAAGTAAAGACATTAGGGTAAGCGAAAAGGTGAGAGAGTTGTCGATTTTAATTTTAAGATGTAATTTAAATATAGGCATATCATTTCGTTTTGTAACAAGTGCTTAATGGCGCAAACTTTCCTGGACCATGTCTTAATTTGTCGAGTTCAAAGTTGAGTAAATATGATTTAGTTTACTAACTATAGCAGGTCGTATCTTTCGATAAGAACTCAGGTGGCTCAAGTTGGGTTATCTTGAGTGAGATGGGTGTTTTGGGTATAGGCTTTATGCGGTGGCAGAAAATTTCGCAGGGACTAGTCTTCCAACCCATTTCCTTTCGAACTTTAAATCAAATCCTGCGTGTTCGCCCCCATGAAGTATGGAAACAAACACTTTTTTAAGGACTTCAACCTCTTGGTCATGTTGAAGATCAGAACTTAGAGATTCCTCAATTGCTTC
>JACCDN010119835.1_pt1 | contig 13516 bp, 14 predicted proteins | sample 7441691 | NCBI WGS metagenome assembly JACCDN01 (sample SAMN15323439, study PRJNA562643) | freshwater metagenome | isolation source: river surface water | place: USA:Blue River Watershed | collected 2017-08-16 | reverse complement strand
GTCGAGCCGTGTCACCCTCGCCGGGGTCGGCGGGATTGACAAGCAGGATGGCGTGAAAATTGCCGTCGCCAACATGGCCAAGGATCGGGCCGGGCAGGCCGGAGGCCGCGATATCGGCGCGGGTTTCCTCGACCGCTTGGGCGAGGGCCGAAATGGGCACGCAGACATCGGTGACAATCGCCGTCGCCCCCGGACGGCTGGCCAGAATGGCGCGGTAGGCCTCGTGGCGCATCTTCCACAGCTGCCTGCGGTCCTCAGTCGCGCGGGCCCAGAGAAACCCCGAACTGCCATGGCTGGCAGCAATGGCGCCAAAGCGTTCCACCTGTTCGGCAACCGCCTTGGGGCTGCCGTGAAATTCGACCAACAACAGCGGCGCCAGCGGCAGCGTGGTGCCGGAAAAGGCATTGCAGGCGGCGACCGTGGCGGGGTCCAGAAATTCGATCCGCGCCATGGGAAGCCCGGTCTGGATGGTGGCGATGACGCAATCCGCCGCTGCCGCCAGATCGGGAAAGGCGCAGCTGGCGGCTGAAACCGCCTCGGGTTGGCCATGCAGCCGCAGCGTCAACTCGGTGATCAGCCCGAGCGTGCCTTCGGCCCCGACAAACAGCGCGGTCAGATCATAGCCCGCGGCGGATTTGGGGGCAGAGGTGCCGGTGCGAATGAGACGCCCGCCCGACAGAACCACCTCCAGCCCCAGAACATTGTCGCGCATGGTGCCATAGCGCACCGCCGTCGTGCCAGAAGCCCGAGTCGAGGCCATGCCGCCAAGCGTGGCATTGGCGCCGGGATCAACGGGAAAGAACAGGCCGGTATCGCGCAGCCAAAGGTTCAGATCTTCGCGCGTGATCCCCGGTTGCACGACGCAAAGCATGTCCTCAGGATAAACCGCAAGCACCTGATTCATATGCCGAAAGTCGATGGTCAACCCGCCCATTACCGCCAAGGCGTGACCTTCCAGAGATGTCCCCGCACCCCAAGCCGTCATCGGCACCTGATGGCTGGCGCAAAGTGCTGCAATGCGGGCGACCTCGTCGGTCGTCTGGGGGTAGGCCACAGCATCGGGTGCGCCGGCACGGGCGTAGCTTTCACTTTGGGCATGAAACGCGCGTTCGCCCGCCGAGGTGGACAGCCGCGGGCCTAGAACATCGGCAAGCTCTGCCAAAAACGCAGGGGGCAACAGCATGGGAGTTCTTCAGGCGCGGGTGGCGACGCGGGAGAGTTCCACCGCCAGATCGCCATAGCCGGTAAAGCGCCGCTCATAAGCCAGACCCAACCGCGCGGCGCAGTCCTGCGCCTTGGCGTCCAGCGCCGGATCATCGGTCTGCGCTTGATAGACCAGCTTGGTGTAATTGCCGAACATCATCGGAATCAGTTCGGGGTGGCGGTCAAACCCCATCGGGCGCCAGACGAACGCGTCAAACTGGCGGCACAGAAAATCGGTGAGGTAAAAGGCCGTGATCTCGTCTTCATGGGCGGCAAATGCGGTGTTGCCTTCGAAAAACGAATAGCAATGCGGGCCGGACAGCATTTCAACGCCCAGTTCCTTGCATTTTTCCTGCAAAAGCCCGCCGGTGCCGCAATCGGCGTAAAGCACAAAGATCTGCCCGTATTCACCGCGCTTTTCATGGACGGTGCGGGCGACTTCGGCGGTGATCTGGTCGGGGTAGAGGTGCAGTTTGGCCGGCAGGCATTGCAGATCAAGATGCGTCCAGCTGTTCAGCCGCTTCAGCGCCACAACCTCATGCGCAAGCGCCCCGCAGGCGATCAACAAGACCTTGCCCGCGCCTTGCCCATCCATGCCTTGTTCAGTCAGCGTGGTGTCGTCGGGCAGGGCGGCAATGGGGGCTGTCACGGCCATGCAAAGGCCCTGATGGCAAAGGCAGCCAAGAGGGCACAGCTCGCCATGACGCCCAAAGACAGGTTCAGCCCGGATGCGGCCCAAACCGTCAGACCGGCGGCGACGATCACGGCAAGCAGAAGACCAAGGAAATGCGGCAGCGGCATGGGCGACTCCTTTGCCCTCAATGTGGGGGCCGGGGGAGGGAAAGCCAAGGGGCAAAAGAGCCGTCGCAAAAGCAAAACCCCGGGCGCAAGGCCCGGGGTTTGCAAGGATTATGCCGTAGTGATTATGCGCCCATCTGGTTGTGCTTGCGGGTAACCCAGGTCTTGGCGGTTTCCACAGCCACAGCGGCGTCGCGGCAATAGGCGTCGGCACCAATGGCCTTGCCGAATTCTTCGTTCAGCGGCGCACCGCCGACCAGAACGATGTAGTCATCGCGCAGGCCCTTTTCCTTCATGGTGTCGATCACGACCTTCATGTAGGGCATGGTGGTGGTCAACAGAGCCGACATGCCAAGGATATCGGGCTTTTCGGTTTCCAGCGCTTCAAGATACTTCTCGACGGCATTGTTGATGCCCAGATCGACAACTTCAAAGCCAGCGCCTTCCATCATCATCGCGACGAGGTTCTTGCCGATGTCGTGGATGTCGCCCTTGACGGTGCCGATCACCATCTTGCCCATGCGCGGTGCGCCGGTTTCGGCCAGAAGCGGCTTCAGGATGTGCATCCCGGCCTTCATGGCGTTGGCGGCCAGCAGAACTTCGGGCACGAACAGGATGCCGTCGCGGAAGTCAGCACCGACGATGGTCATGCCTGCAACCAGCGCTTTGGTCAGAACGTCATAGGGCGTCCAGCCGCGCGCGATCAGTAGGTTCACACCCTCTTCGATCTCTTCCTTCAGACCGTCGTAGAGGTCGTCGTGCATTTGCAGCACAAGTTCTTCGTCATTGAGTTCAGACAGGATGATTTCGTCGTCGGACATGATGCGCTCCTTCGGGGCTTTGGTGCCCGTGATGCGGTGAAAGCCGATTTGGCACTTTGCGTTTTCCGACATGCCCCAAGCGAAAGCCGACAGCAAGCAGAAAGGGCGCAAAAAGTGATTCCGAATGTTCGCTTTATGTTCTATATTTTTGCCATGAAAATCCGCGATGCGACATTGAAACAGGGTCAACGCTTGCGCGCACGCGGGGCCGCGTCGAACGCCACAGGTCGGTTTGAGAAGGCTGCGCATGTCGCTTTTGATGACGGTTGGGATCTGCCGGAAACGGAACGGTTGGTCGCGACCGAGGTGCGGCTGGAACGCGCCCGTTCGGCGTTGACCTATAACCGGTCGCCCGATCTGCCCTTTGACCGCTCCATCAATCCCTACAGGGGCTGCGAACATGGTTGCGTCTATTGTTTTGCCCGGCCAAGCCATGCGTTTTTGAACCTGTCGCCGGGGCTGGATTTTGAAACCCGACTGGTCGCCCGGCCGGGGATCGGGGCGGTACTGGAGCGGGAGTTGCGGGCGAAAAACTATCAGGTGGCGACCGTTGCCATCGGCACCAATACTGACCCTTATCAACCGATCGAGGCCACGGAGCGCGTGATGCGCGAGGTGGTGGAGGTGCTGTCGGCCTTCAACCATCCTTTGGCCATCACCACCAAGGGGACGCTGATTGAGCGCGACATCGACCTTTTGGCGCCGATGGCGGCCAAAGGGCTGTTGCGGGTCGGGGTTTCGGTCACCTCGCTGGAGGCCAGCTTGTCGCGCAGCATGGAGCCACGCTGTCCTGCACCTGCCCGGCGGCTGGTGACGATTCAGCGTTTGACCGAGGCGGGCATCCCGGTGCGGGCGATGATTGCGCCCGTCGTGCCGGGGCTGACAGATTCGGAGTTGGAGCCGATCTTGCAAGCGGTGCAGGGGGCCGGTGCCGTCGCGGCCAGTTACATCGCGCTACGTTTGCCGCGCGAGGTGTCGGGCCTGTTTCAAGATTGGCTGGCGGCGCAGTATCCCGACCGGGCGGCCAAGGTCATGGCCCGCATCCGCGAAATGCATGGTGGGCAAGATTATGACCCCGCCTTTGGCCGCCGCATGACGGGTGAGGGGTTGTGGGCCGATCTCTTGCGCCAGCGGTTTGTCAAGGCAGTGGCGCGGCTGGGCCTTGCAACGCGGTTGCCGCCGCTGCGCTGCGATCTGTTCCAACCCCCGGCGCGGGCCGGGGACCAGTTGACCCTGTTTTAAGCCGTTTTCAAAACTCCGGGCAGACTGCTAACGATCCGACCCGCGATGCCTGCTGCGCTGCTGTCTGCTGTGCCTGCTTCAATCTGGTTCGGATGGCGGGTGCAGTTGCCGGGAACGCCCATCATGAGAGAGGTGCGCCTGATCTAAGGATACATTCCGGCGCTGATCTGAACGTTGTATTTATTAACGAATCTATGCTCTGCGAGCTGGTATCTGTGTTCAGGCGGGAAAAGAGTGCGATGTCTAGCGATGTCGAAATTGCGGTGAGCAAGCGGTTTTTCTGCATCATCCCAGCCCATGGCGGGTGTTTCCTTATGCCAGGATTTGTCGGCAGTAATGCCTACGGCATCACCGGGTCGCGATCATCTTTGCGCCAGTTTATCTGATAAGCTGAGGGTGAGAATATGGTGCAGTATCTTTGGCTAACAAAATTGCCATTTCTGACGGCCTTTTCCGTTAGTCTGTTGCTTTGTATTGCGCTTGTTCGCTTTTCCCAAGCGCTCTCGAGGCTCACCCGCTCTCATGATTTATCGTCTGTACAGGCGGCGCATACAAAGCCAACCCTAAGATTGGCTGGCGTGGCTATTTTTGGATCAATGTGCCTGGCTGATAGCATTTATGGGGCCAGCGGTGGCGCGCTACGGATGCTGCTTCTTGCGTGCTTGCCGGTCTTTGCGTTCGGCCTGCTTGAAGACATTGGTGTCGATCAGTCACCTGCAAGAAGGCTGATCGCTTCAATCATTTCAGGTGCAATCTATATTGCTCTGACTGGCTCGTACCTGTCTGATCCTGGGATATTCTGGCTGCAACCGATTTTTGACTATTGGTTTGTTGCGATACCATTCACATTGTTTGTTGTCGCAGGTTTGGTCAATGCATTTAACTTGATAGATGGGTTGAATGGATTAACCGGCTTTACGGCCCTCACGGCATGCACTGGCATCGCCGTGATCGCATACAGGGCCGGTTTCCCCGACATCATATTCCCATGTATGGTTGTTTGCGCCGCGGTGATTGGCTTCATGTTTGTTAATTTTCCTTATGGAAAGCTGTTCCTGGGTGACTCTGGCGCATATTCAACGGGATTTATCCTGTCCTGCCTTTCGCTGGCAACGCTCAATGCCGCCCCCATGGTGTCGCCTTGGGCGATGCTCATGGTGTTTTTCTGGCCAATCGCAGACACGATATTTACCATTCTTAGGCGTATCAAGTCTGGCCGTCCTGTTGGCCAGCCTGATCGTCTGCATTTTCATCAGGTTGTGATGCGGATCATTGAAATTAGCCCACTCGGCCGCAAGGGCTTGGAATACTCCAACCCGACGGCAACGCTGGTGATCCTACCTCTGATGGTGACCCCGCCCATATTTGGCGTATTGTTTTGGGATCGAAATTCTTTGTGCTTCATGCTGTTTTGGGCGTTTTTGATGGCGTTCTCAATAGTCTATGTTTCCTTGGTGAGGTCTGCATTCCGTTTTAAGCGTGGATTTGCAGCGCCCAAGAAAGCCGTGTGGATCGCGGTCAAATGACCAATATTGAGTACATCGGCGCCGAGCCAGCGTGGTTCGTAGCGCAGCTGAAGCCAAATTCATTCCGAATTGCGGAACGGTCCCTGCTGCGGCAGAATTTTGTGTTCTTTTGCCCCAAGACCAAGAAAACGACTGTAAAGTTTGGGAAACCGAGGGAGCAAGTATCAGCGCTTTTCTCGGGGTATATGTTCATCCAGGTTGATAGGCCTGATTTTAACTGGAGATCAATATCAAGCACATATGGCGTGTCGCGCGTAATCACAGATAGTCTTGGTGTTCCTTCATACTTGCCTGGCGCATTTGTGAAAGGATTGCTGAAACGATGCGACGCAGAAGGATATATTCTTCCTCCGGAAACCCTCTCAGAGGGAGACAGTGTTCGCTTTGCGCAGGGTGCCTTGAGCCAGTTTATTGCCAAAGTTGAAAGAGTGGATGAACACAAACGAATCTGGATTTTGCTGGACATCCTTGGCGGTGCAAGGGAAGTCGAGGCGAAGATCGAAGATCTGGTTAAGGAATATGAATAATCTATCGGGTGATGTGGTTTCGACATCCTGACGAAAGTCGGAACCTTTGGATTTGAGGGGTGCGTGCTATGGCGTTGGTACCATTAATGCCCCTCTGATCTACCCTTGGGTTGTCACTTTTCGGGCATGCTGTTAATCATTAATAGCATGCTCAAATAGAGCAAATGCTCTCATGAATGGCATGGCTGTAGCCAGTGCTGGTGCGGTAGCCTGCACAATTGATGTTAATGCTGATCTAAGGTCCGCATGGCAGCTGCCAATAAATGCCAAAATTTCGCGGGAAACTTATATCACCACGATGCAGCGGCTGATATTCAACATTGCGAACGGTGAAGTTTGTAGATGAACAACGTACACAACCCAAATGATGAAGAAGCAAACCTTCGCGAGTTGGCGGCAGCGCTTTTATCTGAGTGGAAATATATTGCCGTATCCTGTGCAATTTGCGTCTCACTTTCAGTACTGTATGCTGTAAATGTAAAACCGACTTTTGATGCCAGGGCTGTATTCGAGCTGAAGTCATCTGGGGGTGCAGGAATTCCATCTGAGTATTCAGGCCTTGCATCGATGGCTGGAATTTCTCTTGGCGATAAGAAAAGTAAGGGGGTCTTTGACCGCCTTGTCGGTCGTGATTTTATTTTAAGGCTGTCGTCTGATGTCAATCTTGTGGATGATCCTTACTTCAACCCGCAAGACGATGCATCTTTCTTCAGTTTGGCTAGAATAAAGTCTGCTCTTGGCATGATTGCAGAAGATGATGTCAGCTCAGATACTTATGACGATGTCGTTCTGTCGTATGCCAAATCAGTCAAGGTAAGGGAAACGAAGAACGGCTCGATCGAAGTTACTGTGACGCACCCTGACGCAAAAAGATCTGCAATTATTGCAAATGCTATCGTTGCGCGGGTTGTCAGAGAGCTGTCAGAGGAAGAAAAAAGCACACAGAGCGAGGAGCTGGCTTACCTCTCAGAGCGACTTGCAGATGCCCTTTCTGAAATGGAGGCGACAAAAAAGTCTGTAGCTGACTTTGCGCTTGCCAACAGTCTGTCATCTCCCTCTGCTCTTGCTGCCCGCTCTGAGCTAATGTTCGAACTACGTGAAGACCTTCGCCGCACTAAAGAGATGGCTGTTGCTGTTGGCGACCTTTCGAAAACAATGTCGTCTCCCGCGACCTTAACGCATGCTGATTATGCGCATCTAAAAATTACATCTCCCATCATTGATGATGTCGATTTTCGCAGATTGATTGGTGTGCCTGAGGCATTAGATGCCTGGTCATGGCCACCAAAGGAGAGGCTTGGTGACTTCCAAAGTACTCTTGCTGACAGAATTGCCAGAATTGAGAGATCTATCCAAGACTTTAGGAAGGAAGCTGAGATTTATGCAAGCTCGAGCGAGCGGCTCGCAACTTTGCAGCGAGAAGCAACAGTCTCCGAGGCGACGTACAATGTCTTGATAGAGCAAGTGAAGGCGCAATCCCTTATAGCTGGCTACCAAGGTGAAACCGCACTATTCTACCAATCTGCGACGCCTCCAGAAATTGCTGCAGCTCCCAAGAAAAAACTTATTGTTGCGTTGGGTATCGCGGTTGGCCTGATAATTGGAGCGATGATAGCGGTCGTTGCCGCACTACGAGGTGGTAGAGTTTACACTGAGCAAGCAATTATTGAAACGTCAGGGGCTTCATCGTTCTTGAAGTCGACATCTCTTGCCGAAGTTTCATATTTAGAAACTTCGGCAGCCTTAGAAAAATTATCGTCATCACGTGACCCTGTTTTGAATGAGATTCACATTGCTCAAAGTGTATCATCTTCAAAAGTTACGCTTGTTGGATCCACAGCACCATCAGTCTCGCCCTTAGCTGTTGCGCTGTGGCTTGGAATTATTGCTCGTGAAAATGGGAAAAAAGTTGCGGTAGTTTCTTTGGATGGAAAAGCTGTATTGCCCGTGATTGCGGCGAATGCTTCATTTCAAAATTTGGCAAATATCTTTGATCTTGATGGCGTTGATATCATTTTGCCAAAAAACGAGCGCAACGCAATGTCAATGATGGCGTCACATGAATTGCATGGTCTTTTGTCACAAGGGGATAAACGATATGATCTGGTCATTATCGCATCAAGTCATGATCAAACATCCAACTCGCTCCGGGCCTTCTCTAGTTTGGACCCCTTCGCTGTGATTCTTGCCAAGCCCGCAGTTACATTGCGTAAAAGTTTGGAAACTCTCAGGCAAATCAAAAAGTCCTTTATGGTCGTAGGTTGTTAAAATGAAATTTAAAAATGTTACTTTGACAACAATGCTTGTGCTGACGGCGGTGTCTTGTGGACCCATCTTAGAAGAGCAGCGGCTATCTTTGCTAGAGGCGGAGGGTAACCAAGAAAGTTTTGATCTGGCACCAATTGCTCTCAACTTGAACACTGTCCGTCGGTTGAATTCTTCTGAGTATACTCGCAAGGTACAGAAAGGTGGAGTTGGGCGATCTGCCCAGCTAGTGACAGAACAATCCGTGTTGGGAATTTCGCCTCCTGCATCTACAACTGCAATACCTTACAAAATTGGTGTGGGTGACGAGCTAGAGCTTGTCATTGTCAGCTCGCGTACAGGAATGACGGATGGCGAGCAAGAGACGACAATATCCAGGTCCGCCAAAGTTAGTGCTGACGGTAGCATTATGTTCATTGAGACTGGTCGTCTTAATGTAACAGGTAAGTCATTGGCTGAAGCCCGAGAGTTGGTTGGCGGCGCACTTGTGCGTAATGGCGTTGATCCAAGATTCCAACTCGAAGTTCGTGAATTCAACTCTCAAAAAGTAAATCTGACTTTAGTTTCAGGTGAGGAGACCAAAAGTGGTGTGTCTCTGACTGTCAATAGCGGAGTTAATGGTACGGGGTCTTACGAGATTACTGAGCGCCCTTTGACACTTCGGGAGCTACTGGTGACCTCCGGTTTGGAGATATCGCGCTCAGGTGTTCAAGTTGTCACAATTGACCGTGAAGGGCATCGGTATCACATGACGGTAGAGCATGTATTTTCTGAGGGCAGCCCTGATTACTACCTGACCGGTGGAGATACAGTTCGGTTGGAGCAATTTAACTACAGTGATGACAGGGCTTATATATTGGGAGGAGGGGCAACTCCCGAATCTCTTGTTATAACGCCTGAGGCGCGCCCTACACTTGCCGATATATTGTTTGTTGAAGGTGGTCCATTTGCGACAAAAACTGCGCGCAACAAAGAGATCTATCTGCTGCGCGGGATTGAACCGATGAAAGCATATCATCTGGATGCTGGCGATCCTAGCCGCATCATGATTGCTGCCGAGTTGGAGCTGCGCCCCAATGACATTGTGTTTCTGACTTCTAAGCCGATCTACGAGCTGGGTGAACTTGTGTCGTCATTGAACCCGCTTGCTTTGATTACGAGTGCAGCCAACAATTAAGCTTCTTGTCTAGCGTTTGGTCTGGAACAAACTCTAGCGTCGTCGGATATCAGAGAATTCTGATTTTCCGATCGCTTTGTCTTCGACTTTCCAAAATGAGGTATAGGCCTTGCAAGTTGTCGTGACCGTCATTGGCGGGGCAGGGTTCGTTGGAACGAATTTCTGCCAGCTCTTATCAGATAAGCAGATTCCATTTGAAATTATTGATCTCAAGGTGAGCGGTCGCTTTCCAGAGAAGTCTAAAATTGGTGACGTCCGTGACCTCGCTTCGCTGCGCTCTGCTGTTTCTGGTGCTGTGGTCATCAATCTTGCGGCTGTGCATCGCGATGATGTCACGGATAAAAGTGACTATCAGCGCACCAATGTTGTTGGGGCGCAGAATATTGCCCAAGTCTGTCGAGAAAAGGGGATCGAGAAGATCGTCTTTACTAGTTCTGTTGCCGTCTACGGCTTTGCGAAGCCTGGAACTGATGAGAGCGGTGCCATCAACCCTTTCAATGAATACGGGCGAACCAAATTTGCCGCTGAAGAAGTTTTCCGCCGTTGGCAAAATGAAACCGGGCATTCTCTTCAGATTGTTCGACCGACGGTCATATTTGGGGAAGGTAATCGCGGCAATGTCTATAATCTTCTAAAGCAGATTGCCTCTGGCAAATTTGTGATGATTGGTAGCGGCCAAAACAAGAAGTCTATGGCCTACGTTGGCAATGTGGTTGGCTTCCTCGATGCGTGTATGAATGAGACATCTTCATATGGGGTCTATAATTATGTCGACACGCCAAATCTCACTATGACCGAGCTCGTCTCGGAAGTTCGACAAAGCTTAGGGCGTGGGAAGGGCACTGGCGTGAGGCTGCCATATGTATTTGGCTTGTTGATTGGCTACTTGGGCGATGCAATCACGCGTGTGACGGGTAAGAAGCTTCCTGTTAGCTCTATTCGTGTCAAAAAATTCTGCTCATCATCCGAGTTCAATTGCTCTGCGCATCCTAAAGGTTACGTGGCGAAGCATCGACTGGATGATGCCATATCTAGAACCATTGATGCGGAATTTTTGCATCCCGATCCTGATCGCGAAGTGTTCTTCACTGAATGAAGTGAGCAATTCACTTGGGTTTATGCTCCAGGAGGAGTTAAAATGCTAACCATATCTATCGTGCTGTATAAAACACCTGTTGAGCAAATTCAGATGTATTTGTGTTCATTGGGCAAAATCAAAACGCCATATAAGCTGTATGTTGTTGACAACTCCCCGGATAACCGACTCAGTGAACAATTTCTGAGCGCTGCTGAAGACTATACACATCTACCTCACAACCCGGGTTATGGCGCGGCGCACAATGTTGCCATAAAAAAGGCGTGTGCAGCAGGCTCTTCCTATCATATAGTTATGAACACAGACTTGTCATTCGAGAGTGATGTTGTCACGCCCATGGTCAAGTATATGAGTGAAAATCCTCGAATTGGGCAAATGATGCCTAAAATACTTAACCCTGATGGCTCAATCCAGCGCCTTTGCAAGTTGGTTCCTACACCGTTTGACTTGTTCGCAAGAATGTTCTTTCCCGCAAGCATTAAATCTAAGCTGTCGCAGCGATTTGAGTTGCATGCGTCGGGCTACGACAAGAAGATGTTTGTTCCATATCTCTCGGGTTGCTTTATGTTGTTGAGGGCGGAAGTTTTCGGCGCCGTTGGCTTGTTTGATGAACGATTTTTTATGTATCCGGAGGATATAGATCTAACCCGGAGAATTGCGGCAAGGTATGAAACCCTTTTCTTTCCGGATTGTAGTGTTGTGCATGAACACACAGCCTCGTCGAAAAAATCGCGACGTATGTTGATGATTCACATTTTTAATTTGATTAAATACTTCAATAAATGGGGCTGGGTGTTTGATCGTGATCGGAGATCTCTAAATCAAAGAACTCTTTCACAGGGTGATGTATTTGAGAGTGGTGGCCTGATTTGAGCTTCAGGACATTTTGATTTGATTGAGCTGCGGTGAGGCTCGTCGTCATCTTGATTTCGTGCGGCTGCGCATGACATCGAGTGTGCTTGATGCGATCAAACGCATTGCTCGTCTGGTAAACAGCTCTGTAAAACATCTGTTATGATGTGGGCATTTTACATACGCTTAATGGGGGCGAAAAGGTGAAGATTAACGTTACTGCGGGTAAATACTGGGAAATCTCAAGTACAGATTTAAAGTTGCACAACTCTGAGATTGTTGTCGCCGCCCATGAGGCCGCACAGGCGGTGTTGTGCCGGCATTGCGCGACAGGGTCGGTTTCCGCAATCCGAAAAGCGTCTTTGCGCGCGACGACAGCGATCTGAGGCTATGATGATTGCTGAAAACATCACGCGGGTCGAAGGTCCAAACCTAACATTGCGCCTGATCCGGCCCGAAGATGCCGCTTATGTCCACGCGCTGCGCACCGATCCGGCCTACAATCTCCATCTCTCCGCGGTTAATGGCACGGCCGAGGATCAGCGCCGCTGGATCGAAGGCTACAAGGCGCGCGAAGCCGATCTGCGCGAGCTATACTATGTGATCGAGCGCAAAGATGAGACCCGCTGCGGCCTGGTTCGTCTCTATGACATCACTGACGACAGCTTCACTTGGGGCAGCTGGATCCTTGACCACAACAAGACGCGTAAGGCCGCACTGGAAAGTGCGGTGCTTGTCTATATCGCTGCTTTTGAGCGTCTTGGTCTTCCGAAAGCTCAATTCGATGTTCGTCGCGACAACGCAAATACATTGGCCTTTCATCGTCGCTTTGGCGCCACAGAAACGCACATGACTAACCAAGACATCTATTTCACCTATCCGCGCGACCGCTTCGAGGCTGACCGCGCTGGATATCTGATGATACTTGAAGGAGAGCGTCAGGGATGACCAATCGCCCCGTAGACTGCATCATCCCTGAAAGCGCGCATATTGCTAAAGGTGTGACATTCGGCCCAAGGGTCGTTCTTGCCGGAGATGGGATCGTCCTTCGCCAGAATGTACGACTGGATGCCGCTGCCGTAATTGGTGCTGGTGTGACGATTGCACAAGGCGCCTGGGTTCGCGCGGGGGCTGTCGTGCTTCGATCGGTCCCGCCAAATGCCATCGTTGAGGGCAATCCCGCGCAGGTCGTGGGTTATCTCAACGGCGAGGGATATCAGCGGAAACCCGATCCCAAACACGTTGACATTCATGCCCTTGGCCAAATGGCGCGGCCATCAAAGGTTGAACTTGGGGTCGGGCAAAGTGCCCTGTTTCTAATGCGACGGATCACGGATGCGCGTGGTGCCTTGACGGTAGGCGAAGTGCCGACTGAGGTCCCTTTCTCGCCAGCCCGCTACTTTGTCGTTTTCGACGTCCCATCCTTGGAATTGCGCGGCGAACATGCCCACAAGCAGTGCCAGCAATTCCTGATCTGCCTGCATGGCTCATGTCGCGTGTTGCTGGATGACGGCAAGTCGCGCTGTGAAGTCACCCTCGACCGACCTGACATGGGGGTGTTTATGCCGGAGATGATCTGGGGCACGCAGTATCGCTATAGTTCTGACGCTGTCTTGCTTGTTTTCGCCTCGCGCACTTACGAGGCAGAGGATTACCTCCGTACCTATGACGATTTCCTTGCAGAACTGGAAAGGAGCAAGGCATGAATATCCCCTTTCTCGACCTTGGCGCAGCCTATCGCGAAATCAAGACCGAGATCGACGCGGCCATCCACCGTGTTCTCGACTCGGGTTGGTACATTCTGGGGTCTGAGGTGGACGCGTTCGAAGCCGACTGGGCGGCCTATTGTGGGGCCGATCATGCCGTGGGGCTGGCCAATGGGCTTGACGCACTCATCCTTGCTCTGCGGGCGCTTGACATTGGGCCTGGGCATGAGGTGATCGTTCCGTCGAACACCTATATCGCCACTTGGCTGGCGGTAACGGCCGTCTGTGCCCGCCCCGTGCCAG
>JACCDN010581407.1_pt1 | contig 13518 bp, 10 predicted proteins | sample 7441691 | NCBI WGS metagenome assembly JACCDN01 (sample SAMN15323439, study PRJNA562643) | freshwater metagenome | isolation source: river surface water | place: USA:Blue River Watershed | collected 2017-08-16 | reverse complement strand
CATCCCAAGAGGCAGTCAGCAATTAATTGATTTTGTGCGAAAAAATGCCAAAATTCCGGTTATTGAAACCGGAGCCGGCATTGTTCATACTTACTTTGATTTAAGTGGCGATCTTAATAAAGGACGCGCAATCATTACCAATGCTAAAACCAGAAGAGTCAGCGTCTGCAACGCTTTGGACTGCCTGATCATCCACAAGCAACGCCTTAAAGATTTATTTACATTAATTGAGCCATTAATTGTACATCAGGTAGAAATTTTTGCTGATCAAAATAGCTACGATGCGCTGATTTCATCATACCCCAAATCACTTTTACATCACGCGGATATTAAGGATTTTGGTTGTGAATTTTTATCCTATAAATTGGCAATTAAGACCGTTTTAGACGTAAAAGAAGCGGCAAAACACATCATGAATCATAGTTCGGGCCATAGTGAAGCAATAATTACTAAGGATCAAGAAACTATTGATTATTTTTTATCCCAAATTGATGCTGCCGTTGTTTATGTTAACGCTTCAACTGCATTTACTGACGGCTCTCAATTTGGCCTTGGAGCCGAAATCGGCATCAGTACTCAAAAATTACATGCTCGCGGCCCAATGGGATTAGAAGCGCTAACCAGTTATAAATGGATTATATATGGTGATGGACATGTTAGAGCTTGATAAAAAATAAAATAGACCGGCCATTTTCGAGGGGCCGTAAGTGACGCGGCAAGATATCTGGGTACTTTTTATCTATTTTTGTTACGCTCAGATGCCTGCTTTATCGCAGCTTTAGAAACTGTCGGATTTGGTATTTTTTTTGTTACTTCATTATTATTGGCAATAACTTTAACTAACCCCAATATTGCATCACCACCCTCTTTTGAAAATACTACAGCAGAGACAATTGATGGAACTGCCCTGGGTAGCATACCTTTTGAGGCTGTCTTAGAGAATTCTAGTGGATTTTTAACAGAGTCAATAACGGTTTTTTTTAAAGCTCTTAACCCTATCTGTAAGGAATTATCAGCGCTTAAATCTTTAGCGGCATTCCTTACTGCCCTGTTTCCAATTGTATCGGGTATAGCAGAAAGTAGTCCCGCGCAGAATCCGGCAAAAGCTCTATGACCTATCTTTATATCATCTTTGTTGCCAATAACAGTATAAGCTCCATACCAACCACAAAAATTACGAAAAAAATTTGGAATTATTATTGCCGCATAACCACTTTTAAATGCTTTGCTATAAAAACTAGATATATCAACTTTGGCAGCCTTAAAAACACCCCTTAATGCCTTAACTTCTAGCGCACTACCAACGATACTCTCCCAAAGACTACTAAAGATCATTGCCTGATACCGGTTATTTGGGTAGCGTTCTTTGGTAATTCTACCAATTTCACTAGCTGGCGTCATTGAAACAAAATTATTAGCAAAGCGAGGAAGGTAACCACTGGTTAGGGCTTTAATCGGGTCACCATTTTGCGTTACATATTTAAGAACTCCAACATTTAGATCCATTGCCGACTTTATATTGGAGCCAATTTGTCGACAAAAAGCGCTGCTACCAACCTGTATCAGTGAAGTTATTAACTCTGGCAAAAAAATAGAATTTACATTCTTGTCCGTGATTGAAATATTTTCCTTTGGCATTTTTAATGAAATTAATTAGTTTTTCTTACTTTGGAAGTCGCCCCAGGTCCAGTGATTCATAGCTTTCAACATCCTGCATCCAATCTTTTTTAACTTTAATAAATAAATAGAGATGGACATTATTGCCAACCATTTGAGCTAAATCATGGCGAGCCAGTGAGCCAATTTCTTTGATTAAATTACCATTTTTACCAAGAATAATTTTTTTCTGACTTTCTTTTAAAATAAAAATTGTCTGATGAATTTTTACTTCACCATTATCTAAAACCTCGTAAGAATCGGTTTTTACAGTTAAAGAATAAGGCAATTCCTGATTTAATTTTAAAAATAATTTCTCCCTGGTAACCTCTGAGGCACTAAATCTCATTGGAGCGTCGGTGACATGGGTATCATCATAAATCCAGCCTTGAAGCTTGGCTTTGTTACATAAAAATTTTTTTAAATCATTAACTCCCTCTTTATTTTGGGCTGAAACCATTAAAATATCTTTGAGATCAATATCAGCTAAAGCCTTGATAATTACCAGTAAATTGGCTTTTTTGATCAGATCAATTTTATTTAAAACGATAATGATTTCAATATTTTCCTGTTTTAATTGATTGATAATTCTTAAATTTTCTGGATTTAAACCAATAGTGGAATCAATTAAAAAACAGATCAAATCTGCATCTCTAATTCCTTGCCAGGCTGATTTTACAATAATTCTCTCAAGAATTTTATCTGATCTTGGCAAAAAAACCCCGGGAGTATCAAGAATGATTAATTGGGTTTGCTCCTCATTTACAATTGCTTTGATAGTATTTCTGGTAGTTTGAACTTTAGGCGAAACAATTGAAATTTTTTGGCCCAAAAGTGCATTAGTAAGAGTTGATTTGCCAGCATTTGGAGCGCCAACCAGAGCGACTACTGAACAAAATTGCGGTTTTTGATTATTATTCATTTTTAGATTTTATATTTTTTCAGTACTAAAATTATCAGCAATTAAAAAGGCTAACTCAATACTTTGCGATGAATTTAATCTTGGATCGCAATGAGTATGATAACGATCTTGCAAATTAATTTCGAGAATTTCCTGATTGCCGCCTAAACATTCGGTAACATTTTGGCCAGTCATTTCTAAATGAACCCCGCCAGCATAAGTACCTAATTGTTGATGAATTGCAAAAAATGACTTAATTTCATTTAAAATATCATCAAATTTTCTGGTTTTATAATTATTAGAAGATTTGATAGTATTGCCATGCATTGGGTCACAAGACCAGATTACTTTTTTACCTTCTTTTTGCACCCGATTAATTAATTTTGGCAAAATATCATTAATTTTAGCAGCGCCCATTCTTGAAATCAGCGTAATTTTACCAGCTTGATTTTGAGGATTTAAAATATCAATCAAAGCAATCAGATCATCTTCTAAAATTGACGGCCCAACTTTAAAGGCAATTGGATTCGACAGGCCGCGCATAAACTCAATATGAGCCTCATTTTTACTGCGAGTACGATCGCCAATCCAAAGCATATGGGCACTGAGATCGTAAAATTCCTTATTTCTTTGATCTTGTTTAATAAAGGCCTGTTCATAATTAAGAATTAAAGCTTCGTGAGAAGTATAAAAATTAGCAGTGTTAAATTCAGTCGCACTTTTATATTTAATGCCGCAAGCTTCAGCAAATCTTAGTGCCTGATTGATGTTATTGATCAATTTTTTAACATTTTTTCTGCTATTAGAGTTAAGAATATATTCTTCATTCCAGATACTGACATTATCAAGCGCGGCATAACCACCTTGGGTTAAAGATCTAATATGATTAAGGGTTGCAGCCGAGTGAAAATAAGCCTCAATTAATCTTTTGGGGTCAGCATCTCTTGCTTCTTGATCAAATTTAATTGAATTAACAATATCACCTCTATAACTTGGAAGCGTTATATTATTTATAGTTTCAAATTCTTCAGATCTTGGCTTGGCATATTGGCCAGCAATTCTTCCAACTTTAACAATTGGCTTTTTTAGCCCATACATTAAAGCCACGGTCATTTGCAAAAAAGTTCTGACAAAGCTTTTGATATTTTGGTCAGAAAATTCAGCAAAACTCTCAGCGCAATCGCCACCTTGCAACAAAAAGGCCTCACCATTTGCAACTAACGCCAATTCTGACTTTAATTTTTCAATTTCGTCAATTGAGGCAAGAGGAGCAAAATTTGAGAGTCGACCTTCTGTTTTTTGTAATTCTTGTGAATTTTTATATAGAGGCTGCTGTTTAATTGGAAAATTACGCCAAGAATTAGGTTGCCATTTTTCGGTCATAGAACCTATAATAATTAATTTTTTAAATAAAGTTAATTGAAATGCTAATCTTTCTGAATTGCCGCGTCGCTTGCGACTCCCGGAGAATGATGGTCTTGAGTCCGTCATTCTCCGGGAGTCGCAAGCGACGCGGCAATTCAGAGAAGCTAGCTTTTAAAAGCAAGATTATCAATTCAAGCGCTTACAATGTCAATTCTAAATCTTAAATATGAAGAATAACACTATCGCTTTTCAGGGAGTTCTTGGGGCTAATTCCAATCTTGCTTGTCAAAAATTTTATCCAAATTTTAAAGCGATTGCATTTTTTTCTTTTGATGAAATATTTAAAGCAATTTTAGCGAATAAAATTGATTATGCGATGATACCGCTAGAAAATTCATATGCTGGCAGAGTTTCAGAAATTCATAATTTACTTTCAAAGCATAATATTAACATCATCGCTGAGCATTTTTTACCAATTAAGCATCATTTAGCAGGAATTAATAATGCCAAAATTAGTGACATTATCGAGGTTTATTCTCATCCTCAGGCTTTAATGCAATGCCAAACAACCTTAAGTAATCTTGGCTTAAAATCTTATAGCAGCTCTAATACTGCTGAGGCTGCTAAATATATTGCCTCAGAGTCTGATAAATCAAAAGCAGCTTTATGTTCTGAATTAGCCGCCAAAAGCAATGGGCTTAAAATCTTAAAAAAAGACCTGCAAGATTCTAGCGACAACATTACTCTTTTTGTAGTCATCGCTAAAAACAGCATTAAAATCGATCCTAAAAAAGGCAAAATAATCACCAGCCTGTTATTTACTGTTGGCAATATTCCGTCTTCCTTATTTAAGGCTTTGGGCAGCTTTGCAACCAATAATCTCAATATGATTAAAATTGAAAGTTATATTTCTAGCGGTTTTTCAAGCGAAGCTAAGTTTTTTGTCTCACTTGAAACTCACCCTGGTGATAAAAGTTTTCAATTTGCATTAAAAGAATTAAACTTCTTTTGCAAAAATGTTAAAATCATCGGATTTTATTACGCCGATCAATTACGATATAGTAAAAAATTAATATGAAATTAAACGAAATCAGCCTCTCACAAAAATTGATTCAAATTCCTTCTTTAAGCGGCAAAAATGAAGAAATAATGAATTTTTTAGCCAATTACTTAACTAACCTTGGATTTAACTGTAATATTTTGGAATATGATGGTGATAATTCTTATCCGGTTAATAATTTGCATGCGGTTTTTAATCCAGGCAACTGCGATAAAATCCTTTATTTTGCCGGCCATACTGATGTAGTTAATCCTGGAAATCCAGATAGTTGGAAAAGCGATCCTTTTAAAGCTGAAATTATCGATGACAAATTATATGGCCGCGGCGCTTCTGATATGAAATGCGCTATTGCCTGTTTTATTATCGCATTTGAAGAATTTATCAAAAGCAACCCTAATTTAAATTTTGGCATCGGCTTGATAATTACTAATGATGAGGAAGCGGATAGTATCAATGGTACTAAAAAAGTTCTGCAATGGATGGCTCAAAATAATCACAAAATGAGTGGCTGCATTGTTGGTGAACCAAGTAATGCTAATCATTTTGGCGATACTATTAAAATCGGCCGCCGAGGAAGTGTCAATTTTACCCTCAAAATTACCGGCAAGCAGGGCCATATCGCCTACCCTCATAATGCCAATAACCCAATTACCACTCTAGTTAATGTTTTAAAATTAATCACTGATCATAAATTTGACAATGGCAATCAATATTTTGACCCCTCAAACTTAGAAATCAGCCATATCTCCTCGCCAAATTTAGGCAATAATGTTATCACTTACGAAGCATCTGCCAATTTTAACGTCAGATTCAATAATGCCCACAATTCACAAGACATCATCTCATTTATCGAATATGTCTGCCAAAAATCCTGCCAGGGCCCAGATTCAAATTATAAATTAACCCACAAAGTAAGTGGCGAATCTTTTTTAAGTCAACCACAAGAATTAGCCAAAATTACAATTAACGCCGTCAAGAAAATCAGTGGTCAAGACCCAGTCTTAAGCACCAGCGGCGGCACTTCTGATGCCAGATTCATCAAAGATTACTGCCAAATCGTTGAATTTGGCCTAATCAACAAAACCGCCCATCAAATTGATGAGCATGCCAAAATTAATGATCTACAAAGATTGAAGGATGTTTATTTAGAAATATTAAAAACTACAATGTAATACTAAAATCGATATAAAATACTACTGAAGGATGTTTGTTGGGTGTAAAGATTTTTTTTTTGCAGTTTATACAAGGAAATAGAAGATGACTGACGTGTCAATACTTTTGCAAACTAACCAACAAATTCGGAATTTACTCATGGTGTAAATTATAGCAATAAAAAACAAAAACCGCCGCCATGAAAATTCACTGTAAAATTAATTAGCTTAAATTCCCGTTCTCATTAATAATTAATAACTCTTAAGAAATCGCTATGAGGAACTGATTTTTTTACAATTGCATTACCAAGATCTTTTAGCAGAATAAAAGTCAGACTCTTATTTTCAATCTTTTTATCTTTGTATAAATGTCGCGATAAATTTTCTAAATTCCAATTATCCCTGATTTGATTAGAAGATGTTGGTAAACCAGCTCTCTTTAAATGATTAGCGATTCTATTTAGCTCTTCTGCCGTAATTAATTGATAATTTTTTGACATTTTAGCAGCCATTACCATGCCGATACTGACCGCTTCTCCATGCAAAATCTCATCGCGGTAATTAGTTTCAGTTTCAAAAATATGGGCAAAACTATGGCCAAAATTAAGCAGCATTCTACTTCCTTGCTCAGTTTCATCCATACTTACAATTTCAGCCTTAATTTGACAGGATTTGCTAATTATGATTGATAAAAACTCAAAATCAATTTTGGCTAAAAATTTGTTTGCTAAATTTCGATCTAAAAATTCAAAAAAATCCTTATCTTTGATCAAAGCGGATTTTACAATTTCGGCATATCCAGCTTTCATCTGTCTTGAATCAAGGCTTAATAAAAAATTCAAATCACAAATTACTAATTTTGGCTGGTAGAAACTACCGATCAAGTTTTTGCCATGCCTAGAATTAATTGCGGTTTTACCACCAATTGAGCTGTCAACCATGGCAAGTAAAGTGGTTGGAATTTGAATAAAATCAATTCCTCTCAATAAAATACTAGCTAAAAAACCAGATAGATCACCAATCACTCCGCCGCCAAGAGCAATAATTAGTGATTTGCGATCAATTTCTTTGCTGATTATTTCCTCAGCAATTTTTTCTAAATTAGCAAAGCTTTTAGCTGACTCTCCAGGCTCGGTTATTATGAATTCAGTAGGAATCTTAGAATTGCTTAGCGAGTCAACTAGCTTTGTTAAATGTAAATTAGCAACATTTTTATCAGTAATAATAATAATTTTGCTATAATTTTTAGCAGCCAAAAATTTTGCTAAATAATTAATCTCGCCAGTGCCGATAATAATTTGATAGCTCTTATCTCCTAAATTAACCGTGATATTATTTTGCATTTTTTAATTTCTCTAATTCATTAATGATGGCCTCTATTATTAATTCCTTGGCATTTTGATTAGCGCCAACATGGATATCAGCCTGACTGTAAAATGAATTCCTTTTTGTTGCCAGCTCTTCTAAAATTAATCTTTTATTGCCATTATTTAAAATTGGTCGGTTTTTTTTATTACCCACCCTTTTAATGATAATTTCAATATCGGTATTAAGCCAAATTGTAATCGCCCTTTCTTTTAAAATCTGCCTGACTTCATCTTGAATAAAGGCGCCGCCGCCCAAGGATAAAACCAACTCTTCATCACGATCAATAATTTCTTTAACCAATTTGATTTCAAGCTGACGAAAATATTTTTCACCTTTATTGGTAAAAATCTCGCTGGTTGACTTTTTTTCTAAATCCTCAATTTCCTGATCTAAATCAACAAAATAGGTACTAATTTTATCGGCCAATTTAGCGCCAAGCGTTGTTTTTCCAGCCCCCATCAGGCCGGTAATTGCAATTACTTTTTTGTTATTTAGCGTAATCTTGGTCATGAATATTTTCTTTATTTTTTGGCATAATAATTCCAACTCCAAGCTCAAAAGCGCCATGCTTTTGATATTTTTCAGCGCTGCGCTTTATGCTTAAAGGATTAGTAATTATTATATTTGACCTAATTTTATTTTTATATCTATTTGGCAATTTGGGCCCATCTTCTTTTATGTCCCATAAAATTATACCACCACTTTCTTCAACTTGACTATATGAGATCCATGGTGAAATTTTATCATCAAAATCGATAAATACCGAAATATTTTGATTTGAAAAAAAACTAATATTACTGGCTAACCATATATCACCGGCTACTATTTTTAGAGGACGGTCATTATATTTTAGCCATTCCTTATTAACCTCTAAAGCTGCCAATTTACCGTTAAAACTATCTCTTTTGTCAAATTTGGTAAGTAAAATACTGGCCAAGTAAATTAAAATCATTAATCCGGCAATTGCTATAAATATTTTAATAAAACGGGCAATTAAGCGCTTATTTATCTGCGGTTTAAAAAAATAAAATAATGATATACCAGACAGACCCCATAAAGATGTGCCCCACATATCTTTCATTTTGCTACCAAATAACAGCGAAGGTAAGATGGTTAAAATAATTGGCCCCACCATCATAAAAATTAAAAATAGTGATTTTTTATCATTAAAAATATTTTTTGGTCTTTGCAATTGTTGCCAAAAGCTAGCAAAAAATATGATTAGCGCCCCTAAATTACTTAATAACTGTGTTAGTAAAAATGATAATGGAAACAATAAATGATTGTAAAAATGATAATCAGATGAGGCTCTAGAAGCAATATAGCTAAAAGTTGAATAGTTATTTTTTACCAGCCAAATTAAATGTGGAGTTAATATCGCTATAAAGGAAAGTGGCGCCAAATATGGTTTAAAGGTCTTTAAATGCTTGCGAAAATCATCTTCATAAATAATAGTCACAAAAATTGTCACCACTAATATTGCCGCATAATATTTGTCAATTATTGCCAGCGCCAGCAATATTCCAAGCTTGATCCAGTGCCTCGATTTGTTAGAGTTACAAGCCCTCCAGCAATAAAAAATTGACCAAGCCCAAAGTGCCAACATTAAGACGTTAGTATTATATTCAACTGAGGTAAAATTATAGTAATATACCCCTTCTAAAAGCATCACCGCCATTAAACTCTGAGGTGGCAAAAGGAATAATTTTGCCAGACGCCAGATTGCTACAAATGATAAAGCCACGCATATTTGACTAAGCAAATAACAAATATAGGGATGCTTACCAAGCAAAATTACTACTGACTCAGCAAACCAAGCAGATAATGGCGGATGTTTACTATATCCAAATTGCCATTCTTGCCCCCAAATTATTGCTTCTAAAGTATCTAAATGTGGATTATTGCGCAAAATTAAAGGTAGTAAAATCCACAATATAAAATGCAGGGCCGCAAATAGATAAAAATATAAATTATAATTTTTTTGGCGCAAAATATTTAACCCCCGTAATTATTTTTATAAAAGCTGCTGCAAAAATCATAAAGCACCCGATCCATATCAAGTAAATCATCGGCTTATAATAAATTCTCAGCGCATAAAATTCATTATCATCCTTATTGCCAAGAACTAAATATAAGTCACCAAAAATAGTATTTTTAATTGCCGCCTCATAGGTGGTTTGATCAGAAACCGGATAATATCTAAGCTCCGGCCTTAAAATATCTAGAAACTGATTATTTTTTGAAATCGTAAATTTTCCTTGCCTGACCAGGTAATTTTTGCCCTGAAAATAATTAATATCATCAAATTTTATCTGGTAATTTTTAACCATCACTATTTGATCTTTTTTGATATTAATCTCTTTGGTAATGGCAAAATAAGAGCTAAAGATAATGCCGGCAATTATTAGCGTAAATCCTAAATGTCCAAAAATTATTGGTAATTTGTTGATTTTTTTACCGATGGCATAATTAACAATAAATATAAGGCTCGAAATCGTTAAAAATAAAATAATTTTTTCTAAAAATTCTAACTCATTTTCTAAATAAAAAATCCCAAAGCTGATAAATAATGCCAATGAAAGTAACAATAAATTACGCCAATTAACAATTTTTTGATAATCAGTTTCTGCGTAATGCAGATCGTAAGAACAGATCATTAAGATTAAAAATGGAATAATGATAATTTTAAAAATCTGATTATAATAGCTTGCAGTAACTGAAATTGAGGAATCAAAAAATAATTGCGAAAAAATTGGATATAAAGTGCCAAGTAAAATAATGAATAAAGCCAGGGTTAAAAAGTAATTATTAAATAAAATCATGCCGATTTTTGACCATAAATTTATTTTTAATTGGCTGGCCGATTTAATTTTTACCGTATTTAGAGCAAAAGTTAAGAGTCCCGCCCCGCCAATAGTTAAAATTAATAAAATAATAAAAAATCCTCTTTTTACATCAACTGCAAAAGCGTGAATTGAGGTTAAAATGCCAGACCTTACTAAAAAAATTCCAATCAAACATAATATAAATGAGGTGATTGCCAGTAAACTGGTCCAATTTTTAAAAATTTCCTTTTTTTCTAATAATTTAATTGAATGAATTAAGGTTGCTCCGGCAAGCCATGGCATTAAAGAGATATTTTCAACCGGATCCCAAAACCAATAACCACCCCACCCTAATTCGCGATAAGCCCACCAAGAGCCAAGGCCAATTCCTAAAGTTAAAAAGCCCCAGGTAAAAAATAGCCAATTTTTAATTTCGGCAGCAAAATTTTTATCAATTCTATTAGTAATTAAGCCAGAAATTGTAAAAGAAAAAATTAATGAAAAGCCGATATAGCCCAGATAAAGTATTGGTGGATGCATCGCAAGTCCGACATCTTGCAAAATCGGATTTAAGCCAAGGCCTTCAGTTGCGGCCGGAAATAATCTTAAAAAAGGATTTGAAGCATAAGCAGTATAGGCCGCGATCTCAAGCAAAATTAAAGATTGCACACAAAGAGTGATAATTTTTTTTTGATTATCGCTTTTAGAAAAAAAAGCAAAGGCAGCAGTATAGAAAGATAAAATTGAAATCAGCAGCAACATCGAACCTTCATGATTTCCCCAACTGCCAGAAATTTTATAAATTAAAGGCTTTAAATGATGAGAATTATAATAGACATTGGCAACCGAATAATCAGAAGTAACATAGCAATAAATTAGCGATAATTGCGCCAAAATCGCAAAAATAACCCCTAAAAAAGTCAAAATCCTGATGATTCCCAGTAAATCAGCTGGCTGATAGCGAAATATTATTTTTTTATTTACTAGAAAAACCAATGATGGTATAAAAACACAATTAGCTATTATCAACAGTAAAAACCAAAACCCAATTATCGCCACCATTTTTAAAAAAATAAAATTATGCCAAACCCCATTTTTTTTGTCATCCCCGCGTAAGCGGGGATCCCATTAATCAACAGCTACCATGCTGCAAACTGGATCCTCGCTTGCGCGGGAATGACAAGATAAAGTGAGAACCCCGCCCCTTTCTTTGCCCAAAGTGACAAGGAGGCAGACCTTAAAATTAGGCTAGACATCTATAAAAAACAATTAATTTAAATAACTTTTGTTTAATAAAATATTAATTATCGGCCTTGGAATGATCGGTGGATCACTGGCCTTTGGCATTAAAAAGAATAACCTTGCTAAGCAGATATGGGCCTTGGATATAAATAAGAAGGCGCTTGATTTTGCCCTAAAAGAGCAGTTGATTGATCATTACATCTTGGCTGCCAGCAATTTAAGCGATGCGCCTTGCTTTGATTTAGTGATAATTGCCTGCCCGCTTGGTAAATATGATTTTGTTTTTACCAAAATTATACCAAAGATTAGCGATTCTAGCAGTATTATCAGTGACGTTGGCTCTTTAAAGGGCTTTATTTTTGATTTATTTGCCAAAAATATTAGCAATAATTTTATCGCTACTCACCCAATTGCCGGATCGCAAAAAATTGGCATTAAAAATTTAATTTTGGATTTATTTAACGGCAAAAAGTTAATTATCTGCCAAAATAATCAGAAAAAGCCTAATCAATCAGCTTTAAAGAAAATTACGTTGATGTGGGATAAATTAGGGGCTGATATTACTTATCTCAAAGCCAAGGAGCATGACAAAATTTATGGGCTAGTCTCTCATTTGCCGCAATTTTTATCTTTTATTATTAAAGAAAATTTTACTTTAAAAATAAGTCCAAATGATCAATTATTAAACCGAGCCTACAGACTCCAGGATTCTAGTCGGCAAATATGGTCAGATATTTTTAGTTTAAATAAGAGAAATTTAGCATTTTTCTTAAAGAAATTGATTAAAAATTTGCAAATTTTTGAAGAAAGGCTAAAATGCCACGATGATTTGGCTTGGTTAAATCAAATAACCAATAAATTTGCTTTGGAAGAAATTAAAATTTTAACAAAATTAAATTTTACCAAAGATAATTTTGAAAATTTTTTACTGCATGTAATTTTAATTAGTAGTTTTTTAAAAATTAAAGAAATAGAGATTTATAATAAATATAGCGGATCGGGATTTAAAGATTTTATCTTGCCGGTAGCAATTTTTAAAAAATTAAATATTAAGCAATCGGTAAAATATAAAATCTCGGTTTTAAAAAAAATTACTAAATTAAAAATGATGATTACTGAATTTTATGCAAAATGAATTAAATAATATTCGTCCATATCGCGCTATTAACCGTCGTCATTCAAGGCAGATTATGATTGGCAATGTTGCAGTTGGGGGCGACGCTTTAATATCAGTGCAATCAATGACCAATACTTTAACTACTGATATTGATGCCACGATCAGGCAAGTCAATGAATGTGCCGAAATCGGCGCTGATTTAATGCGTATCTCAATACCCGATCAAGAATCAAGTGCGGCACTTAAGGAAATCATTAAACATTGTCCGGTGCCAATTATTGCTGATATTCACTTTCATTATAAAAGAGCAATTGAGGCTGCAATTGCTGGCGCTAAATGTTTAAGAATTAATCCCGGTAACATCGGTAGTGATGAAAAAGTAAAAGAGGTAATCAGGGCTGCAAAAGATCATGGATGCGCAATTAGAATCGGCGTTAATGCTGGCTCACTTGAAAAAGATTTGCTTGATAAATATCGCACCCCAACTCCAGAAGCCCTAGTTGAATCAGCTCTTAGACATATTATGATTTTAGAGGATAATGATTTTTTTGACTTTAAAATTAGCGTTAAGGCTTCAGATGTATTTTTAGCAGTTGCTGGATATAAAAAACTGGCTGAGGTTTGTGATTATCCGCTACATATCGGTATTACTGAAGCGGGAGGATTAATGGCTGGTACCATAAAATCATCAATTGGACTTAGTAGTTTATTATGGTCAGGAATTGGCGATACCATGCGAGTTTCGCTTTCTGCTGACCCTAAGGAAGAAATTAAGGTTGCTTATAATATTTTAAAATCTCTAGGATTAAGGCATCGGGGAGTAAATTTAATTT
>JACCDN010931179.1_pt1 | contig 13522 bp, 8 predicted proteins | sample 7441691 | NCBI WGS metagenome assembly JACCDN01 (sample SAMN15323439, study PRJNA562643) | freshwater metagenome | isolation source: river surface water | place: USA:Blue River Watershed | collected 2017-08-16 | reverse complement strand
ATCAACCGTATTGATGAGGTTGTGGTGTTTCATCCGCTTGGGCGCGAACAAATTCGTGGCATTGCCGATATTCAATTGGAGTTGTTGCGGAAACGTTTGGCTGAGCGCGAGTTAGGCTTGGAGTTGGATGATGCGGTGATGAGTAAGTTGGCAGCCGTTGGGTTTGACCCTGTTTATGGTGCGCGCCCCTTAAAACGCGCTATTCAACAGCTGGTGGAGAATCCCTTGGCGAATGACATTTTGTCTGGAAAATTTATGCCGGGTTCCATTATTCACGGCACGCTTAAAGTCGATAAGTTATTTTTTGAGCCTAAGCGATTGCAGTAAGGGGGAGCTGAGAGCAAAAGGCCGTCACATTGGACGGCCTTTTTTATTGTCTTTTGGGTGAGAAACTATTCGCAGCTTTCTTCAATAGCTTTAGTGGCCTCGTTGGTTTTTTGTTGCTGCTCTTCTGGTGTCAAAAATCTATATTCACCATCCTCCCCTTTGATTTTAATGCGGGCATAGGTTTTAAGTGTATCTAGGTTCTTACGTGCTGCATCGCAGCGGTCTGGGTCTTTTAATGTGTTTTTGTCAGTGACAACTTTTTTTTCTTCCTTTGTTTTTTCAGGGGCTGCAGTTTCGTAGTTCACAGGTTCGCTGTGGCCAATCTGAGGCTTAACAACTTCTGTTTGAGTTCCAAGCGGAGGCCGTTCGCTGAAGTGTACGCGGCCTTTCTCGTCTGTCCATTTATACACTTTGCCCGGCGCAGCATGTGATTGGCTAGCGATCAATAAATAGCAAGTAAGGCTTAAGGCTAGGGTTGAAAAAATTTTCATGGCAGTAGCTCGTGTGTACTAATGGTGTAACAACTATAGCGCTAATAATTACATGGCGAAACACTCATGGACGGCGCGCTTTGCGCAATTGTGGATTAATTGGAGAAATCATTGAAAAAACAGAAGCTAATCAGTAGTAAAAACATTTTTACCGCCAATATCAATTACAAATCTTTACTTTGTGGGCTGCGGTATGGTCTCTGCTGCATATTGGGCATTTGCGGGGCTAAATGGAGCAGATTTTTGTTGGTAAGCATTGTTTGCCCACTAATAAAGCGGTTTCTTAACAGGTTCCACCCAATAAAGCACAGATTTAGTGCTATTTTTTTAATGAAATGAAGGGTTTGGCCGAGTGTTGGAAGAATGAATTTTCGCTAGTAAAGTAAAAAGCAAGTATGTTATCTTTCTGTGTACCTAAGTGGGTGTACTGAAAGCAAATTGCGTTTAGTTACCGCAAGGTTTTAATAAAGCAAATAAACAACTTTTAGTTACAGCAAAAACCTCTGTTCTGAGTAATTGTTGTAACCTCTCAGCAGGAGATAATAGCAATGGTAAAGCATTTGGTAGCAGCAGTCGCAGTAGGCGTTCTTTTGAGCGCTTGTGGTGGCAGTGATAATAAAAAACAAAACAACAGTTCAAGTTCAACCGCTGTGAGTTCAGCTGTTGTTAGCTCGGCGGCGAGTTCGGCTGTTGTAAGTTCAGCAGTTAGTTCTGTTGCTGTAAGTTCAAGTTCTTCATCAGAAGTTGCTGTAAGTTCAAGCTCATCATCAGAAGTTGCAAGCTCATCAAGTTCATCAAGTTCGTCTGCAGTAGCTAACGAAGTATATGATTGGAATGACTTCGAGGCTGACGAGGCAGGTGCGGCTCTTTCGGTAGCCGGTTGGGATGGTGATGCTGCAGCATCGGGAACAGCAACTGTTGTTAATATTGCCGATATTTCTGGCATTCCAGCAAATGGCGAGTCTGTAAAAGCGGTTAAGTTTGTAGGCGGCAACTGGAATGCGGGTATAAAATTAACGTTCACCATGCCTGCTGGAAAAACCTTGGCTGACTACAATATTGTGTTTGATGTTTATTTCCCGAGAACTACGCCTGCTGAGTATACTGGTGGTGATAATAACTACTACAAAGACTTGTTTGTAGCTGGTGGCGCCACTGTTTCTAGTGGGTTGAATGAAACTAATGGTGGGTACCTTGGTAAGCTTGCGACCGAAGGAAATGTTGATGCTTGGCATACATTTACCTTTACTCCAAGTGCAGCTGCCGAAACTATCACTGGTACTTTTGAGTTGGCGTTTGGTATCAACCGTCCAGCAGGCTCTGCTACCGATTATTATCTTGTTGATAATGTTGGTTTAGAGCTTAAATAACGATACGCTTACATATATAAGATCTCGTTGTTAATTAGGAACCCCAAAGAAAAGTAAAGCTTCTTTGGGGTTTCTTTCCGTTATGCTTTAATCAACTGATCTCATTGCCGCTTAATTAAGTTAAAAAATGGCTTATGGGTCTTATGTAATTCAAAAAAATAATGTTATTTGTCGTCGGCTTAAGCTGAAGAGGTTGTATATGCGCACACACAATACCCCTGTAGATCACAAATTTAAAAAGTCACTCCTGGCCCTTTGCATTATGGCTTGTGCGGTGCCTGTTGTCGCTCAAGATGCGGAAGAGAAAGCCGCTGATGATGTTAGTGAAGTTATCATCACCGGAACCAGAGTCAACTTAGAAAGCGCTCAGAATATTAAGCGTAATGCAGACACCTTTGTAGATGCTATTTCAGCTGAAGATATGGGCTCATTACCTGATCGCTCTGTTCTTGAAGCTATGCAACGTATTCCTGGTATTTCAATCGAGCGTTTTGCTGCCGCAAATGACCCAGACCATTTTGGTGTTGAAGGTTCAGGTGCAGTGATTCGTGGTATGAGTGCTACGCGCTCAGAATTTAATGGCCGTGATTCCTTTACCGCCAACTCTGGTCGTGGTCTTAGCTTCCAAGATGTTCCACCAGAATTAATGTCTGGTGTTGAAGTATTTAAAAACCAAACTGCCGATATGATTGAAGGTGGTATCGGCGGTACAGTTAACCTTAAGACTCGTAAACCATTTGATAAAAATGGACGTGTTATGGGGTTCAACGTTGACTACTCTTATGGCGACATGGCCAAAGAGTGGACTCCTACATTTTCTGGTCTATTTAGCGATATTATTGAAACAGACGGTGCCGGACGCTTTGGCTTCTTGGTTAACCTTGCAAACTCCGAATTGAAAGGTGTGTCTCACGGTATTCAATCTGATGCGTATGTTGAATACAAAGACGACTATACCAACTTCACCAAAACGTTACAGGCACCAGACAGTAACCCACGTTCCGCTCACGCTGGCCCATCAGACATGCCTGGTGCAGAGAGATTTGCAGGTCAAAGTATTTGGATGCCTAATGGCTCAAACTTAACTATGAAGAATGATGATCGCAGCCGTAAAGGCTACGCGACATCACTCCAATGGGAATCACCTGACGAAACCTTTTTGGCTACATTCCAATTTATGCGTTCAGATGCACGTTTAACTTGGAAAGAAAATGCGCTTAAATATCAATCCGGTTATGGTTCTCGCCAATCTTTGCCTTTGGAAGGAACTGAGTTTACTTTTGATGACAACGGCTTATTCCAAGCAGGTACTATTACTCAGGATGTGGCATTTACCAGAAGTTGGCGCGGTAACAACCCTGAAGATTTCGGCCCGCTGGATGATGAAAACTATATTGCGCCCTTCTATATGCCTAACTTTAACGGCATAACCAATGAGCAATTTAATCAATTCTTTGAGGCAACAACGCCAGAAGCTCGTCAGGCGGCATTAACTACCATTGGTGCCAGAGGTGCAACTGAAGAGGCTTTGGCGCAGCTCTCTGGTGCAACAACTGACGAACAAAAAGCAGCCGCTATGAGAGCTATTCAAGGCAGCTCTCAAAGTTTGGCCAGTCTGCAACAATTTGGTTACAGGTTCCAGTCGGATAATCGTATTAAAGACACTCATACCATTATTGATGACTTTGGGCTGAACTTTAAATGGAATCCGTCAGATAACCTTGAGTTGACCTTGGATTTACAACACATTGCTGCAGAAACGGCAGATGACGATGTACTTGTGTCTATGGCGATGCATGCCATACAACAATTTGACACGCGTGGAGACACACCCACTTTAAAATTGATTGAACCTTGGCATGGCGCGCGTGACAATAATCCTGGTCTTTATGGCGTTGCCGGAGCAGGGACACCTATTGACGTGAGCTTAAGACAGGCAGCATCAACTGCTGAGCCTGCTGACCCTGATTTGCGTATATTTAATGGGTACTCAAACGATCCACAGGGTGATAAAAACTGGTTCCAAGATCCTAGCTCTTATAACTGGCAGTCTATTCTTGACCACTTTGAAAGATCTGATGGTGACTCGAACTCTGGTCGCTTTGATGTTAAATACTCAGTAGATGACTCATTTATTACCAAAGTCAGTGGTGGGGTACGCTATGCGAATCGTTTGCAAACCGTAAGATCCACAGATTACGGTTCTAAGTGGGGGGCTTTATCACCTTTATGGGGCACACCACCTGGTTATGCTGATGCGCCCTATTCACCCGATTATGCTGCCGTTCCTGAGATGCTGCCAGGCGATACTGCTCAGCAAAAAGAGGAGAAACAGGTAATTATCGACAGAATAGCCGCACTTAAAGGGCTTCAAGGTATTAAAGGTAGCTGGGAGTGTGTTGATTGGAGCAACTTCCATGGTGGCGGTGTATTGGAAATGCCGGGCGGTTGTGCCTTGGCGCCTAATGATGCATTGGTCCAGGCAGCCACTAAGGGAGATTCGAGTCTATTCCCGATAACTGCAGTTGATCGTACATGGACACCAGCAAGCCAGCGCGAAGGTGCTTTACCTGGTAATGGTGGTTATTTCTTGCCAGGAGAGGTTTTTGTTACTGAAGAGACCAACCAAGCCGCTTATCTTCGTTTGGATTTCGGGTCTGATGAAACACGCTTTAGGTTCAGCGGAAACGTCGGTTTACGCTTTGTTGATTTTGAGCGTTCGGCAGACGGTTCTGTACAATTTTCTGATATTGGTGTGTCTACAACCGCCGCACCTGTCGGGGCTCCAGATGCACGCGACCTAGGGGCATTGCAGGCTTGGATGGAAGAGAAGCGTATAGAGTGGAGAGCAGCGAATGCTCCAACCATCGCAGCTGATGTGGCTCTGACTGGCCGAAATAAAACACGGTTCACTACTTACATGAGAGGTCTTTTGGAGTATGCAAACGACGCCGCCAATGTAATGCCAGCAGACGATGTGTCTTATAATAATGGTGCGGTTGTGTTCCAAGAATCTATCTATAAGTTTAACGATGTTCTGCCTAGCGTTAACTTAAAGGTTGAATTTACTGATGAGCTGATCGGTCGGTTTGCAGTCTCCAAAGCTCTGGCGTTGCCGGATATGGAAGATGTGAAAAACACAACCAGAATAGGTGCGTCCCTTGATAGAGCGCAAATTACTTATGCCACTACGACTGGCCCTGCTAATGACTTTTCGGGTTTGAGTCATTTAATTGGGGTTGATCCAAACTCTGGTCTAGCAACCGCTGTTGATCCAGATAATGGATTTACAGGTAGTGCTGGTAATCCAAAGCTTGGGCCAATGGAGTCAATTCAGTATGATATGTCTCTAGAGTGGTACTTCGCTAAGGCTGGTTCATTGACAACCTCAATATTCTACAAGGATCTATCAAACTTCTTTATCCAAGGTTCATTTCCGAAGGAAGTTACCAACAATGGTATAACTCATACTGTGTATGTTGACGGTACCGTTAATAACGGTAAAGGAAGCATGCAAGGTATTGAGGTAGCTTATCAACAATTCTTTGATATGCTTCCAGCGCCTTGGGATGGCCTAGGTTTGCAAATGAACTACTCCTATATTGACTCTGAATCTATCCCGAATCAGGGTGAGTTAGGGCTAGATCCGCAAGCAGAAACCGATAGTCCAGATAGTGCCTATACAGGTGCTAATGTTGACTTGAGTGGTTTGCCGCTTAAAGGCCAATCGAAAAAGACCTACAACATAGCTGCTATGTATGAAAAGGATCAATGGTCTTTGCGTTTGGCTTATAACTGGCGTTCACGCTACTTGCTGACAACGCGCGATGTGATCAGTCGTTATCCAATGTGGAATGATGATGCTGGCTTTATGGACGGTTCTGCATTCTACAAGTTTGATAATGGCCTGACGGCGGGTGTGCAATTCACTAACATACTCAATACGCAAACCAAAACCATCATGATTCTAGATGGCAAAGGCTTGGAAGCTGGTCGCTCGTGGTTCGTGAATGATCGCCGCATAGCGCTGATCCTCAAAGGCCAGTTCTAGTTTGTAGTTCTGTTTTTAGTTTTTAATGTAGTACCCAAAAATGCACACAGGTAAACTGTGTGCATTTTTTTGTCGGTCACTTTCAGTAGGGTGTGAATCGCTGTGATAAGAAATCTTGTAATACTGGGTGGTGGAACAGCTGGTTGGATGGCTGCAGCAGCACTTAGCCAAACCTTTCGACATGACGGGCTAAATATTCGCCTAATAGAAAGCGATGAAATAGGCACCATAGGCGTGGGTGAATCCACTATTCCCGCGATACGTGACTTTAATCGCTTGTTGGGAATCGATGAGCAAGAATTTATTCGTGAGACGCGAGCAACGCCCAAGTTAGCGATCAAATTTTCGGGCTGGGGGCGTCCAGAAGATCATTATTTCCACCCTTTTGGGCAGGTAGGGCATGATATTCATGCTGTTGATTTTCACCAGTATTGGCTTAGTTTGCGTAACGAAGCCGGCATAGCTGAATTCTCACGCTATTCAATAGCAGCTGAAGCAGCTGAACAGGGGCGGTTTTCGCTGCCATCACAAAGTAACAATTTCTGGTCACCAACGTTTAACTATGCGTTTCATTTTGATGCGGGGCTCTATGCGGCCTATTTGCGAAAATATGCGCAGGCTCGCGGTGTAGAAAGAATTGAGGGCAAATATCTCGGTGCTGATAGGAATCCCGAGACCGGCAATATTGCGCGGTTGAATCTCGCTTCCGGTGCAAGTATTGAGGCCGATTTTTTTATAGATGCAACAGGGTTCCGAGCCTTATTGCTTAATGGCGTTTTAGATAGCCAGTATGAAAGCTGGAAGGAATGGCTCAAGTGCGACAGCGCAATAGCGCTGCCATGCTCTTCAGCTAAGCCGCTCAAGGCATTTACACATGCTACGGCGCATTCGGCTGGGTGGCGCTGGAGAATTCCACTTCAGCATCGTGTTGGCAATGGCAGCGTCTATTCCAGTGAATATATCTCACAAGAAGATGCACTTGATGATCTGCTAAAAAATTTAGAGTCTGAGCCCTTAGCGGAGCCGCGATACATCTCTTTCTTACCTGGAATGCGTCAAGAGCAATGGAAGCATAATTGTGTTGGTGTTGGTCTTTCGAGCGGATTTTTAGAGCCACTGGAGTCAACGTCCATTTATTTAATTCAATTCGCTATTCAAAAACTGATTGAATACTTTCCTGTTTCGCCAGATTTTTCGTTAACCCAAACAGAATTTAATCTGCAGCTTACCAAAGAGTATTTACGAGTTCGTGATTTTATTATTATGCATTATGCTGAGAATCAACGTGATGACTCTGTCTTTTGGCAAGATTGTCGAAATATGTCTTTGCCCGAAGGTCTTGCGTATCGGCAAGCTATGTTTCGCAATGCGGGGATTGTAGATCCAACTCAGTATGGTGTTTATGCAGCGGTTTGCCTTGGGCAAAATCTGATTCCCGAATTTTATGATGCGCGTGTCAACGAGATGCCTGCGACTGAAAGAAAAAAAATCCTGCAAGAAATCAAGCTTGAACAAGAGGCTTTTATTTCCCGGTTTCCTAAAATGGACGATTGGCTTTTAAGTTTGGGTGCAAATTTAGGAGCAACAAAATGAGTAATCATTCATATAGTGCACTTGTGGTGGTGGGTGATGGCATTTACGCGGATATCGCAACATGCTATTTGGCAAATCAGCTTCGCTCTATTAAGGTTTGTAGGGTTCGCGGGCTTTCCTCGCCAGAGCATCAAGCGGTCACACAAGAATTCATAGATGTTGACCACAGTATTCATATAATGAATGAAGAGCTGGGAATCCATTTCTCAAACCTAGTATCTACCGGAACATTCATTCCTAAGCTAGTCACCAGTTGTTCTTTCCCAGAAAAAAACGCCTATTTTGAGTCTTACTCGTCTCTCAAAGATGATTTGCCCGTGCCTGCATATCAGGTTATGGCGCGATTAATTCGCGAAGGTATCGCCACGCACTGGGAGTCTGCTTCACCTTTGATCGCTTTAGAAAGAGCAGGAAAATTTCATCCTGAATTACATCAATTCTACCGGGGTAATGTCCGCCCCTATGGTGGAAGAATAAATGCCCAAGCCTATTCAAAAATACTAGATGCAAAGTCTTTGTCGCAGGGAGTCGAGTTTCTGAATATGTCGAAGATTGAGGTGGATTCAAATTGCGATGAGCAGCATATATCTGCAGTGCATCTTGATTCGGGTGAGATTTTACGGGATTCATTTTTTATCGATATGACACCGGAGCGATGCTTGATAGATTTTATTGATAGACCAGATCTCGCTAATGCTGAGCAAAATGATTTAGGCTGCTCAAACCAGCCATGGATGGGAAATTGTTTGGCAATGGGGGAGGCCGCCATTCGCTTCACAAGCTCTGCGCCGGTCAATTCTTTTGAATGGTTGTTTAAGGCATTGGTACGTTTTGTTGATTTCTTTCCAAGTCCTGCACGACAAAATTTTTTGGCGGGTGAATATAATCGCCTTCAAAAAAATGATTATGTTGCCATCTCGGATTTTTTACAGACATATCATTCATTTGTATCAGGAAATCGTATAGAACTCTTGCCGGAAAAATTACGACATCGAGTCAATCTATTTGCTGAGTCCTGCCAGTTGAGTGAGGATGCAACAGATTGGGCCTACCCTGGTTATTGGCCGACGCTTATGATTGCTGCAGGCATAAACCCTCAATATTTGCCGCGTCGTGTTCAGGAAGTTCCTTTAAAGTGTCTGAAGGATTGGTACAGCCAACGGCTACACAATATAGATCATTTGGTGCGTCGATCGTATAATCTTTAAAAAATTTCAGCCGTATAAGCACATTCAAACCTATTACTTTAACGATAATTAAGAAGCTAAATATGTCCACTAACTCTATAAAAAAAGTCGTCATTCTCGGTGGTGGTACAGCCGGATGGATGACAGCCTCTGCAATGGTTAAACTCTTGGGCGCGCAATATTGTGAAATCGTTTTGGTTGAGTCCGATGAAATTAGCACTGTAGGTGTAGGTGAGGCCACAGTTCCTCCTATGTCAGTATTTAATAAAACGCTTGGAATCGACGAGAATGATTTTTTAAAGAATACCCAGGGTACATTTAAGCTTGGTATTGAATTTGTAAACTGGGGAAAAATTGGCGACCGTTATATTCATGCGTTTGGCGATGTTGGCAAAGATATGAATTCGCTGCATTTTTATCAATATTGGCTAAAGATGCATTTGGCGGGAAAGGTGCCTTATTTAGAAGAGTATGGATTGAACGCTACGGCTAGCCATCAAAAAAAGTTTATGCGGCCTGAAGACAGAGGTAATTCGCCGTTATCCAATATTGCTTACGCCTTTCATTTTGACGCAGGCCTGTATGCTAAGTATTTACGTAGTTACGCTGAGCAACGCGGCATAGTGCGTATAGAAGGAAAAGTACAGCAGGTTAATTTAAGGCCTGAAGATGGATTTATTAAATCCTTGCAGCTGGATAATGGTCAGGTGATTGAGGGCGACTTATTTATTGATTGCTCTGGATTTAGAGCGCTACTTATTGGTGACGCATTAAAAGTAGGCTATGAAGATTGGAGCCACTGGCTGCCGTGTGACAGAGCTTGGGCCGTTCAATGTGAAAGTGCCACAGACTTGGTGCCTTATACGAGATCTACCGCCCATGCTGCCGGGTGGCAATGGCGAATTCCATTACAGCATCGTGTAGGTAACGGGCATGTGTTCTCCAGCAAATATATGAGCGAGGAAAAAGCGCGTGAAATTCTGCTCGAAAATCTTGAAGCTCCTCCTATAACTGAACCTCGGCTAATAAAATTCACCGCAGGAAAACGCAAAGAAATATGGCATAAAAACTGTGTTGCTATCGGTTTAGCATCAGGATTTCTTGAACCGTTGGAATCAACCAGTATCCATTTGGTTCAATCTGCAATTGCGCGTTTGTTGGCGCTATTTCCTGCGAATGATTTTAACCCAGCAGATATAGATGAGTTTAATCGTCAGTCCGATTTTGAATATGAAAAAATTCGTGACTTCATTATTTTGCATTACTACGTAAATGAACGAGACGATTCAGATTTTTGGCGTTATTGCCGCACCATGTCTGTACCAGAAGCCCTTACTCGTAGAATAGAACTTTTCAAATCAAGTGGCCGTGTATTTCGTCAAACAGTTGAAATGTTTTGTGAGTTGAGTTGGGTTGAGGTGCTGTTGGGACAGGGTATTACACCACAAGCCTATGATCCGCTGGTTGATCGTATGCCTGAAGATGAAATTGCAAAGCGCCTTGAAAGTGTGCGCCAGGTGATTGAGCGCTCAGTGGATTACATGCCTACCCATGCTGATTTTATCGCGCATAACTGCAAGGCAGAAAAAATGATGTGATCAGTGTTGGAAAGACATGTATCTAAAAAAGAAAAAGGGGACTCTTGTTTGCACAGGAGGCCCCTTTTTCTTTACGCTTTTCTTTTCGCGGACTGCATTTATGCAGCTGAGCTAGGGTTTAGGTTTGGCGCAACCTTTTTCACCCTCAGGCAATTTTTGTAGGCGCACATTAGCAATGGTGATCTTTAGTTTTCCATCGGTGCTAATCAGCAAGGGGCCATTAACTTTTTTAATGTCTAGCCCCTCTTTGGTAAAACAATTTAGCGGTATAGGGAGTGTAGTCCACTCATCTTTTGTTAAGTCTTTAAGAATTTTTGATACGTGCATTTCGCTGCGACATGGATAACCGCAATCCATACCGAAGGTAACATTTTTATCGGGTTTAGTATCCAGCCTCATATCCAATACAAGCGCTCCCTCATTTTCAAATTTGCTCAAATCAATCGGTGCTCCGGATAGGCTAAAAACACCTTTAATATCTTTGCGCGGAGACCAAGAGATTTGGAGTGCGTCTCCTCTACCAGTTCTATCAGCGGGCTCAATGGCAACCTTGCCCGATGCAGATTTTGCTCTACGGCTTGCATCAACCGGGCTCGACCAGTTTTCTGGGTCGCCTAACTGAATGCCCCAGCCACTGACTGCTTGTCCATCACTCATATAATTAAAGTTTGGATTTATGGTCGGCTTTGCGTCATCTGCGGCTTTCACACCTTGTACGGAAAGCGCAGATAAAGTGAACGCGTAGAAGAACGTCTTCAGTGAGGCTTTAGATAAAGTAGCCATGGAAATTACCTCTTTGTTATTGGTTATTAAAAGTAATATTTATTTGTACCCCAACATCTTCACAAAGCCGATAAATCTTGTCAAACACAAGAAAGTTTATAGCGGTTAATAAAAGTAAAGCCCAGCTTTTGGCTGGGCTTTAGCATTTTGCTTTACCGGGTTTTCTTACCAATTCCACAATGTGCCATCTTCTAGGCGGTTTACCGGCAGACAGGCCCGTTTGTAGGGATACTTTGCTGCCAAGGCTTCGTCTATATCGACACCGTGACCCGGTGCTTCACCCGGTGTGAAAAATCCATCTTCAAATTTGTACGCATGTGAGAAGACTTCTTCGGTCAATTCGTTGTGCGCCATATGTTCTTGAATCCCAAAATTTGGTACCCAATAGTCAAAATGCAAGGCGGCGCCCATGCATACCGGTGATAAATCCGTTGCCCCATGGAAGCCGGTGCGCACATTAAACAGGCTGGCAAAATCGGCGATGCGGCGCACGTGGGTAATACCACCGGCGTGAACGATAGTCGTGCGAATGTAATCAATGAGTTGGTTTTGTATTAATTCGCGGCAATCGTGAATGCTATTAAACACTTCACCCACGGCTATAGGCGTAGTGGTGTGTTGGCGAATCAACTTGAATGACTCTTGGTTTTCTGCTGGTACGGCATCTTCCATCCAGAAGAGGCGATAGGGTTCTAAATCTTTACCGAGTCGCGCTGCTTCAATCGGTGTTAAACGGTGGTGAACGTCGTGCAGTAAATGTAATTCATTGCCGAATTCTTTGCGAACCGCTGCAAAAAGTTCGGGCATAAAATTCAAATATTTTTCAGTTGACCAGACTTCGGTTGAGGGTAAATCAGCATCGGCTGGTTCGTAATTTTTTTGCGATGTAGCAACGCCATAGGTTTTGGCGATACCGGGAATACCCGATTGCACGCGAATTGCTTTGTAGCCCTTGGCTTTGGCTTTGGCGACGGCTTCGAGAGTGCTCTCCAAGTCTTTGCCGTTTGCGTGAGTGTAGGACATGATGCGGTCGCGGCTGCGGCCCCCGAGCAATTGATATAGCGGCATATTGGCGGCTTTGGCTTTAATATCCCAGAGTGCAACATCAATAGCGGCCAATGCGGTCATGCCGACGGGGCCGCGACGCCAGTAAGCGCCGCGATAAAAAAACTGCCAAATATCTTCAATCTGTTGTGGGTCGCGGCCAATTAAGGCGGGCACGAGATAATCTTCTAAATAAGAGACCACTGCTTTTTCGCGGCCATTTAAGGTTGCATCGCCAATACCGTAAATGCCTTGATCAGTAACAATTTTTAAGGTGACAAAATTTCTGCCGGGGCAGGAGACAATCACTTTTGCTGCAATAATTTTCATTGATACGACTCAATATCCTAAACAATATGTGTATAAAAAAGGGTAGCAGATAATTGCTACCCTGATCGTTTTTCTAAAGCGCAGACCTTTGCTTTAAGGTCTAGTCGCTATTTTACCCGTGGGCTTTCTTCTGGGCCTAAATAGCTTGGCAGTAAGCCGCCAGTATTGATGACAAGTCGCGATAAAGTAACGCCTGGGTCAAGTGCATAAACTCGCACTTTGTGTTCCCCTGCTTTACTAACGGTATGGGTACTTATCGTTTTGCGCATTTCACTGCGCACAGATTCTTCCCAAGCCGCTGCATCATTTACATCTTTGACGAGGTCAATGATTTGTGGTGTTTCGTCATCCACAGCGATTGCGTAACGCAAACCTCGCCCCGGTGTAAACGGCAAACTGGGTGCGAAAATCCCTTCAATATTGAGCTTGCCGGTAGTGAACAAGTAAACATTGTATTCCAGATAGGGCGCATGCTGAGTATCCACAAATGCGTTATCCGTTACGGGGAAAACTGACATTGAGGATAGGTTGCGCCCATGTTCGGGGATTTTTTGCCAAGTAAATTCAGACCATAGTTGCGATTTACTAAAGTGCTCGGCCTCTATAGCAACGTAACCATCAGCTTCTACAAAACCTTTAAAGTTCTTAGGCGGAATCTCAGCGTTCAGCGCGCTTATATTGATAGTGGCGCCGCCCCAGCCCGTACCGCTAATACTCACCTTGCCTTTGGCTAGGCCTTTGGGGGCCT
>JACCDN010133390.1_pt1 | contig 13525 bp, 13 predicted proteins | sample 7441691 | NCBI WGS metagenome assembly JACCDN01 (sample SAMN15323439, study PRJNA562643) | freshwater metagenome | isolation source: river surface water | place: USA:Blue River Watershed | collected 2017-08-16 | reverse complement strand
GAAGTCGAACAGGGCATCGAAGGCCTGGTGCACGTGTCCGAGATGGACTGGACCAACAAGAACGTTGCTCCGAGCAAGGTTGTCCAGCTGGGCGACGAAGTCGAAGTCATGGTTCTGGAAATCGACGAAGAGCGTCGCCGTATCTCGCTGGGCATGAAGCAGTGCAAGGCGAACCCGTGGGACGATTTCGCGATGTCGCACAAGAAGGGCGACAAGGTCAAGGGCGCGATCAAGTCGATCACCGACTTCGGCGTGTTCATCGGCCTGGCTGGCAACATCGACGGCCTGGTGCACCTGTCCGACCTGTCGTGGACCGAGCCGGGCGAAGAGGCCGTGCGCAAGTTCAAGAAGGGCGACGAGCTGGAAGCCATCGTGCTGGCGATCGATGTCGAGCGCGAGCGCGTTTCGCTGGGCGTCAAGCAGATGGAAGGCGACCCGTTCAACAACTACACCACGATGAACGACAAGGGCGCACTGGTCCACGGTACCGTCAAGTCGGTGGAGCCGAAGGGCGCCGTGATCGCGCTGAGCGATGAAGTCGAAGGCTACCTGCGCGCTTCCGAAATCTCCCGCGATCGCGTGGAAGATGCCGGTACGCACCTGAAGGCTGGTGACCAGGTCGAAGCGATGATCATCAACATCGATCGCAAGTCGCGCAGCATTCAGCTGTCGATCAAGGCGAAAGACAATGCCGAGACCCAAGAGGCGATGCAGAAGATGTCGGCGGATTCCGCTGCCGCTTCGGGCACCACCAGCCTCGGCGCACTGCTCAAGGCCAAGCTCGATAACAAAGGCTGATCCGGGCATCACTGATGACCAAGTCGGAGCTGATTGCCCGTCTGGCCGAGCGTTATCCGCAACTGGTAGCAAAGGATGCGGATTTCGCCGTCAAGACACTGCTCGACGCGATGACCGATGCACTGGCCGCTGGCCAGCGCATCGAGATTCGTGGTTTCGGCAGCTTCGGGCTGAACAGCAGGCCGCCCCGTATCGGCCGCAATCCGAAATCCGGCGAGACCGTGATGGTGCCCGAAAAGCGGGTACCCCACTTCAAGCCGGGCAAGGAATTGCGCGAACGGGTGGATGCGATGGTCGGGCAACCGATCCTCGACGACTGACGTTCAGCAGTCCGGTAACCCATGAGAACGGCATCCGCAAGGATGCCGTTTTTTTTGGGGTATTTCTTTTCGCGTACAATTTCGCGAAAGCCGTACAAATGACTACGCTCCTGTGGGCGTTTGTAGCTGCTACCAAGCGATTCCCTTGCCCATGAAGATACTGGCCCGCCTGCTCGCCGTCGCACTGTTCATCGTCTTCTTCGGTTTTGCGCTGAAGAACACGGATGAAGTCGTACTGCACTTCTTCTGGAACAGCGAAGCCCGTTCGCCGCTGATCCTGCTGTTGCTGGCCTTCCTGGTGGCCGGCACCGTGATGGGCGTGCTGGCGATGATGGGCACCGTGCTGCGTCACCGCCGCGAAGCGATGCGCCTGCGCAAGGAGCTGGAGCAGTTGAAGGCCGAGGCGGCCCAACAGGCCGCAGCGCGCAGCCAGCCGCCCACGCCCGACACGCTGATCGAGCAGATCGGCTTGTAAACAGGCTTCAACAAAAGGCATCCTGATGGAATTTGAAACCTGGTGGCTGCTCGGCATACCGTTCTTCTTTGCGCTCGGCTGGATCGCGGCGCGGGTCGATATCCGTGCGGTGGTGGCCGAGTCGCGCAATCTGCCGCGCAGCTATTACAAAGGGCTGAACCAGCTGCTTGACGACAATCCGGACAAGGCGATCGATACCTTCGTCGATATCGCGCGCCTCGATCCCGAGACGGCGGAGCTGCATTTCGCGCTCGGCAAGCTGTTCCGTCAGCGCGGCGATATCGAACGTGCCGTGCGCGTGCACCAGAACCTGCTCGCGCGTGCTGACCTGTCACCCGAGCTGGCGGGGCAGGCCCGTTTCGAGCTGGGGCAAGATTATCTGAAGGCCGGCTTGCTGGACCGTGCCGAAGAAACTTTCCATGCCCTCGCCGCGACCGCGTATGCGGCACAGGCCAGCCGCGCGCTGCTCGAGATCTACCAGCGCGAAAAAGAATGGCGGCGCGCGATCGATGCAGCACAAGCCTTGCAGGCCTCGGGCGCGGGTGCGTACCAGAAAGAGATTGCGCAATTTCATTGCGAACTGGCGCAGGATGAATTGGTGCATGCCGGTCCCGACGTTGCGCTGGCCACGCTCGAGAAAGCCTTGCAGTTCGACCGCAGCAATGTGCGCGCGACCATTTTGTCTGGCGATGCCTTGCTGGCCAAGGGCGATATCGAAGGCGCGCTGCGCACCTGGCGCCGCGTCGAGCAGCAGAGCGCGCCCCATGTGGCGCTGGTGGCACCGCGCCTGATGAAGGGCTACAAGGAGGTCGGACGCGCGCGCGAGGGCGTGAACCTGCTGCAAGGCTACCTCGCCGAAGCACCGTCGATTGATTTGCTTGAAGTGGTGTTCAAGGCAGTCGTCGAGCTTGATGGTCCGGATGCGGCCAATCAACTGGTCAGCGATGAGCTGCGCCGTACGCCGACCTTGTTGGGCCTCGACAAACTGATCGAGGCGCGCCTGATGTACTCTCCGCCCGAGCGGCTGGCCGAACTGTCGATGGTGAAGAGCCTGGTCGGCGGTTATGCGCAAAAGCTGGCGCGCTACCAGTGCAGCCACTGCGGTTTCAAGGCCAAGCAGTTCTACTGGCAGTGCCCCGGTTGCAGCCAGTGGGAAAGCTATGCGCCGCGCCGTACCGAAGAACTCTCCGTGATGAACCAGGGCTGATCGCGCCTGAGCGCGCCGGCCCCGGAAGGGGCAGGTGACAGGCCATCGATAGCGCGCTGCCAGGCTCGGTTGCCGGATTGTCCGCGGCATCGGCGGCGTCGCTGGCGATGCGCGTCGCGCAAGTGCGCGTGCTGGTCGCAGGCGACGTGATGCTGGACCGCTATTGGTTCGGCGACGTTCAGCGTATCTCTCCCGAAGCGCCGGTGCCGGTGGTGCAGGTCGTGCGCAGCGACGACCGGCTCGGCGGCGCCGCGAACGTTGCACGCAACATCACAGCGCTGGGTGCCGGTGCCGGGCTGCTCGGCATCGTCGGTGCTGATGATGCGGGCCGGTGCGTGCATGCGCTGCTGGCCGAGGCCGGCATCCATGACTTTGTGTCCGACGACGGCGAGCTACCCACCATCGTGAAACTGCGCGTGCTCGGCCGCCAGCAGCAATTGCTGCGTATCGATTTCGATCCCGCGCCCGTGCCCTCGCCCTCGCCCTCGCCTGAAACCCGCACAGCATCTGGCGGTCATCAGTGCAGGATGCCGCTGATGCGCGCGCTGCCCGCCGCCTGTGATGCCGCGCTGCGTGGCTGCCAGGTACTCGTGTTGTCCGACTATGCGAAAGGCACGCTGCAGCATGCCGCAGCCCTGATCGCCGCTGCGCGCGCGCGTGGAGTGCCGGTGCTGGTCGACCCCAAAGGGGAGGACTACCAAGGCTATGCCGGTGCGACACTGATCACGCCCAACCGTGCCGAACTGCGGCAGGTGGTCGGCCGCTGGCGCGATGAGGCCGATCTGTGCCGCCGTGCGCAGTCGCTGCGCTCTTCCTTGCAACTGGCGGCGCTGTTGTTGACGCGCTCCGAGGAAGGTATGAGCTTGTTCGATGCCACTGGCGTGCGTCATTTCGCGGCGCAGGCGCGCGAAGTATTCGATGTGTCCGGCGCCGGTGATACCGTGATTGCAGTCATCGCTGCATTGCTCGCCAGTGGCGTCGAACTGGGTCATGCGGTCGCGATTGCGAACCGTGCGGCGGGACTGGCCGTGAGCAAACTGGGTACCGCGACAATCAGTTTTGATGAGTTGTTCGGTTGATGGTGATAGAAGTCGGCCCATGCAAACTAATCATGATTGATTGATGTAACAAAACGCCCGTCTTCCCGTTTAATGCGTGGACATCATTTTTCCACGCCAAGGAGGATCATCATGAAGCAGACATTCGGTTTTTTGCAGTCCCTGCATGTGCTGAAGTTTTCACGCTGGCCAAGCTTCCTGAAGTTGCTGTGGGTCGGCCTGTGCCTGTCGACAGGCACAGCGTTGGCCGCAGTCGATGTCAACACGGCAGACCAGGCACAGCTCGACAGTATTGCCGGCGTCGGTCCGGCGACCTCGAAGGCCATCCTCGATGAGCGCAGCAAGCATGGCAATTACAAGGACTGGACTGATCTCGAGCGACGCGTGAAAGGCATCGGTAAACAGAATGCGGTCAAGCTGTCTGCTGCCGGTTTGCTGGTGAACGGGCAGACGCGGCCGGCGGGTGCGGGTGGCGCGAAAATGAAGACAGACAAAGTCGACAAAATCGACAAAACGGATAAGTCGGAAAAGCCGGATCCCGCGGACAAAGCCGAGAAAGCACCGCGCACGATACCGCCGACCGGTGCAGCCGACACATCCAAAGCGTCGAATCCATCCCACGCATCCCACGCATCCCACGCATCCCACGCATCCCACGCATCCAACGCATCCAACGCGCCCAATACAGCCAACGCAATGAAAGCGGCTAGAACCGGCGACCTGGCGAAGTAGCGCGTACCGGCAGGCCGGCCACCCCGGTCGGCCACACCGGATAAAATGGCGGTTTGCCCCAAGACCAAGCAGACCGCCATGCAATTCCATTCGATCGAGGACCTCGTCGGCAATACACCGCTGGTGCAGCTCAAGCGCATTCCCGGTGAGGACGCTGCGCGCCGCAACAACATCATCCTGGGCAAGATGGAAGGCAACAACCCTGCCGGATCGGTGAAGGACAGGCCGGCGCTGTCGATGATTCGCGGCGCCGAAGAGCGCGGCGACATCAAGCCCGGCGATACGCTGATCGAGGCTACCAGCGGCAACACCGGCATCGCGCTCGCGATGGCGGCGGCGATGCGCGGCTACAAGATGATCCTGCTGATGCCGGAGAACCTCAGCCTCGAACGTCGCCAGAGCATGGCCGCCTATGGTGCCGAGATCATCCTCACGCCCAAGACCGGCGGCATGGAATACGCACGCGACCTTGCGGACCAGATGCAGAAGGAAGGCAAGGGCATCATCCTCGACCAGTTCGCAAATCCCGACAACCCGCGCGCGCACTATGAAGGGACCGGCCCCGAGATCTGGCGCGATACCGAAGGCCGTGTCACGCACTTCGTCAGTGCGATGGGCACCACCGGCACCATCATGGGGGTGTCGAGCTACCTGAAGGAACAGAACCCGGATATTCGCATCATTGGTGCGCAACCGGAGGAAGGTTCGCAGATCCCCGGCATTCGCAAATGGCCGGAGGCTTATTTGCCGCGCATCTTCGATCGCAGCCGCGTCGATCAGGTCGAGAATGTCAGCCAGGCCGCCGCCGAGCAGATGGCGCGACGGATGGCAGTCGAGGAAGGCATCTTTGCCGGCATTTCTGCGGCCGGCGCTTGCGAAGTTGCGTTGCGCATTTCGCAGACCACCGAGAATGCCGTGATCGTTTTCATTGTCTGCGATCGCGGTGACCGCTATCTGTCGACCGGGGTCTTTCCTGCCTGACCCGTACTGCGGCAGCGTCGTTGCAGATGGGATGCGGGTCAGTTGCCCTGCATCTTGGGCTTGAACTGCTTGTCACTGATCCTGAATTTTTCGCGCCGGTCACCCATCAGGATGCGCAGTTCGCGAATGCTCAGATCGCTCACTTCATGCATGCGAATCAGCAGGGACGCGCCCACCGGCAGCCTGCGATGACGGATCTTGCTGATCACCGGTGGTGCGACTTCAAGTGCGCGCGATAGCGCAGCATCATTCTTCAGGTGCAGCTTCTCGATAAGGGAATCGAGCAGGTTGTTCGGATCGTAGGCCACCTGATCGGCCAGTCGATTACTGTCGTGATGATGTTCAAACTGAGTCGTCATGTGAATGTTCATTCCCACACAAATGTTGAGTCAAACGCGCCGGATGGTGCGCAGTGAAGACAACACACGCTGTACTCACCCCTTGCTCCCTTCCAAACCAGGCCTCGCAGGCTCGAATTCTTTTGTTTTTATTAATGAAATTCTATGTTTTATTAGCAATAAAGTAAAATGATTTTTATTTAGGAAACGCCCGACGCTGCTTGCCGTGTGTCGCGCATCATTGAACAAGTCCATGATTCATAACAATTTAATGCGCGTGTCGATGGCCATCATGGCTACCGGGCTGCGCCATTGTTAAATCCATGGCGATCTATTTTCCTTATTGCAATTTTATTGTAGTAATTTCGGCAATTCCCTGTCTTGAGAATTCGCAATGCTCATGGACAATGTTTGCCGGATGAGAAAGGGCTTCCTTTGTGTCCGACGGCATCACCGGCAAAAGGTTTCGGTGGCGCGAGGTGCTGAGCGCCGGCAGAAAAGCCGGGGAAAGCGCTCATCAGTTGCGTAGGGTCCGCCCGGCAACGGCTGGGCCAAGCCGGGGGAAGACCGGGGAAAGACCGGCGGAAGATCGGCGGAAGATCGAGGGCGGATCGGGTGCGGATCGGGTGCGGATCGGGGGGGACCGGGGACAGGTCAGGACGAGCGGTCAGGAAGGCAGGAATCGGCCTGCTTGAATGAGTCTCCTGAATCAGCCCGCCAGCCGGGCGCGTACGCGTTGCAACAGCTGTTGCCAGCCACCTGTGCCCAGCGTGCGCAGTGTCGCCAGATTGCGCTCGACGATCGCATCGCTGTCGGGCATGGCGGCGATTGCCTTGTCGAGGCTGTCTTCGCGTAGCAAGTGCAGGGTCGGGAAGGGTGAGCGGTTGCTGTGGTTGGTGATGTCATCCGCATCGACACCGCCAAAGCGGTAATCCGGATGGAAGCTTGCAATCTGCACGATGTCCGTCAGGCCGCTGTCATCGAGCAGCGCATCGGCGACATCGAGGAAGTCATTGAAATCGAGGAAGTCCTGCAGCACCCACGGATGGATCAGCAACAGCGTATCCATCGTGTCGGCCGGTGTGTCCAGCAGCGTCTGCAGCGCATGGCCTAGGTCATCCAGCAAGGCTTCCGGTGAGCGCGCCTGGCTTACCTGCCACGCAATCTGGCCGCGCCGGTGCACCGCATTCGCAAACGGGCACAGATTGAGCCCGATTACAGCCTCTTCCAGCCAGCCGCGCGTCAGTGTGACGATGTCGGCGTCATAGAGCGATGCATCAGCAATGTGATCCCATCCCGCGACTGTCGGTGTGGCAGCGATAATGTCCGACGATGACGTTCCCGATGCCGCGTCAGCCGCAGCAGCAGCCTCAGTCGCTGTAGCAGCCCCAGCCGCCGCAGCAGCCCCAGTCGCCGTAGTCGCAGCAGCTGTAGCGACTATCGTAGCTGTCGCTGTCGCCGTCGTTGGCTGTTTGCCTGACTTCATTGCATGGAACGCTGACGCTGTTGCGCCACCGCCTGGCCAAGCTCGATCACGGCCATCGCATAAAAGAAGCTGCGGTTGTACTGCGTGATCGCGAAGAAATTACCGGTGCCTATCCAGTAGCGCGTTGGCCGCTCGCCATCCTGCAGATCAACCAGTCCGTACGTGATCGATTCCGGCACCGCGATGGCGACGTTGACGCCGGCGTCTTTCATCTGCGCCAGCGTATGCCGCGCTTCGAGGCTCTGGCCGATCAGCCCCGGCCAGCCGGCATCGGATGCTGACGATACCGCGACCGGGTACACCAGCGGCAAGCCGGACAGCCAGCCATGGTTCGCGAGGAAGCTGCCGACACTGCCGATCGCATCGACCGGTGAATTACGCAAATCGATCTTGCCGTCACCATCGAAATCGACTGCGTACTTGCGTATGCTGCCCGGCATGAATTGCGGCCAGCCGATTGCACCGGCGAATGAGCCATGCAAGCTAAACGGATCGATGTCATTCTCGCGCGCATACAGCAGCACTTGCCGCAGTTCATTGCGGAAGTACGCCTTGCGCGCATCACGGTTCGGCGTGTCGGGATACGCGAAGGCCAGCGTGGTCAGCGCATCGACGACGCGGAAGCGACCGGTATCGCGGCCATAAAAGGTTTCGACACCGATGATGCCGACGATGATGTCGGCCGGCACGCCGAACTCGGCCTCTGCACGTCGCAACGCCTCTTCATGCCGGTTCCAGAAGGCGACACCTGCCTGCAATCGCTGCGGTTCGACGAAGCGCTCACGGTACACGGTCCAGTTCTTCGGGCGACCGGCCGGCGGTGGGTTGATTAGCTTGACGACCGCATCGATGTAGTGCGTGCGGCTGAAATGCGCGCGCAAAGCTTCCCGGTCGAAGCCGTGCTCATGGCTCATGTCATCGATGAACTCCGTGACCGCGCGCCATTGGTTGAAATTCGCAAACTCGGGGTCGCCATGCGGTGTGGCCTGGTGCATGCGGGCCGTGGTCGCCTTGCCACCCTTGCCTGCGCCTTTGGGCTTGCTGCGGTCTTTGGCCCTGTCGCTAATCTTGTTGTTGTTCTTGTCTTTGGTTTTGCTCTTGCCTGGCCGGTTGCCGGCGCTCGCGCCTTTGTCCTTGCGTGGCGTTGTCGGTGTGGCCTTGCCGGTGGGTTTGGCGGCTGCACCTGCGCTTGCACGCGTGTTCGCGCCGGAGTTCGGGCTTGTATCCGTCGCCGCAGCGTGGCTGTCGGCAGCGATGGCAGTCAAGGCAGGGAGGCAAAACGCGGCGCTCAGCGCTAGCAACAGCGGGGAGAGGATGGGCTTCATGGTGGTCGCCAGTATAGTGCAAGCATCCGCGACAGCGAATGCGTCCTTGCAGGCGGACTGCCGGCATACGCTCTCAGGCATAATAGTTCGCATGAGCACCGCGATTTTTTCCCATCCCGATTGCAGCAAGCATGAAATGGGCGACTGGCATCCCGAGTCGCCCGCACGGCTGCAGGCGATCGAAGATCAGCTGATCGCGAGCGGGCTGGCGACCTTGCTGGTGAGGCGCGACGCACCGCTGGCCAGCACCGAGCAGATCGAGCGTGTGCACCAAGGGCGCGCGCTGTCCGCCGTGCGCGATGCATTGCCCGGCCACGGCGGCTATCACCCGATCGATGCCGACACGCTGCTCAATGAGCACAGCTGGCAGGCTGCGCTGCGCGCGGCCGGTGCGGCGGTGGCAGCGGTGGATGCGGTGATCGCGGGCGAAGTCGACAATGCATTCTGCGCGATCCGCCCGCCAGGCCATCATGCACGGCCGGAAAGCCCGATGGGCTTCTGCCTGTTCAACAATATCGCGATCGCTGCGCGACATGCGCTCGATGTGCATGGCCTCCAGCGCGTGGCCATTGTCGATTTCGATGTGCACCATGGGAATGGCACTGAAGAAGCTTTCTGCGGTGATGCGCGCGTGTTGATGACCAGTTTCTTCCAGCATCCGCTGTATCCGTACAGCGGCGTGCATGCGATGGGAACGGCGCCGACCAACATGGTCAACATACCGGTACCGGCTTATACACGCGGTGAAGCGGTGCGTGAACTGATCAATGCGCACTGGCTGCCGGCGCTGAATGCGCACCGGCCGCAGATGATCTTCATTTCGGCCGGTTTTGATGCGCATCGTGAGGATGACATCGCCAGCCTCGGCCTGGTCGAAGCGGATTACGCATGGATCACCAGCCGCATCGTCGAGATCGCCCATGCGCATGCGCAAGGCCGCATCGTCAGCTGCCTCGAAGGCGGCTACAACCTGTCGGCACTCGGCCGCAGCGTGGTCGCTCATCTGCGCTCGCTGGCCGAGTTGAACTGAGGCTGCGCACGCGGCCCGACACCTATAGCATTCAGGAATTACACAGCATGTCCATACAATGGTTCCCCGGTCACATGAATGCCGCGCGCAAGAAGGCAGCGGAGTCCATGGAAAAGGTTGACATGGTGATCGAAGTTCTCGATGCCCGTGTGCCGCTGGCCAGCAGCAACCCGATGATCGAGGCGCTGCGCCGCGCGCGGCAGCGCCCCTGCCTGAAGATCCTGAACAAGAGCGATCTCGCGGATCCGGCCGCGACCAAGGCCTGGCTCGCCCATTTCAGTCAGCAGAAAGATGTGCATGCGGTGGCGCTCACGACCAGGAAGCCGGCGGAAGTCGCGAAGATCCCTGACCACTGCCTGAAGATCGCGCCGCATCGCGGTACTCCGCTGAAGCCCTTGCGCGTGATGATCATGGGCATACCGAACGTCGGCAAGTCCACGCTGATGAATGCGCTGCTGAAGAAGCGGGTAGCCAAGGTCGGCGATGAGCCGGCGGTCACCAAGGCACAGCAGCGCCTATTCCTCGGCAATAATATCGTGCTGATCGACACGCCGGGTCTGATGTGGCCCAAGATCGAGCACCCGACTGATGGCCTGATGCTGGCCGCCAGTCATGCGATCGGCGTGAACGCGATCATCGAAGAAGAGGTCGCGTTCTTCCTCGCCGATCTGCTGCGCGCACGCTATCCGGCCTTGCTGAAAGCGCGCTATGGCGTGGCTACGGAAGGCACGGACGGCGTCGGCGTCATCGAAGCGATCGCAACGCGTCGTGGCTATCGTCTGAAAGGCGGCGATGCGGACGTCGAGAAGGCCGCACACACGCTGCTGCAGGATTACCGCAGTGGCGCACTGGGGCGCATCAGCCTGGAGACGCCGGAAAGCCGGGTCGCGCTGCTGGCGAGCTATGTGCCGCCGCCCTCGCTGGGCGAGCCGCAAGCATTGCCGGAACTGGACGACGACTGACAACCAGCGACAACATCCAACAGCAACGAACAGCAATCAATAACAACCAGTAACCAACAGCACGCGGGAGACACGAGATGGCCCAGACGACAGATGTGCAGCCGTATGTGATGCGCGCAGACCGCGACGGCGTGACCACGCTGACGCTCAATCGTGGCGACAAGTTCAACCCGCTATCGGAAGAGATGCTGGCGGCGTTGCAGACCGAGATCGATACGATCGCTAAGGACCCGGCAGTACGCGTGGTCGTACTGGCTGCACAGGGCAAGGCCTTTTGCGCCGGGCACGATCTGAAACAGATGCGCGCTTCGCCATCGGCTGCGTACTATAAAAAATTGTTCGACCAGTGCAGCAAGCTGATGCTGGCAATACAGCAGATGCCGCAGCCCGTGATCGCGCGCGTGCAGGGCATTGCGACGGCGGCAGGCTGTCAGTTGGTCGCGATGTGCGATCTCGCGGTTGCATCATCGGAAGCAAAGTTCGCCGTGTCGGGCGTGAACTATGGCCTGTTCTGCTCGACACCGTCGGTCGGCCTGTCGCGCAATATCGGCCGCAAGCAGGCGATGGAAATGCTGCTGACCGGTGAATTCATCGATGCACAGACTGCGATGGCACGCGGGCTGGTCAATCGTGTTGTCGCCGCCACTGAACTCGATGAGGAAATCGCGAAGCTGACCGCCAGCATACTTGCGAAGCCGGCGGTCGCGATCGCAATGGGAAAACAGCTGTTTTACCGTCAGGCCGAAATGGGCATACACGCAGCCTATCAGCTGGCCGGCGAGACCATGGCCTGCAATATGATGGACGAGGCGGCGCTGGAAGGTGTGCAAGCCTTCATCGACAAGCGCAAGCCAGACTGGCGCCTCTGACATCTGATAGTCAGCCGGTACATCAGGTTTTGGGCTTCAGCACATAGCGCTCGATGGGAAACCAGTGACCTGATTCATGCATGGGGACTTCGATTTGCTCGACATGCGTGATCAGGAATTTCTGTCCACGCGGGCCCAGGATTTCACACTCGCCCATGGTGTACTCATCATGGAAGGCGTCAGCGTCAAAGCCTGTCAGCATCCTGATGAGCAGCTCCAGCAAATAACCCTCTGCAGCCTTCGAAAACGCATAGCTCTTCTGAGGATTTGACGTCGCCGACAGCACATTCGGGAAAGCGATGGTACGTCCTTCTTTCGCCGACGCTTTCAACATCGCATGTCGGAAGGTGCCGGCTTGTTCGGTCAGCTTGATGCCTTTGTAGGTATCGATGTCGCGCCTGCCAAAATACGGATGGCGACACAGCTTTTCAATCGCTCTGTCGAGCGCTGCCGCAAAGGCGGCGATGGCCAGATTCAATACGGGTTCATGATAATAGGCATCGGCCATCGCTGCGCCGTTGATGGCATTGAACGTTCCTGTCTGCGAGTTCAAATAATCGATCAGCGCGAAAAATTCCGCCTCCGAGAGTTGTAGCGCTTCCGGAATCGTGCCCCAGGCAGCGGCATGTTCGGCGTGCGCTGGTGTGCATACCAATCCCAGCTTGTTCATGAGTTCAGGACGCAAGACGGACAGGATCGCAGCTTGTCGCACTGTCGAATTTTTTTTCCAAGCCTGTTGAAACTCATGAATCAGTGACTTGAGATGGCTTGGTTTGATTTGTGCGAGAAATTCTTTTTCCAGCGCTTGCGGGTCTGACGCTGGCGGGCTGCGGTCGGTCAGCTTGAGGTCGTATTTTTGCGACAGATGGACGACAGCATCGAGGGCATAGCAGATCGTGTAAGCCGCCGCCGCATTGCGCAGCTGCGGATCGGTGTGAACCTCGCCGGATTTTGGTGCGGTATAACGCGCAAGGTTCGACCATTCCCAGACTTCGGTGTACAGCGACGACGTGCGAATGTCGCGGAGCGACTGGACGAATTTCGCCTCGCCCTCCAGATTTTTCAGCGCCAGTTTCAGTTGATCGATCGGTAGCGCTGTCGTGCTGGCAGGGCGGGTGGCTACTTGCGGCGTGCTGCGGTTTGCGGCCGCTTTGGACAAGGTGCGAAGCATCGTGACTCTCCCATCATCTGTACGCAACGATCTCTCATCGATCGTCCGATTCAAGTGGGTGGACGCCGACGATGAAAGATCAGGGGAGTCGGTCTTCGAGGTTTGATTGGCATCAAACGAACAGACGTAAAAAAAGCCCGCATCGCTGCGGGCTTTTTTGAACAGCGTGGGCTGTTGGCGATTACATCATGCCATCCATGCCGCCCATGCCACCCATACCGCCCATGCCACCCATACCGCCGGCAGCCGGCTTGTCCTCGACCAGCTCGGACACCATGCAATCGGTGGTCAGCATCAGGCCGGCGATCGATGCCGCGTTCTGCAGCGCCGAGCGGGTGACCTTGGCCGGATCCAGCACGCCCATCTCGACCATGTCGCCATAGGTGCCGTTGGCAGCGTTGTAGCCGAAGTTGCCTTTGCCCTCGAGAACCTTGTTCACGACGACCGACGCCTCTTCGCCGGCGTTGGTGACGATCATGCGCAGCGGCTCTTCGATCGCGCGCAGCACGATCTTGATACCAGCGTCCTGGTCCGGGTTGTCGCCTTTCAGGGTCACGCCTGCACGTGCGCGCAGCAGGGCCACGCCACCGCCGGCGACGATGCCTTCTTCGACGGCTGCACGGGTAGCGTGCAGGGCGTCTTCAACGCGGGCCTTCTTCTCTTTCATTTCGACTTCGGTGGCAGCGCCAACCTTGATCACGGCAACGCCGCCGGCCAGCTTGGCCACGCGCTCTTGCAGCTTCTCACGGTCGTAGTCCGAGGTCGCTTCTTCG
>JACCDN010590469.1_pt1 | contig 13531 bp, 14 predicted proteins | sample 7441691 | NCBI WGS metagenome assembly JACCDN01 (sample SAMN15323439, study PRJNA562643) | freshwater metagenome | isolation source: river surface water | place: USA:Blue River Watershed | collected 2017-08-16 | reverse complement strand
TTCTAAATTTTTCTTCCTCTAAGTTTTTTACCTGATCGTACTTCATACCACCACCTAGTACTTATTTATATCCCTCCTAATTTATCATACTTCTTGTTAAATCACTAGTTTCGAAAGAGGTCTAATGAAATGCGAGTACTTATTAGATAGGAATAGAATAAAAAGAGTACTTCATTATTTTAAAGACGAAACTTTCAATTATAGTGAAGCTAGTGAAGTAAGTGATTATGAAGTAAGCGATGAGGATAATATAGATATAATGGACTGAAAAAATTGGGCGAAAAAGTAAGAAACAAAATTAATAAAATTTTGTCTTAAATTCAGTCCAGTATACCACTTTCTACTTATTCAAGTTAAAGAATTATATAACAGGAACTCTATTGAAAAACCAATAATCTTGATTAAGTTTCCAGGAAATAAACCAAGGTAAATAATGAACGCCATTAGAGGAGCAAGGGCAGCAATTTCATAAAAATAAAGATCTTTAAATCCTACTATTTGCGCATTAGTGATAGGTCCAAGCATTACACATTTGTAAAGCTTCAGCATATAAACAGCGCCGAGACCAACTCCACAACTAGAGAAAATAGCAGCTATAATATTACTTTTAAAGATTCCTAAAATACTAAAAAATTCCCCAATAAAACCGCTCGTACCTGGCAGACCTATTGAACCAAGAGTAGCAATCATAAACAAAACCGCGAGCACAGGCATTTGCGCAGCCACTCCACCATATTTTGTTATTTCTTTAGTATGGTTCCTCTCATATAACATTCCTACAATTAAGAACAAAGCAGAAGAAATAAAACCATGACTAATCATTTGAAATACTGCTCCGCTCATACCTTCTTTAGTAAAGCTAAAAATGCCCCCTATTACATACCCCATATGGGCAATGGAAGAGTAGGCTATCATTTTTTTTATGTCCTCTTGAACAAAAGCCACCAGTGAAGCATAAATTATTGCAAAAGCGCTAAGAGCTAAGACATAAAGCGCAAAATCCTTAGAAACCTGAGGCAATAGGGGCAATAAAACTCTTAAAATCCCATAACTTCCTAGTTTCAATAATATCCCGGCTAGAACTACAGACCCGGCGGTAGGCGCTTGGACATGAGCGTCAGGCAACCATGTATGTAAAGGCAATAGCGGCACTTTGACTGCGAATGTCGTAAAAATTGCTAACCATAAAAGTTGCGCAGCAAATGCCGGTAAATCTGGCATTAATAAAATCAGCTCAGGAAGGTTAAAAGTTCCCAGTTGAGCGTAAATATAAATTACTGCCATTAGAAATAATACCGACCCTAAAAATGTATAAAGAAAAAACTTAAAAGCGGCATAAATTCTATTTTCTCCTCCCCAAACTCCAATAATCATGTACATAGGGATGAGCACTACCTCAAAAAAAGTGAAGAATAACAGTAAATTTAACGCGCTAAATGCACCTATACAAAAAGACTCAAGCAACAAGAAACAAAGCAAAAACTCTTTTATTTTATGCTTAACAGTAAACAAACTAGCGATAATACAGATTAAGGTTAAAAGCGCAGTTAAAAATATAAAATATAAAGATATTCCATCAACACCGACATAAAACTCCAAACCAATTTTCTTTATCCAACTGTAACGCTCGACAAATTGATAGCCAGCAGCAGCTTTATCAAACATTACCAGTAGGTAGAGAGTCGATATTAAAGTTAAAACGGCGCTCATAATTGCGACGTACATAGCATATATTTCTTTGGTAGCCGAGGAAGGACTTTGACTAATAAAAAATACTATATACAAAGCGCTTAACAAAGGAATTAATATGCTTATTGACAGGATTGGCAAGTCTAGCATATAAGATATCCCCTCATCCTAAAAATTTACTATTAAATTTCATAAAACAAACTTTCATAAAGTATTAATTATAAGATAAATTATTCCTATAATCGTTGCTAAAATTATATATAAGGTATAGTGAAATACATACCCCGTCTGCAAGCAACTTATTAAGGAGCTAGAGCTACTTATCATATTGCTGAAGCTGCCAGGTCCAAACCTATCTATGATCTTTTGATCAATATAATATAGAAAGCGACTTAACATAACTGCGGGCTTTACTATTAAATAATTATATGCTTCATCAAAGTAATATTTATTGCGCACTAAATGGTAGATGAAGTTATAATTTGCTAAAGATAACCCTAGTTGCTTAGAATTTACCTTCCTATATAACAAGATGCCAATACCCATCCCTATACTCCCTACTATGAAAGGAAGCAGCTTTATTAAATTAGGTACATGGTGCTTAGCTAGGTGCAGATTAAATATACTGTCTGCAAGGTAACCGTAAGGTTTATCAATGGTTAACGTATAATAACCTATCATCCCAGCTATAAAGCTGCCAAGGACTAAAATGCCAAGGGGCAAATTCATAATTAAGCCAGCCTCTTGAACCTGTTGAAAATTACTATCACTTAAGCGGGTTTTACCATGAAAGGTTAACAAGATAATTTTCATAGAATAAATAGCGGTGAGAATAGCACTTACTAATCCTAGTATAAAAACTATATATCCCAACATAGAATCAGCAGCATATAAAGATTCCAATATAATATCCTTAGAGTAAAAGCCAGCTAACGGGTAGATGCCCACTAGCGCTAGTGAAGCAAGCCAAAAGTTAAGATATGTATTTGGCATTTTGCTATATAAACCGCCTATTTTAAAAATATTTTGCTGATGGCATGCATGAATAACATTTCCAGCAGATAAAAATAATAAAGCCTTAAAAAATGCATGAGTAGCTAGGTGAAATACAGCCGCGCGATAGGCTGAGACTCCACAAGCGGCAAACATATAGCCTAGTTGACTACAAGTAGAATAAGCAATGATCTTTTTTATATCTGGTTGAGTTACTGCAATAGTGGCAGCAACAAAGCAAGTAATACCGCCAATAATCAGCATAAATTCTAAGGTTATCTTACTATATTCAAATAAATAAGAACATCTCGCTACTAAAAACACCCCTGCCGTTACCATGGTTGCAGCATGAATTAACGCTGAAACTGGTGTTGGTCCTTCCATAGCATCAGGCAGCCAAACATGTAGCCCTAACTGCGCTGACTTCCCCATACAACCAATAAATAGTAACAGGCAAATAATATCGGCGTAGCTAATAGATAAGCTTCCCAGGCTGAACTGAGGCTGAGCAAGTTCAGAAGCAGCAGCAAAAATAGTAATAAAGTCACCACTACCACAACGTGAAATGATTATAATAATCCCTAGTATTAACCCTACATCTCCTATTCTATTTACTACAAAAGCTTTGATGGCTGCTTCATTAGCGCTAGGCTTTGCATACCAAAAGCCAATCAATAAATATGAACAAAACCCTACTCCTTCCCAACCAAAAAATAATTGAAAAAAATTATCAGCAGCTACTAAGACCAACATAAAAAAAGTAAACAACGACAGGAACGATAAAAATTTTGCTAAGTTTTTATCATCGTGCATATAACCTAATGAATAGATATGGACAACCGTTGATACTAAAGTAACTATTAAAAACATCAGACTGCTTAAAGCATCTAAGTAAATAGACCAGTTAACTATAAGGTCATCAAGTTGTATCCATGTTGCCAAAACAATATGCAACGGTTGATTTTGCGCTGCTATTTTATAAAACAACCAACAAGACAGGAAAGTAACAATAGACATAATGACGCTAGCAATAAGTCTAGCTTGTCTCTTAGTAATTTTAGCACCTAATATCCCATTCATTAAGGCTGAGAAAATAGGTAAAATTAAAATTAATTTTGCCGCTGCTTCCATTGAAACTTATCCTTTCATTTTATTAATATCCGTGACCTCCATTGCCCCTTTATTTCTAAAATAAGCTACTAATATCGCTAAACCTATTGAAGTTTCTGCAGCAGCAACAGTTAATATTATTATGCTAAAAACCTGCCCGGATAATTCTTGCAAATATACCGAAAAAACTACAAAATTTAAATTAACCGCTAGCAACATTAATTCAATAGATAACAAAATAGAAATCACCGTTTGCCGATTTACTAATAACCCGCTAACCCCTATAGCAAAAATACAGGAAGATAAGATAAGATAATGTTCCAATGTAATATTGCTACTCATATTTTATATCGCTTATCCCTGAATTTAAGTTCGGTTTTGTTAATGACAAGCAACCATCTTTACTAGCTTGCAGCTGCTGATTAATATCTTGACGCTTGCTCTTTCTTTTATTTTGTAAGGTTAAGTGAATACAAGCAATCATTGCTACGAATAAAACCAGCCCCGCAGATTGAAAGACTAAAATAAAATCAGTGTAAAGCATTTTTCCGATAGTTTGTACATTCGCCTCGTTAATATTTCTTGTTAGTAAATTAAGCTCAAAATTCCTCGGTTGCGCACCGAGTAAAATGATTACCACCATTTCAGCCAACATCACCGAAGCAATAATACTACCAACAATAATATTTTGCCGCAAAACTTCTCTTAACCGAGACAGGCTGACATCGAGCATCATTACTATAAACAGAAATAATACCGCCACTGCCCCCACATATACTATAATCAACATCATAGCTAAAAATTCAGCTTTAAGCAGAGTAAGCAGTCCCGCAGCATTACAAAAAGTAAAAATTAGTGATAAAACAGAATAAACAGGATTTTTACTATGAATCACCAATATGCTTCCCAGCACTGCTAAACTTGCAAATAAATAAAAAAATACCGCCATAACTACTTAGCTGATTTTAACTTTTTTTCTCTTACCGGTGAATTATCTTTCGCGTTAATTATTTCTACTGCTTGGCTTAGAGTTAATGAGTAAATATCTTTAGTTTTAGGAACCGCAATAAACCTCTCATTATATTTTAAATAAGGACCGTATTTACCTATATTAACTAGTATCTCGCCCTTATCTTTTGGATGAGTGCCTAAATTCCAAGGTAGATTAACTAGTTTAATTGCTGTCTCTAAGTTAACATTCGCTGGCGACATAGCCTTTAACAGCGCTGCTCGCTTGGGTTTGGTTTCCTTTGATACTTGTTCGCCGAGCTGAATATACCATCCATACGGACCTTTCTTTAAGAAAATATTATTACCCTTCTCATCTTGCCCTAATAATTTATTATTTTCAATAACTTCCGTTCCTTCCTCTTGATCTTTATTAAGAGGGGAAGTAATTTGTTTCTTAAAATCACACTCATGATAGTTGCTACATGCTAAAAAAGCACCGAACTTACCGAGCTTTAAGCATAATTGACCCTTTAAGCAAGAAGGACAATTTTTAGAACTACTCTGTGGATCCTTACTGCCAAACAAATGACAACTCAAGGATTCCTCAAGATAACTGATAATATCACTTATTTTTTGTTCTTTAACTAGTTCAATATTACTGTTAAAACCCTGCCAAAATTCTTTTAATAAACTTTTCCATTCTAATTTGCCGGCTGCTATCTCATCTAAATCCGTCTCTAAACTTGCCGTAAACTCATAGCGCACATATTTTTCAAAAAAACCTTTTAAAAATACGGTAACTAATCTGCCGCGTTCTTCTGGAATAAACCTCTTTTTTATTAAGCTTGCATATTTTCTCTCTTGTAATACCGACAAGATAGGAGCGTAAGTTGATGGTCTGCCTATGCCAAGTTCTTCCAGCTTCTTAACCAAGCTTGCTTCTGAATATCTAGGAGGAGGTTCAGTAAAATGCTGCTGCGGTTTTATATTATGCAGTTGCACTTGCTCTCCTTCTACTAAATCTGGCAAGAGTTTGCTTTCTTCCTCTTTTTCATCGTCGACTCCTTCGCGATAAAGCCTATAAAATCCATCAAAAGCTATCGACATACCATTCGCTCTAGCTGAAAATTCCTTATCCTTAGAGTCAAGGTTAGCTGTAACTAGATCTAGCACTACATTTTCCATTTGACAGGAGATGGTGCGCTTCCAAATAAGTTCATAGAGTTGGTAGTAATCTTTTTCTAGCTTTGTTTGTAGGTAACTAGGAGTGAAGTTAACATTAGTAGGTCTTATAGCTTCATGCGCTTCCTGCGCGTTTTTGACCTTAGATTTATAAATTTTAGCCACCGGCGGGAGATACTGCTGGCTAAATTCACGCACAATCAAACTGCGTATTTGTTCTACAACTTCAGCCGATAAATTAACCCCATCTGTTCTCATGTAAGTAATAAGCCCGGTAGTCTCGCCTTCTATCTCTATTCCTTCATACAGCTTTTGCGCTATTTGCATTGTTTTCTTAGCACTAAAACCAAGCTTACGCGCCGCTTCTTGCTGCAGCGAAGAAGTAATAAAAGGAGGAGGGGAAGAGCGCCTTTGCTGCTTTTTCTCAATTGAGGTTACAAAAAACTCCTGTCCTTTTAACTTTTCTACTAATAAGTCAGTTTGCTCCTTGGTAGTTAAGGAAAATTTCTCTAGCTTTTCACCGTTTACATGCGTAACCCTCGCAGCAAATGGTTCTTTATTGCTATTTAGCATCTCCAGCTTAATATCCCAGTGTTCCTCACTCTTAAAATTCTCTATTTCCTCTTCTCGTTCACAAATTAACCTAAGAGCCACCGATTGTACTCTCCCTGCTGAGCGACAGCCTGGCAGCTTACGCCATAATAAAGGAGAGATGGTAAACCCCACTAAATAATCTAAAGCTCTTCTCGTTTGTTGCGCGTTAATTAAATTAGCATCCAATTGCCGCGGCGCTTGAAAAGCCGCTAAAATTGCTTTTTTGGTTACTTCGTTAAAAGCCACTCTCTTAAAGCTTACACCTGGTGCTAGAATATTTTGCTCTTTAATGGTTTCAGCAATATGCCATGATATTGCTTCTCCTTCTCGATCTGGATCAGTAGCTAGATATATTTCTTTAGCTTTTGCAGCAGCTTTTATTATTTCTTCAACATGTTTTTTAGATTTATCAATTGTAGTATAAATCATCCTAAATTCTTGCTCCGGTATAACAGAGCCGGACTTCGGTAATAGATCTCTAATGTGCCCAAGCGAGGCAATAACCTTAAATTCGCTGCCAAGATGCTTATTAATAGTCTTTGCCTTGGCAGGCGATTCTACTACGACTAATTTCATAATTATTTATAAATTAAAGATATTTTATTTCCTGGATGTCTCGAAGCCTTGCCAGCTAATTCAAGCTCTAAAATTATGGCTTGTATAGATGGTAATGGGAAGTTAGTTTCTTTAGCTAATTGTTCAATCTTAACTGGCGTTCCTGATAATAGACTAATAACTTGTTTGCGCATCTCGTCGGTAACCCATTCTTCATATTTGCCGTTTAATAGCCTGAAATTACTATTACTGGAAGCAGAATCTTTAAGAATTTTTTTTATTTGTTGGTAGTGTTGCAAATTATATACTATATCTTCCACCGACTCCACTAAGTGCGCCCCTTCTTTTAGCAATTTGTTAGTGCCGCGACAGCGTGGATCTAAGGGAAAACCTGGTACAGCAAAAACTTCTCTGTTTTGCTCCAAAGCAAACCGTGCAGTTATTAGGGAACCAGAATTTAAACTGGCCTCAACTACCACAGTGCCAAGACACAGTCCTGATATTAGCCTATTACGCTGGGGAAAGCTTTGTCCTATTGGTTTTGCCTCTATTGCCGCTTCCGTAATAATTAACCCTTGTGCTGCTATCTTCTCGTATAATCTCTGATTTTCAGGCGGATAGATATGATCAATACCGCCCGCCATAACAGCAATAGTATTCGCTGGGTCTACCTCATGAACCGCTGTGTCTATGCCCCTAGCAAGCCCTGAGACTATTACATAGCCCTTTTCTATCAAAGCTTGTGCAATTTTAGAAGCAAATACCCTAGCGTTAAGTGAAGCGTTTCTCGCTCCTACTATCGCAATTAACTTTTCTTTAGTAAGCAAGCCAATATTGCCTTTGCAGGTAAGCACTGGCGGAAAATCTGGTATCTCGCAGAGCAAATTAGAATATTGGGGGGATTTATAGGTAATAATCCGAGAATTATTCTTTACCAAAAGCTCCAGCTCTCTTATAGCCTCCCTTTCTGAAAAGAGCTTAATCGGCTTAGATTTCCCCCCACGCAGCGAGAATCCCTCCACATTTTCCAGCGCTTTAGTAGCATCACCAAAAAGATTGATCAATGCTAAAAAAGTTCTTACCCCTATATTTTCACTTCTAATAAGCCGTAATATATCTATAGTTTCCTTAGAGTAATTGGGCTTCTCAAAAGCTCCTAGTAAATCATTCCACATTAGGTAAAGTAACGACCGATTTTAAAGTTTTTCGGCGTTAGATGTTAGGTAATCAGCAATGCCTTTGCGCGAAGGCGTGATTGCTTCTTCTCCTTTGCGCCATCCAGCCGGACAAACCTCTCCATAATTAGAATGATGATCTAAAGCGTCTATCATCCTAAATATTTCATCTATATTTCTGCCAATAGATGGGTCATTAATCAACATATGTCGGATTATAAAATGCTCATCAATTAAAAACGTACCTCGCATACTGATACCGTCATCGTTTAATACCTGATAAGCTTGAGAAATATTTTTATTTAAGTCAGACACCATAGGAATGCTAATATTGCCTATTCCCCCATTGGAGTAAGCAGTGCTCTTCCACGCTAGATGCGAATAATGCGAGTCCACGCTAAGCAAGATTACTTTTGTGCTTCTTTCGTTAAAACCAAACAGATTATTATTGAGCGAGATAATCTCAGAAGGACAAACAAAGGTAAAATCAAGCGGATAAAAAAACAAAACGCTCTTATAGCCTTTTATCTGATGCTTTAAGTTAAATTCATATTCAATTTCATTGCCTGGCATTACAGCTTTAGCTGTAAAATCGGGAGCGGGTTTACCTACAAGTAATGGCATCTTATATTCTCCTAAACATTTTTTACTATACCTATAATGATTACAACTCTAAAACGAAAATAGCAAGAACTTAGTTAAGAACAATTGATTTTATCTTGTTATTCCTGCCCCAGATATATACTTCTAGTAAATGAAAAAATTGGGAGATGAAGTTTTTTACTTGAAAAATGGAAGTTTCCCGCCCTACAATACTGGCAAAGAAACTATTAACCATAAGCTAATTGAAAATATAGTAGAGCAGTGTTTCTATTTTTGAAAGATTTTGTCAGGAGCTGACTGATGAAAGCGTGGCACTGAAGAGTTATTGAGTAAAGTAATAGCAATACGAATATTTCTAACCCCATATTTATCATTGATATCAAATGGCTCTTTATCAGCTATACCAACAACCTTAATTATCTGTTCTTCTTTTAATAAACCAGCAGTTAAAAATTTTCTTACTTCATTAGCTCTCTGCGCTGATATACCCCAATAATCAAAACTATCACTTTCGCTCTGCTTAATGCTAGCAGTATGCCCACTAATAGAAATATAGTTGGGCTGATTTTTTATTAACTTTCCTATTGTACTCAAAATTTTACGCATGTAAGGCTGCAGGTCAGCCGTGTTAGGCTTAAACATCGGACGATTTTCGCTATCCATAACCTGAATCCTTAAACCTTCATTAGTAATATCAATATTAATATTATCTACAAATTCTTTAAGTTCCATATTACGCTGAATATTATTCATAATAGCCAGAAAATGCTCCTTCTCAATGTCACTCATTAAATGGCTCTTATCAGCCTGTTCGATTTTTTTTCCTCGGGACGGAGAACCATAAATCAAAGAGCTAGAAGCACTATTAGCCGCCCCAATGCCCTCATTAACATTTGAGTCAGCACCTCCCTCCAGCCCTATTCCTACTTTATCGCTAGAAGATTTAGCACTAGTAAAATAATCAGCTATGCCCTTTAAGGTGTTTTCTGGCGTTACGCTAAGCAGCCAAAGTAGCAGAAAGAATGCCATCATAGCGGTAATGAAGTCCGCATAGGCTACTTTCCACATCCCGCCGCGATAAGGCGGAATAGCTGCTTGCCTTCTTTTTTTGTAGATTATAATTGGCTTAGCTGACATAATTAATTTGTAATTTTCATAGAGTAGCCGCTAATATAGTTGTCTAGCTCAATAAAAGTGGGTCTAACATTTCCCGGAATATTTTTTCTCATAAATTCCACTACTATAATTGGTGGATTACCGTTCAAATAGGCAATAAACCCAGCTTTGATACATTCAAGATATTTAATTTCATAGTCAGTATATTTTCCTAAAAAAGTGCCAATTGGACCAAATAAACCATATGACAATAACACGCCAGTAAAAGTCCCCACTAACGCAGCACCTATCAAAGAACCAAGTACATCAGGGGGTTCCATTATACTTTTCATAGTTACAATTACCCCAAGCACCGCCGCCACAATACCCAATGCTGGTAAGGCATCAGCTAAGCTCATGAAAGTCTTGGACGGACCGGTAGCTGTATAGCTATAAACATCTAGCTCTCTGTCTACCATATCTTCAAATTGATGAGCGCTATCCACTCCCATAGTCAATAATCTCAAATTATCTCTAATAAAATTAGAAACAAATTTATTTTTCTGCAAAGAAGGAGCTTGATTAAATAGTTCACTGTCATTTGGGTTTTCAATATGAGATTCAATCTCCATCATCCCTTTGACTTTCATCAATTTGAAAATATTAAAAACAAACAGCAAAAGTTCCATATAGTCATTTTTACTATAAGGCTTATCCTTAAATAGATTTTTCATTGACTTCAGCGTATCTATAACCACTGAGGTAGGGTTAGCAATCAATATTGAACCAATACCCGCGCCCACAATAATTACAATCTCATTAGGCTGCCAAAGTAGAGCCAAATCTCCTTCATGCATAGTGTAGCCAATAATAACAGAGGCAAATACTACTATAAATCCTACTATAAATAACATGGATTACCTTAACCCCAGGCTTAGATTTAAAGCCATATTATAAACTATCTTTTCTAATTTTGCTAAAGAAATTTTTAATTATAGATACAGAAAGTTGAGATAAGATGCCATTATATATCTCTGGTCGATGAAAACAACAAGACGAATTAAAGAACCTAACACCATTTTCTACTGCTCCATGCTTAAGATCGCTTGCTGCATAAAATAGTCTACTTATTCGCGCTAGCGATATAGCGCCACTGCACATACTGCAGGGCTCTAAACTAACATATATATCACAATTAGAGAGATTCTTGCTTCCAAGATGCGCACATGCTATATTAATAGCAATCATTTCTGCATGCAACAAAGCGTTGCCTCCCTGCTCTACTTTATTATGAGCTCTAGCAATTATCTGGCAAGAAGTTCTCTCCACAATTACCGCTCCAACAGGTACTTCATTTTCCTCAAAAGCTTTTTGAGCTTGCCCAATTGCTTCCTGCATAAAGAAGGTAGAGAACTTAGAGTACATTAGTAGGAAGAGTTTAAGCTTTTATAATTAAGAATGAACACAAATTAGCTATATACATGATATATACTCGTCTTACTTAGAAAATTGGGTGACTGCGGCGGGGGGCTTACACCCATTAAAGCGTGCTTCGCTCCTCACCTTGTCACCCCTATCATTCTTTTCCAAGAAAACTGCGTCTCCACAACTCTTCGCTTGTTAGAAGCATACCACTCTTTAATGGCACTTTTTATGCAACTTACCTTTTCGTATTTTCTATCTCTGCTGCACCACGTCGCTTAGCATAGCTAGAGTCTGATAGGACAATCAAACTATTGATAACATCTTTAACTCCTGGAATACTGCTAGCAGTTAAAATTGCTAAGTCTACTTCCTGATGAGTATGAACAAAGCCGCTTAACTGAAGAATACCCCGATCAATTGCTATATGAATCAAATTGCTAGGTATAGATGGATTTGTATTAAATCTCTCTCTAACATTATTAATAACTTTTCGATCTTCTAATTGTTCATTGGAAGTTTTATAACTTTCGTAACCCGTGCCTTGAGGCGCTTTGCAGCCTGATAGAGCAAAGCTCATTATTATTAAAGGCAATGAAACTAAGGTATTTTTGTTTTTTATGAAGCTTAGTTTAGTTAAAGCTACATTTTTTGTGCAATCTTTTTTCATTTTTCCTCTATTATTATACATATAATTTATGTTTGTAAAAAAACTTCTTGGGTTTAGATATTTGCTTAATACTAAACCCGTAAAATATATAGAAAGCTAATTTATAACTCAGCCATAACACAAATAGTGCCGCTAATCTTTCCAGCTACAAAAACTATTTTATAATTTTTTCCTATCAATAAAGGTTTGCAGCTATTATATAGAGAAGGGGTACCAACCGTACCAATAATACTAAATGTTTCTTTGCCAAGCTCGTCCTTTTTTATTTCCAGGGTTTTTTCTTCATCAGGCTTTAGGATAAGCCTCCTTGCATTTTTATCCGTGGTCATTAATTTTCCATCGCCTGGTTCAATGGTAATATCTACTTCCGCGTTATCCTTCTCATTTTTGATGATCACTTTACTCGAAGCTTGTGCTGTGCCACACAATAATACAACAGTAAAAAAGGCAAAAACTAGCTTGTTAACTTTTGTTTTACATTTTTTATTCATAATTTTCTCCTATTTTGCGTTAATTTAATTACTCATTTATTAGTTCATTAAATATTCTTCATATACTCCTTGCAGCTTACTGAAATAAGGTTGCTGTGTGCGTCAAACATTTGCTTTTTTGCGCTATTCGTAGCATATATTCTTTATTCTTCTATCTCTATAAACTCGAGATTACCTTTATAAAAACATCTCGTCAACCTTTAAATGAATTAACTTCTTTAGTCCTAACTATTTGGTTACAATTTTAGACCCTATGATTATATACTCCCCCCAATTTTTCATTTACTAGAATTGCTAGAACTATATAAGCCGCTTTTAACACCATGCTAAAATATAGTTATTACATTTGTCTCATTTCCTCGCAATCAAAGTAAATAAGCAGCATTTAAGAAAAGTTTATGCTACTGCTACCCATTAAGTAAAAAAAAATCAATAAAATTATCTTGCTTTTATTTTTTGTTATAAGCTATAGTGTCTGGGTTTTTAAGAAGGATATATATGTCCAGAATAATATTGCCTAAAGGGTACGCACCCACAGAAAACGAAGAATACATGAATGAAATGCAGCTGGAATATTTCCGGAGAAAGCTAGAAGCATGGAAAGAAGAGTTGTTAGAAGAATCAACTCAAACTTTAGATCATTTAAAAGAAGAAAATTATAAAGAACCTGATATTAACGATCAAGCATTATTAGAAGCAGACAAGACAATTGAACTGCGCACCCGTGACCGTTATAGAAAGCTAATTAATAAAATAGATGTAGCATTACAAAAGATCGAGGATGGAAGTTACGGTTATTGTGAAGATACTGGAGAAGAAATAGGATTAAAACGCTTAAATGCTAGACCAATAGCTAACTTGTGCATCGAAGCCCAAGAAAGACATGAAAACTATGAGAAGCAACATCTAGACGAAGACATAGCAGAAAGAGAAAAATAAGTTTCTTTCCAAGATTACTTGGCAGTCACGCTGCCAAACGCCAAATTTATAAATTTTTAGTT
>JACCDN011090727.1_pt1 | contig 13532 bp, 8 predicted proteins | sample 7441691 | NCBI WGS metagenome assembly JACCDN01 (sample SAMN15323439, study PRJNA562643) | freshwater metagenome | isolation source: river surface water | place: USA:Blue River Watershed | collected 2017-08-16 | reverse complement strand
CAAGATCTTGGCAAATGCCATCTTACGATCGCATGAGGAAATTAAACCACCGAATAATAAAGTTGGACTTGATATATTGCCCGAGCAGAGCGTTCATACAAACCCAGACCAACAGAGGGAATTGATATGAACGAAAGACAAGCGTCAGTAGCCGCCGAAATTGCAAGTCTAAGCAACAAGCCAATGGCTGATCTATGGCAAATATGGGACAAGTATTTTCCTAGAAGGCCTGAGTATCCGAATCGTAATTACGTCGAATCGCGAATTGCTTACAAAATACAGGAGGCGGCTTTTGGCGGACTCTCTCCAGAAACTAAGCGGCGTTTAGAAGCGATTGGGCAAAAGTACTCGAAAATAAAACTGCGTACATCAAGGCGCGAATTTAATTTTGTTCCGGGTACTGTCTTTTTAAGGGAGTGGGGAGAGCGCGAGCACCAGGTGAGAGTCACAGCCGAAGGGCTGTTTGAATACGAAGGCAAATCATTCAAAAGTTTAACTTCGATAGCTCGGCATATCACGGGGTCAAACTGGTCAGGACCTCGTTTTTTTGGGCTCGTTGAGGAGGCTAAAAAATGAGTGAGGCTTTAACTTCGAAACCTCGAAAGCGCTGCGCTGTCTATTGTCGAGTCTCCACTGACGAACGACTAGATCAAGAATTCAATTCCATTGATGCGCAAAAAGAAGCTGGCCACGCTTACGTCGTTAGTCAGCGAGCCGAAGGTTGGATCCCAGTAGCCGATGATTATGATGATCCGGGATTTTCGGGCGGGAATACTGAGCGTCCCGCCTTGAAAAGACTAATGGCAGATATTGAGAAAGGCTTGATTGATACGGTCGTCGTTTACAAAATTGATCGCTTGACTCGTAGTCTGGCTGATTTTTCAAAAATGGTCGAAGTCTTTGAGTTGCATAAAGTTTCCTTTGTATCGGTGACCCAGCAGTTCAATACGACGACGTCAATGGGCCGGTTGATGTTGAATGTCCTTCTCTCATTTGCACAATTCGAGCGAGAGGTTACCGGAGAGCGTATTCGAGACAAGATTGCAGCTTCAAAAAGAAAAGGTATGTGGATGGGTGGTGTGCCCCCTATCGGCTATGACGTGGCGAATCGGCAATTGGTGGTAAACAAGGCTGAGGCTGAAATTGTGCGTAGGATCTTCAAAGAAATGCTGTCGAATGGATCAACGACTCATATTGCTGCAAAACTGACAGAGGAGGGTGTAACGACCAAAGTGTGGACAACCCGCGATGGAAAGATTCGCCGCGGCTTGCGTATAGGAAAAAGCTTTCTTCATAAGTTGCTCCGTAATCGGCTCTATATTGGGGAGATATCCCACAAAGGAAGTTGGTATCCAGGCATGCATGAGCCCATAGTTGATCGCAAAATTTGGGATGCTGTACATCTCATCCTAGATAAGAATGCGCACGGACGGTCTGTGGAGACCAAGATAAGAACTCGAAGCGATGCATTACTTCGAGGATTACTCTATAACCCAGCGGGTGAGCGGATGTACTCGAACTATGCGATCAGTCGTGGACGTAAGTATCTTTATTATGTTTCAAAGTCAGAATGTAAATTCGGTGCAGCAGCAAAATACTACGCACGTATCCCGGCACCTGATATTGAGTCCGCTGTCGTGGCCCAAATTAAAACGGTTCTCACTAGTCCTGAATCTATTGCTTCCGTTGTTAAAAAAGTCAAACAAGAAAATGCCGAAATTGATGAGGCATCAACCGTTATGGCGATGAGCCGACTTAATGATATCTGGGATCAATTGTTTGTATTTGAAAAGCATCGAATTATCAACCTGATGATTGAGAGAATTGATCTGGTTCATGCGGAAGGGATGCATGGATTTAAAATCAAATGGCACGAGCTTGGCTGGAATAAATTGCTGAACGAATTTTCGCCTGGTCATATCGGTGCCGAGTTGATGGAGTTGGAGGCCTAATGAGCATTCGTGAGTCTGCCTTCACTCCACTCGTTTTACGTCGGCCAGGAATGAGGCGAGTCTTTGCTGATCAGCGAGGTTATGACGTTACATTATTACAGGGGCTCGCAAAGGCTTTCTTTTGGCAGCACTTAGTTGACTCGGGAGAAAAGAAGAATGCTTCAGACATTGCTCGCTCCGAAAATCTGAACCCTTCGGTTGTCAGTGAGTTGATGAGATTAACGTTGCTGGCACCTGAAATTATTGAATTGCTGATCTCGGGAAGGCAGCCACACCAAATATATCTCACTTGGTTTCAGCGTAACCCGCTGCCGATTACTTGGCCTGAGCAATGGCGAATGCTTGAGCGCTTTGAGGGGCAGCAATGAAGCGCCGCAGTCGCGGGAGGTATGCTGGAAATCCTTCTACAGTTGAAATTCCAACGCCAGCGGGTGGCGTTCAGCTTGCGACATTTGTACCCTGGACGCTGGTAAAGCGAGGGTATAAAAAAGAGGTTATTACTCCACTAGGCCAACCGCAAAAGTTTCTATCAGAGGCTGCTACAGAGCGCCAAATAAAAGCTGCTGCTGAAGAGTCTGCATTGATCAGAGCATTGGGCATAGCGCATCATTGGCAGAGGTTAATTGACGAAGAGCGCGTTACAACCGTAGCTGAAATCGCAGAAGCTGAAGGTGTAGATGTAACCCAAATTCGACGACTGCTGAGGCTAACATTGTTAGGCCCGGCACAAATAGAAAAGTTTGCGATCTCTCCAGATATAAAATTGCAGACATTGATTCGTCGGAATTTGTCGCCTTTTTGGTTAGATCAAAACGTTCAAGACTAACGGGATTGTTTAACTCAACAATTACAGAGAGTTCCAGATGAAGTCGGATATCTTTATCAGTTGTGTTTATTCTATGTTCAGCTTAATTACGACTTCTTTATTTTTGTGTTTATTTTGGTGCAGAAAATGAATTGTGGCGGTCAGTCCAGTCTTGAATGTCTTGGATCTCTAACTTTTATGAACTAGAAACTTTGCAATCGGGGATAGAACCAATGCTCACGAGTCTATCGACTGATATTTATTTAACACTCAAACGGCTGGCGGTATCTCTAACCATTAATGCCATTTTTACTATATTCAGATTTGCGCTTCCGGTCAAACCTGTTCAAGTAGTGCATCAACATGAGGAAGATCCTTTTGCAAAATCTCTAAAATTCCTGACGCTACCTGCGTTGTTAACCGCTTTAGATCAAAAAATTCGAGTACCGCACGTAAATGCTCATCGCTTCCAACCGAGAATCCACGCGTCTTGCTTAGATACCGTGAAACAAACTGAATTTCACTCGGTGTAATTTCTTCAAAGAGGCGGTCCCCACGAGTCCTAATAACTAGAGGTTCAGTTCCCTTAGCTCGCATGGTGTGACTCATCAAGTCGTCATCGTTCGCCTCGTTTAGTGAGTCGATTTGATCAGCCTTTATTGCCGCGAGAATAGCCTGCTCCATAGTCGCTTTGATCTCATGACCCATTCGCTTGATTCCGACTGATCTGAGGTAGATATCACAAGCACGTTTTGCAATGACTGGACCCTCCTTTTGAATAATCTTCACCAAACCTTTAGATATCCACTCCACATTGACCTCCCGCGGGTCACCACTTAAAGGCTCAGTAAATCCGGAGTACTGCAGCACTTCTAAACCGACCTTACGAATGACGCCAGGGCTGTTCGGAGAGCTGCCCAGAGGTTTATCAGAGAAAGGTGGTGCGGGAAATAATGTAGGAATAGGAAACTCTCCTGTGGTAGAGTCAGCGTTGGGAATATGGTGCGCCTCAGTCTCGGGACGCTCTATAAGCTGCACTTGTTGATTTTCGGTTACATATCCATCTTGCTTTGTCGGAGTTGCTGAATCTTGATCTTCAGTCGGAGATTTCCGTGACGACCGCACTGTCTGCTGTAACTCAATCTTCTCCAATTCGGAGACAAAAACTATTCGTTGTTCCGTATGAATGCTCTTCGGAGCATGGTCAGAGCCGACAGGCACGATCCCGTGTTCGGCCAGGCTACGAACAAGATCTTCAATCATCTCGCTTTTTCGTCGAACCCACGTTGACGCAAAGCATCGCCAAAATACCCAACCGGCTCTCTCTAGGATTCGCTGACGATGCATATCATCAGACCACTTATCGGGGCCGTGATATTTATCACCATCACATTCAATGGCGAGTCGAGAGTCGTTGTTTCCTTCTACGACCATGTCAATTCGGAATTGACCCACTTTGACTTGGGGCGTTACCCAAAAACCACGCTCAGTTAAGGCGTCGTAAACCTCTCGTTCAAATGGCGACTCACAAAGCTGCCGTAGATCATCTTGTCTTGTCTCATCTTGTGCGAAAGGTATTGCGAAGTGGGTAATTAGGCTTCGCCTTAACTTATCTGCCTCGCTCAAATGCTCGAGAGTAACGGAGCGGACCAAATACATCCGATCTCGAGCACGAGAGGCAGCAACGTTAAACCGTTGGGCATAGGTGTCTCTTGATAGCGCTGATATTCGCTGCTCATTCGGTGCGACCACCATGGACAAAAACATTACGTCACGTTCCTTTCCCTGGAAGGTTCGGGCATCTCCGCAGGCGATTTTGTGACGCTGCAAGTATTCCGGCCCGAGTTCTTCGGTCAGCATCTCCCAGATTAGGTAAGCCTGCTTGTCGGCGAGCAATGAAACTACCCCAATAGAGCGGTCCGCATACTTGTCATCTGAAACCATTTTCTTGATCTCTTCGACAATAAATCTAGCTTCTGCAGTGTTCCTATCGCCATCTCGATATCCGTCCTGTACCAAGACGTCTATTAGTGGCGGGTCTAATCTCTCCGAGGCTCTTGGGAGCCTCAACGGACGTAGCTCGTGGTTATAAAACTCTCGCTTTGAGTATTCAATAATCGGACCAACGCAACGAAAGTGCTCTTTGAGCATTACAGAGCTTTTCGCGTAGACAACCTTAAACAAATCATAGATTGAGCGTTCGGGCGACATCTGTGGGCGATAGGTCTCAACTTGCTTTCCAAGAAACCGGCTCATCAAGTTGCGGATTTTCTCTTCCTCAAGTCCAACACCTTCGGGTGAGACTTGTTTGTCATCCCCCACAATCAGTACTTTCTGAGCGCGTAGTAAAGCTGGAAGAGCGGTCAGATCAGACTGAGATGCCTCATCGACGATGACCAAATCGAAACAGCCTAATTCCGGGGGTAGGGATTCGGATATCCTATAGTGCGGCATGATCCAGCATGGGACTGCAGAGTTTGCAAGAGATGCCGCGTTACGGGCGTCTTGCCGGTAACGTTTGGCTCGCTTGCCTGTTCCCTTGCCAATTTTTTGAATCGCGCTGAGGTAAGCCTGCAGTGCGGCACGAATACTCGGAGAGGCGTTTTCCGCAAGCTTCAACCACGTCCGCTTAACTACTACGTCTTGATAAGCTTTTGAAAGATCCTGCTCGATACCAGCCCTACGTTTCGATAGCTGCTTGAGTTCGGCTTGTGCATCTATCTCACCTAAGTACGTGTCGAGTCGCTTCAATCTCCAGCTCTGCTTCCAATTGCTTGGCAAAAGCTCAACAGAAGTCAAATCGCCGGGGGCGGAGCGTAACAGGTTAGCGTATCCAGGAGCGCCGGACTCAGAAACTAGGCCTGTTACCCGCTTGACCGATTCAAGCCTTGAGTGCAGCCCAAGCACACGCGATAGTTCAGACATCAGGGATGACCAAGTCGTCTGCATTTCCATATCGCTAACGTTTGGATTGCCAAGAGTCTCGTTCAAAAACAGTCTGATTGACTCAACGATCGGACCACTTCGGCCGTCCAATATTTTTTGAAACTGCTCTTTATTTGACCAGACATTTGCGAGTCGGTTCTTGGTTAAGTGATGTCGAAGTGCTCGGTCTAGCTCCTCGAATGCCGAGTCCTTTTGCAATACGTTCTCTGCGTCGTTCCAAGAGCTAAATAATTCACAAGCCTTCTTTCGAATCTGATTACCTAAATGAAGATCGCGTGTGACTTCTTCATAAATTGCGAAGCTTTCTATTGCGTCAATGCCGCCTTGAGGTTTGGCTTCTAGCACTGGTAGCTTTAAATCTTGAGCAATAGCGTTCCATCTCACCGCAAGTTCGCGTAGAAAATTTTGTAAAGCGACATAATCCTTAACGTGCTTCCATTCACCAGCGCTTTTGGGCGATGCTCCCAAAATATGTATTGCGTCTAGAGCTTTTTTCTCACTACTTTTTCCAATTAGACCAGAGAGGCCAAATGGTCGCTTGCCATCAGAAAGATTGTTAACGGCCTCAATTAGCTCTTGATTTGACTCGAAGTCAGGTGGGATCAGAACTGGCTTACTGAGAAAGCTTTTACGCTGGTTTTTTGCAGCCTTTAAGTGCTCACCGAGTTCGTCAAGAACTCTCTTGATATCAATCTTCGCAGGATCGGTGATGCTGCTTTTGAGTGGCGAAACCCAGTTAAATCCTGTTGCAGTTAAGCGTGCTCGAATGTCTTTTAGCTCATCGATATCGGCTTTAAGAGCGATTGCAGAATCGATAGTATTCTGGGAGGTATCTGACAGGCTTGGTACATCGCCGCTTTCAACCTCACGTTTCAGTTGCTCGAATCGCGATAGGTCTTGATGTGTTTGCAGAATTGATCGGGAGTCGGGAAATTCCGAAAGTTGTGGCAATGAGGCGTCAAAATATACAAGGTCCTTGTGAAGTTCTGTACGTGCGGCACGAAGCTCTATGACATCTTGGTCATTGAATCTCGGTTCGTTCTCTGTCGTGATATTGATGGGATCCGGGATAATTTCAAATATCCCGGCATGGCTTACCAATTCCTTAGCTGCGTCCGCAGGATCAATGTCTACCCCGTCGATCTTGATTTTGTTTAGATTTTTCGTTGCCCAAGTTGATATATCCCAGTCGACTCTCGCCAGCTGTCCATGTAGTGCATCGATAGATTCTTCTAAATACCTGATTTCTTTTGATGTTGCTGTTCGATCGATACTCTGAACTTCCGAGGCAATTTTTAGTATCGAGTGTTCAAATTTCTTCAGACCTTCCTGTTCGCTGGTGAGTAGCGATATGGCTAACGGTTTTATCTCGTCCGGCAGCTGATCGCTCAGTACGCCGAGTGCCGGATCTTTCATAGAGGTCACAAGTACCCGCTTACCGTTCGCCAAATAATGACAAATGACGTTGGCAATCGTGTGCGTCTTGCCGGTTCCCGGAGGTCCTTGCGCTACTACACCGTCAAAAATTTCCAAAAGCTGAATGATCCGAACTTGCTCATCATTGAAGGGCTTTGGAAAGTAAAGATCTTTTGCTTTGTGCGAGAGTGGGGCTGAGCCGTAATTATCGCCGTCGCTGTGATAACTAGCTGAGACACCTCTAAACGCGGGGAATTCAACTTCGGGGTTTGCGCTGTCGGGGTCTGTGACGATCGCCGCTACCGCTGGCGGCAGTTTATCTAGCTCTTCCGCAGCTGCCTTAAGTCGCTCAAGATCTTGGAGGTACGTGCTGTTGGTTCTTGGTCTTGAAAATAAAACCCAAGTGTCTGTTATTTTGAGCTTGTCATCTGCTTTCGGTAAGGTTCTGTCCTCCGCTGGAGTTTGTGACGGCCAATAGACCCCGTTGGCATCTAAATGGGTTACAGCACTTCTTAAAAGCGGCTCGAACGTCCCGCGGTCAAACGGTGAGAGTGTTTGCGGCAACCCATCGAAGAAGATCTTTGCGGCTTTTTCTAGGTCAGCAACGCCAGGGTTGTCTTGGGTCGCATACCAATCAAGTTCAACTCGAGGGTTTATATCTCTTGGGCGTATTTCAAGCGCTGCTGTTATTGGGTTTAATGACAACTCTGCTAATTGACTAATTAACGGGTAACTCACTGTCGCTGATGGCTGCTTCCATACCCCTATTCCTATACCCCAGACTAGCTCGAGCTGAGCCTCGACAATTCCACCCTCAAGTTGCTGCTTGAGGGTGAAGAGTTGAGCGTATAGACGAATTGTTTTTAACCTTCTTTTTTCCTCGGCTGCCCATGGGGTCCACTTTGCTTTGACATAGTCCTCAAGCAAAGCAGATACACGGTTGCGTTCAAGGTATTCGTCATAGACTATCAACTCGTCAGGAGCGACCATAAGAAGTCCTTCTTCTGCCTCTTCTGTATGCGTCCCTGCCTCAATAAGAGCTCTGCCTTCAATGCTTTCCCGTAGGGATGGCGCTTCATTCGGTCCTTTTGCCAGAATGAGCCATGGCACTAGCCACTCGCTGTTAACTTCTGGTGGTTTGGTCTCGTGAAGACGGTCGACTGAAATCCATATTTCATCAGCGCCATCGAGGCCGCTGTAATTAAGCCTAATTCCCGGTGACCCGGAAAGCTCATGCTCGTGCAGACTGAAGTTGTTATGAGAGGAGACGGCGGCAGTCGGTTTGCCTCTCAGCCGCGCCGATTGATGGCAAAATTCTATCAGTGCGCTCAGTCGTTCGGCCTCTAGACTCATAGGTTTCTCGTTTTCGGTATCGTCTTTTGGTTCTGCTTTGTAGTAGCTTTACAAATAAGAAATAAAAGAGAAAATTGGGGTAAATACGTCTTAATTTGTTGATTGTGAGTGTATTAGTTATGTGGCTCATCAAGTGAGCTTGCTTTCCAGTAGCCTCTGCTAGGCTCACTGCGTAATTCGCCCTAGAGGTTCAGGATGCTAATCCTGTGCCAACTCGACAAGACCAGCGGTGGCATTAATACCAATTAGCCCGTATCCCTTTGGCGTCCATATTCATCTGGATCACGGCTAGTGATGTTGTCAATGTTAATGGCCATCAGATATTTCTAGATCTAATAAAAATCTCTGACGAGAGAATGTCGCTGACTTTTTGCAATGAACGAACTCTAAATAAATATACTGATATCCGAAAAATTTTTCGAAAAAAGCTCTTAATGAAAAAATAGTTGTCGAAAATATTTATATTCCCATAAAAATGCCTAGTGATAACTAGCGGCATAAAATTTTTGCGGTAATAATGCTGGGCTCGTTTTCGTAGCCTTTTGATGCAAGACTCTGAACTCGCTTGCGGATATCTTCGGGTGACCAATAGAACCAATTCTTTTCTTGGCAAAAATATTTTATTTTTTCTGCATCAGAAGCAATCACTTTTCCGAAAATTAAACCAAGTTTGATCTTAATTTCTTCTGGAATAAGTCCTTCACGAACTAGATCATCTTTAACTTTTTCCTGAACAATCTGACTGTATTTTTCGCAAGTAAAAAGACTATATCTTCCTTCAGGGAGGTCGTATGTTTTTTCTAAATCACCTAGCTTCACTCCCTTTGAATCAAAATATGACTTCACCTCGATGATCAAAACCTCATTCTCACGATGGTTGAAAGCGAGTAAATCAATTTCGGGTCGTGGCAGAGAGGGCTTTCCAAGTAGTTTTTTTTCTTCTTTTGTCAGCTCAACCTTGTAAGACTGTCTCACCCAAAACCCGTCATCCTCTAATAACATTTTGCAAATCGATTCAAAGTAATCCATGAGTCAGTCTCTGGGTGTTTAGGTGTGTACTAGCGTATTTTTTACTCAAATTTTACTGAGGTAGGTTAAGTCACTGCTGGCCCTCTCGACTGAATCTTTTCCTCTGGGAGGCATACAATATTGCAAAAGTAGAAAAATTTTAAAAAGAAATAACTTTCCCAGTTTTTAATTTTCTAAATTTTGATTCGATATCGGTGGGAAGTCCAGATTAGCAATTCACGACCGGAAAACCCGCATAAACACTAGAGATGGTCTCGAGAGCGCTCGCGAGGCAAACAGAGAACAGAGACTAAAAATGGCCTGTTTTGGGTGGGAAAAATAGATTTTTGGCTAAACACGCTCGCGAGGCAGTCGGCTGAAATGGCGCAGATGCTGGGGTTTGGAGGCGAAAAAAAACCAACCGAGAATGGTTGGTTTTTTAACAAGTGGTGGCGTAGTTCGGAACTGAACCCTCGTCCACACTCCAAACCGAATAGTAATACTTTGCCCTTGAGGACGTTCTCTGCTCAGTTTGGCCATTTAGAAATGATCGTACGCTCGGATTCATCCCTGCTAAAAATACAAACAATCTAATAAACATGAATGCGTAGAGTTAATTTTTAATATTTAAAGATTAAGTTTCTGAGATTCGCTTGCCGTTAAGAGCATATGAAAACACCCTGCACTCCGGATAAAGGGTCAACGCATCTCCTAAAAAAAACTTTTCCTTTGCTTCCAAAAAATGAGCCTTGTTCATAAGCTCCCAAGGATGCGGTTTGCTAATCATTTCAAGTCCGTAGTCCATCGACAATCCACAGTAGTTTCCGAGTAAATATCTGTGATGAAGACGATTGTTCTCATCGTTTACAGCTAAAAATCTAAAAACACCGCCATACCGAATACGATTAAGAAAGCTAGACAACAAGCTCTTCTCCTTACTCCAGTTGTCGCTAAACGGGCGAGGATCATCTGGCTTCTCAACAGATGAACGGATGACTGTGAAATCAACTCCTCCTTGAGAAGCCCAATATTGGAAAACGACCTCAAAAAGCTCTCTTTCTTTTCTAGTTGATAGGAGCCATTGATGACGATTTACTAGGACAATTTTTTTGTGCTTCTTTAAAAATGGTGCAAGGACAGGAATGAAATCCTTTGCTTCTCTAAGTGACGAAACATCGAGATAGCCGACTCGATCCTCTGACACTTCGATATATTCATCAATATTTTGCGAGTTGTATGACGGATTGAATTCGACGATCTCGTCTGTAAGAAGAACATCAAAAACTTTTCGTGTTGAATCGCTCGTTGTCGTTTGAATCCAAGGCTTTGCCCGATCAAAGGCAACGTTTTCTGGAATCATCCCTCCTGCTTGATCAAGTGAACGGAGAATGTCTTTTAGTTTTCTTTTGATGTTCTCATCGGTCACAGAATTTATCTGCTGCAAGGCAAAGTTATTCCAATCTCTAGGAACACCAACGATAAATCGACCATTCAGAAGCCCAAACTTATGTTTCAAAACCATGCAGAACATCTGATTTGTCGTCATTGCTGGATCAATTGCAACTGACTCAAATAATTGCTTTTGGATCATAGTCAGCCCCATAAATCTTCGTCACGCTCATCGAAGAAACCATCTGGCCAACCATCAATAAATTCTCCGGAGGAGTCGACTCGAACTAAGAAGACTCTGCTCTTATCATCATCAGGTTTAACGTAGATAAGTGAGAGCTCATTAGGGTAGAGCGTCAAAGAAGTATGAAGAAGCGGATCTTTGTATGAGTCTCTAATTCGTCGAAGAAATCTAAGCACTATGTGCTCACTGTGGGTCTCGAGCACCACGTTACCTGTGTATTTTTCTTCGCGATCCTTTGCAACACTACTCACAATACAGTCTGCCACTCTCGACTGCAGCTTCGGGTGAAGGTGCACCTCAGGTTGTCGAATTAAGTAGTTATTCGAAATTCCCAGATGAGTCAGTATTGGAAGAATTTGAGAAAAGCCTGTTCCAACCTCTGAAAATCGAAGCTCGCGTCCGGCTCGATCGATTAAATAAATTCTTGCCAAGAACTCTATGTTTGGGTCCAACTGTTGCACCGCAAACCTACCCGACTTTGTGTGTGAGTTTTTATCACTGTTAACCTGGAATTTTTCCTTTAAGTTAACAGTGCTCATACTGCTCGCTATAACATCTTCAATCGGGGCGCAAATTTTCAGTCCAACCTTGACTTGATAACCCGAATCTAAAAAGGCCTTTCCACCAATCCAGTTATTTATCTCGGATAGAACGTTTGAGCTAGGTAGCTCGGGATCTTTAGCCCTAGCAATAACTTCACAAATGGCTTCTTTTGCAAGGATATGTTTTCCGGATGAGCGCTTTTTACCTGCGCTCTCTCTGTACTGATTGCCCGCTCGGTTTCGGTCACTTCGTTGAGAGCCAAGCTCGCAAAAGAACCAATCTGAGTCAAGATCTCGAATCGGGTCAGAATTAAAGGTCCATGCATGCTTAGAGATCAGGCTAGTTAATGGATAGTGGAACACAGCCGTGATCAAAGCGAAAGCTTCATCCGCTAGTAGCGGGTCATTTAAATCGTTTGGCGAGAGCTGAAATAAAAAGTTTGCTGGCCGACTAAACGAAGGCCACGCAGGACCCATCTCAGGCGCATGAGACGACCACTCACTGTAATGATAGTTGTAGTAAAAGTCCGCATTTTCATCAAAAATATTTTTGAGCTCCTCAGCGTCAGGAATAAAAAATTTCTTCACAAAATTCTTTATTCGAATTTCTTGGGCTCCATCTTTTGCAATCCAAGTCGCAGCCAATTCGCCATCAAAGAACACGGAGATGTTCAGACTTGTTGCCGTTATATTTTCAAACACTACTGTATAAACTGTTTCTCTTAAGTGATTCAGGAAGGCTTTGTCATTAAAAACTCTGCCAAATAAAGGAAAATTACCCTTTGTAGCTGAATCAGCTAACAAGCTAACATCCCCGGAAGGGGATCTAATTATCTTATCTAAACGCTCTTCGATGTGACTCAGGTATTCCCAGACCTCTTGGTTGTCAGCAGGATATTTCGCAGACAAGCCATAGGCCGGTGCAGTCTCCCCTTGCCTAGCGGCGTCTTGAATCAGCTCTAGCTCGGGTGCGTTGTATGGTTGAGCTCTCGTAAACGTACTCAAGATTTCAAAGGCTTCGTAAATGCTGCTTTTACCAGCCGAGTTGGGGCCAAGGACCACCGATATTTTTGAAAGAGGGACTAGGCTCCAGTCGGCTAGCGATCTGTGATTTGCAATTAGCAAAGCCACTTCAAAGAGAGGCTCTTGATAGGCTTTTTTTACTAAAAGATCTTTTGTCGGAAACGTTAGCAGCATAATGAAATTTTAAATTTTAAGGAGTCAGCAAGATCAAAACCCTGGATACTTTTCCCATATACGCTTATTCATCTCGCTGGCTTCGCTGTACTCGCCGATCTCCCAGTCTTTATAGGCATAGAGATCATTTGCCAGCGTCGTGATGACTTCACGCAGTTCTAGCTGCTCCAGCCATTCGCTTGGTATCGCTCGAGCACCAAGCATCGCGCCAAGTAGGTTACCTGTGATTGAGCCGGTTGAATCAGAATCGCCGTCATGATTTACGGCCATGATGAGGCCATCTTTGAAATTGCGAGCTACCAGCGCGCAATAGATTGAAATGGCCAGCGCCTCTTCAGCGATCCAGCCCTGGCCAAGCTGCGCGATTGCAGACTCGTGCGGTTGACCACTGGCAGCCAGCGACTCTGCCTTTTCGATCAATTGCAGAGTTTCTTCGTGCCCGGGTTCAGCTTTGAGAATTACTTTTGATGCAGTCAATGCGTCTACTAAGGAAGCACCGTCGGTCAGTGCAAGGATTAAGACTGCCAGTACACCGCCAGTCAGCGAGCCAGTCGGATGACCGTGCGTTAACGCCGCCAATTCTGTGCCCAATTGGAAGGCTTCTTTAGGTGTTTCAGACCCACGCTGCCGCCACGCAAAAAGTCCCACTGGTGCCACCCGCATGACACCCCCGCACCCCT
>JACCDN011155150.1_pt1 | contig 13538 bp, 7 predicted proteins | sample 7441691 | NCBI WGS metagenome assembly JACCDN01 (sample SAMN15323439, study PRJNA562643) | freshwater metagenome | isolation source: river surface water | place: USA:Blue River Watershed | collected 2017-08-16 | reverse complement strand
TGAATATTTGGCACTGCCGCAAAACCACTGTCATTATTAGCAAAACTCTGACCATCAGCCTTAATCGGGCTAGCCAGTGACCCAAAATAAGCATCACTCGTCGCCAAGTTAGTTCCATAATAATTAACACTAGCATCAAATTTACCAGCCTCTGGATCAACCTGACACAGACCAGGTCTAACCAAAGTGTTAATTACCAATTGACCCTTATAACCACTAGCGTTGTCAGTTTGATCGCTACCATTGGCTGCCACCACCTTTACTACACCATTTTTAGCACCAGCCGGCACCACTACAATAATCTGACGATCAGTCCACGCTTCTTCTTGTTTACAATTAGTATTTACAGCTGAAGCGAGCTTAGCTTCTAGAGTCAACCCAGCCCCGTCATAGAAATAAACTTTGCTGACAGCCGGATCATAAGGCAAAAAATACAAACCACTGATCGTCATCAAATTACCGACTGCCGCATTAGGAGTTGTCAAATCACATTTGTTAGGATTGAGGCCAGTACAATCATTATTACTACTACAAGCCTTATTAGTATCGCCCTGACAAAAACCACCTGCTGGTGATAGCGATTGAATAATCGGCTCACCTACACAGACACAACCTTTATCAACTTCACATTTCAATCCCATGCCACAACGCTTGTCGTCAGCTTGGCAACTTGGCAAAGAACTATCAGCATCACAAGCTTCACCATAACCAGCCTTTGGACTACAACGACAATCACTGGCGTTACAAAACTGCTCCTCACCACACAGGGAATCCTTAGCCTCACACATCGGTCTAGTTAGAGGATTAGCGTCACAAAAACGTCGACCACGAGCAGCATCCGAACAATCAGAACCCATACACTCTGACCAAGCTCCATCACTACAAACCTTTACACCGCCACAACCACAGGCCAGACTCGCACCATTCGGCGAACAAGACGTTGATAAATTACTACTTTTAGTAGTTTCCGGGCCACCAGTCGCCCTCATCAAGGCTCTGAGTACAAAAGTCGTAATCGCAAACGCTGACAAGATAATTAACAAGCCAATTACAGCATTAGTTATCAAAGTCCGAGCCTTTTCTATTTTAGAATCATCACCAGCCGCACTCATCCACAACCAACCACCATAGAGTATCAATACTACTGCAATCACCCCCAGAAAACCCAAAGCAATCTGAATAATCGCCGCTGTAATAACTCGCGGATCACGGTTACCCAAGCCCAAAGCCCGAAAAGCTTCTAGACCAACCGCTTGACCAGCAAGTGGATCACCCCACAAATCCAGTTGCGCATAAGCCGACCTAGCCCCCAGCATCAGAGCTAGTGTCAAAGCCATCACCACCACTATTTTTACCATCGAAAACTTAATCATATTATTCTAGTTCTGGGCAGATCGCCTCTTTACCTAGATCAAGCGCCTCACCGTTACAGCAAGAACTATTAGTACTATCAGCACCACAACTCGGACCAGCACAAGGCTTATAACAATTCTGATAAATATCTCGCACCCCCGAACCAACCTGCACGCGATACTTCTGCATCGACTCGAGTACACTGTGATTGATTTTAACCACTGTTGAATCAATTTCTCCATCTGCTGGACTAGAGCTATCTTCATTTCTACTAACCAGCCAATAACCCACCGGACTCTGAGCCAAGCTCCGCAAATTAATCAAAGTATGCTCCACCTGTTTATCCCCCTTAGTTCCTAGTCTAGTACCAGGCTGCAAGCTCTCATTCATCATTAATTTATTAAATTTAACTTCGATTTCCTGACTAGTCTCTACACCGGCTTGATTATAATTAGGACTGATCTGACTAATTACCGGCGCAGTCAAATCCAGCACATCACTAGTCCAAAAAGACCAAGCAAAGCTATCACCGCTACCACTAGCGCTATTTTCTATATAAAAATCCCGTGGCCCCAGTGTCTTTGTGTCTCGATTACCGTCTAGAGAATTAGAAGCTAAGTCAATGATACCAGAACCAAGGCGTCCAGCTGGATAAAAAGAGCCTAGACCAGAATCATAACAAAAACCCTGCTCACAAGTACCAAACGGTGCCTTAGCCAAACAATCGTCTTCTGATCCACAAACTGCCGAGAGCTCAGCCGCTTTTAATTCTACCCGCAAATTGGCTTGACCCGGCAAGCAATAAACTTTCTCACCACAGGCATTCATACCACACTCCTCATCAGGAATAAACTCCACTGTTTTATATTGATTAGATAATCTAAACTCTCCACTGACCATACTCTCACCATTCATCACTGCGATATTTTTAGCTAGTAGCTCACTACGACCAGATAAACTGAGCGGGTTAATCGCCTCATCAAAATTAATCTGAATCACCGCATTACGAGGCTTATCCGCCTTATCAACTAACTTAGTACTCACTACTCTGTCAGTAGCGCCAGCAAAAGGACTGATAGCCAAAGCCTCCTTAGCAGCACTCGACAACAAGTCCAAATTATTACCAATCCGACCAGGAACTTTGCTTTGCAAATTAACTTTTGACTTATTAGCATCATCAATTCGAGCTATTACCTCGGCATTATCAGCCAAAGCCTTGACTATATTGGCGGCCGTCTCTACTTGACTAGTACCAACCATAATCTGCCTAGAGCCAGTTAATTTATCCACAAAATTATAAACATCTGCCCCCACAATCAAGCTATCAGCCTTGCGTTCCGTTGCGAGCTCAATTAACCACGACTGACCGGGACCAAAGTTGTCAGCATCATTAAGCAAGCTGAGCTCTAAACCACAGGCTGTTTTAATCTTTCTATCAACAATCACAGCCTCTGTCTCATTAACCAGTCCCGGCAAATTACGATAAGCAATACTGGCGCTAGCTGGACTCGCCTCATTAATCGCAATCTCCATGCGACCATCACAACGATTTGCCCTCGGATTAGCGATCAACAAATCTGGACTACCTGGATTAGTCTTGGTATAGCTAACTCGCCAAGGACGAGCAGTATTCATTTGACCATTAATCACCACCGAGCCTTGAGCGAAATTCGCTTCCACTACTTGACCAAATTGATCTTGATCATTATCAGGCGCCGGAAAAACACCAGCTGATAATACCTTTGGTGGAGTCAAATCCAAAATATCCGAAACTTCAAACTGCCAAGCAAAACCAGTCACCGAAAAAGCCTTAGTCTTTTTATCAGCCTTCATAATCTTGGTTGACAAAGCCACTGTATACCACTGTTTTTCAGTTGCTGAACCGAGATAAGCAAGTGGTGCAAGCACAAAGGTCTTATTATCATTAGAATTAACCCGTACTTCAGTCAAATTAGTCGCTAGATCATCAGACTCCTGACTACGAAAAATCTTGATACTATCAGGCAAAATCTTAGCATCAGCCGCACATTTACCATCAGTTAACTTATCACAAATCGTTGCCGGATCAATCGTTTCTTTAAAATAAATAATGATACTAGTATTGCGCGCCACATCAACTTGATTGGGCTCAGGATAAACACTGCCAATAATACCCATTCCCATCGCTGACAAAAAACTAGCATTAGGCGTCCGCGAACCATCACTAGCGCCCACACCAAAAGCACCGGTCGACACAATCAAAGCTCTCAGTATAAAAGTCACAATCGCAAAGGACGACAAGATAATCAGCAGACCAATCACAGCGTTTTTAATCAAATCACGAGCAGTTTCAATCTTGCGATCATCTCCAGCCGCACTCATCCATAACCAACCAGCATACAAAATCAACAAAACCGCCAAAACACCCAAAAAACCCAGGGCAATTTGAACAATTGAAGTAATAATCAAGCGTGGATCACGATTACCCAAACCAATTACTTTGAAAGCCTCAAAACCAATCATTTCTCCAGCTACCGGATCACCCCATAAACTCAATCTTTCCTGAGCCTGAGCCGCTTGAGCGTAAAACAAAGACACTGACGACAAGCAAAAAACCAGCGTCAAGATCGCAACCCTTAAAGAAAACTTAACTTTCATCTTTTAATATCACAAAGCTCACTTTGACTATTGATGAGCTAGCTTCTATACTGATTGTATCACAAAAATAAGGCTCGGCAAAGCATATGACCGTCGAACAGATCGCTCAAAAAATGCAAGAAAATCAACCAGGTCTAGATACTCGGATTATTTTTGAAGCCTACGAATTTGCCAAATTAGCTCACGGTGAACAAAAACGTAAAACCGGTGAACCCTACATCATTCACCCTCTACACACCGCCTATATCCTAGCTCAGATCAAAGCTGACCTACCGACTGTCGTTGCCGGCATTCTTCATGATGTCCCAGAAGACACTAGCACTACTATCGAAGAAGTAGCAGCCACTTTTGGCACTGAAATCGCTTCTTTGGTCGCCGGTGTGACTAAGCTCAGCAAAGTCAAATACCGCGGCATCGAACGCTATCGTGAAAGCCTACGCAAAATGTTTCTAGCCATGGCCGAAGATCTTCGTGTAGTACTGATCAAATTTGCCGATCGCCTGCACAATCTACGCACCCTTGATGCTGTAGAACCCAAGAGCAAAATTAAAACCGCCAGTGAAACCCTAGAAATCTACGCCCCCATCGCTGGACTACTTGGTGTCTGGAGCCTCAAATGGCAAATGGAGGATCTCTGTTTCAAATATCTTCATCCCGCCGAATACAAAGATCTAGAATACCGCTATGAAATCGAACGTAAAGCTGAATTAAATCAATATATCCAAAAAATAAAACTCTTGTTAGCCTCCGAATTAGATCAAGTCGGCATTCATTATACTATCGAGGGTCGCTTTAAACACCTCTACAGTATTTGGAAAAAAATGAGCGATAAACACCGCAAATTTGACGATATTCATGATGTCTTTGCGCTCCGAGTTATCGTGGACAATGTCTCTGATTGCTACAAAGTCCTCGGCATTATTCATTCACTTTGGACCCCTAACTATAATCGCTTTAAGGACTATATCGCTGTCCCCAAGCCCAATGGCTATCGGAGCTTGCACACCACTGTCTTTGGACCACATGGTAAATCTACCGAATTTCAAATTCGTACTCAAGCTATGCACAATGAAGCTCTTTACGGCGTCAGCGCTCACTTTGCTTACAAAGAAAAAAATCGCAAACCCCTACGCTGGGTCAAAGAAATCCTTGATTTGCAAAGAGAAATCAAAGACACTGGCGAATTTATCACTCAAGCCAAGCTCAATATCTTTCAAAATCGTATCTTTGTCTTTACTCCCAAAGGCGATGTCTATGATCTACCCGCCGATGCTACTCCAGTTGATTTTGCCTACGCTGTCCACACTGACATTGGCAACAAATGCACAGCTGCTATGATTAACAATAAAATCGCCAAGCTAGATCAAAAACTAGTTAATGGTGATACCGTTGAAATTATCCTTGATCAAAGTCGCAAACGACCAAATGCTGATTGGCTCAAATTTGTCAGCACCAAAAAAGCCAAAGACAAAATCAAAATCCAAACCAAAAAGTTTAGTCTCGAACGACTCAAAAAGATTGTTCCAGGACTAGGTAAATAGCTATTTACCCAAAAACTTTTTTGACCGTATATCTCTATGATAGCTGATAGCAAATCTATGCGACTCATCACGCACTCGCTTCAGCAAATGCAGGGCCGGTGAAGCAAGTGGCAATTCCAAAGGCAACTTCTCACCAGCAAAATAAATCTTATCACGAGCGATCGCACTTCGCAGACCCGCTCCTTTTGACAAACCCAAAACCTCCAGCTCAATTTTCATTTTTTTCAAAACTCTCTTAGCTTGATTAACCTGAGCCTTGCCACCATCAATCAAGATCAAGTCCGGCAATGGCCAGTCTTCATGAGCTAGACGCCTCTCAAGCATCTCAGTCAAGCTCCACACATCACCCTCTTTCTCAGTTTTGATTTTAAATTTTTTATAACTGCTTTTCTCAGCCTCACCATTAGCAAAAACCACCATCGAACCAACTACCTGCTGGCCAAAGATATTAGAGATATCGTAGCCTTCTATGCGATAAGGCACTTTTTTCAAGTTAAGTAACTTAGCTAGCTCCATGACATCATTAGCGTATTTATCAGCTACTGAAATCACTTTGGTACTAGCCAGTACATGATTAAAATGGCTCAAAATTAATTTCAAACGCACTAACTCTTGATATTTATCAGTCCCAATTTCTGGCTGAGCTTTTGTAAGCAATTTAATTCGCTTTTCGTAATCTTTAATCAACTTCATCTTTTTGCCATCGAGGAAATCGATAATTGGTTTAATGACTGTTTTCAAATACTCCGCCCGACTAATCACGCCCCCACAGACACCCGTACAACGTCGCACCTGATAATAAAAACAAGCTTCCTTTTTAATTTTACGCTGAGTACAGTAGGGCCAAATCTTACGAATTGCCTTCATCGTCTCAGCGAGCGCCCGACCACTAGTAAATGGGCCGTAGTATTTACCGGCCTTAGTTATATTACGTGTCACAAATAGGCCAGGCACTTCGTCATCAAGCGAAATTTGCAAATAAGCAAAACGCTTATCATCACGTAACAGCACATTGTAATAGGGCTGATATTTTTTAATCAAATTCGCTTCGAGGAGCAAGGCTTCAATTTCACTATCAACTTCTAACCACTTCACGCTCGCCGCTTCACTGACCATTTTACGCTTAGCTGGAGTATGATCAGCGCTCAATTGAAAATAAGACCGCACTCGTGACTTCAAATTAACCGCCTTGCCAACATAGATAATTTTTTTATCGGCATTAAAAAACTGGTAGCAACCAGGACCACTCGGAATAGCTAATTCATCAATTTTGGCTTTATCGAGCATAATTTTTACTATTTACAAAAAGTCCGTTATCAATTTTGATACGGACTAGTGAGCCAAGTTTCTTAATTAAACAATTTATCATGCAGCGTCTTAGCATCCTGATCACCAAGGCCCTGATAACTAACCCTCACCGTATATCGATAATTTTTGTCCAGTTTATAAACATCACTAACCACCAAACCCCACAAATAATCCAAACCAATCTCCTTTTTAATCTCAACTAGTTTTTCTTGCAATTTTTGCCTTGATGCTAATTCCAAATTAGCGTCCAAAACCACCAATTTCTGAGTTAATTCACAAACCGCTACTTGTTTATTGCGAGCCACTATCTCTACAACCTTTTCCAAATCCAACTCTGCCACATAAACCATACCTAATTCAACTTCAGCGAGCTTATAAATCACACCCAGTTCCTCACCATCTGCACTGATCAAATAAGCACTGTGGTGATTGGCGAGCTCCGGTGCTTTCTTTAGTAACTGATAATTCAAATCCACCAGACCAATCTGACCCATCACCACTGCTAACTCCTGCTGCAATTGCACCAAAGCCTTAGCGCCAGTTGGCATCATCATCAACAGAGCCAGATGCTCAGATTCTTGATATTTGCCAGCTTCTTTACCAAAAACTTTACCAATTTCAAATATTCTCACCGGCTCAATATTTTTCTTTAGCCAGTTAGTACACTGAGCTACTAGACTAGTTATCAAGCTGAGACGCAAAACTGGAAATTCTTCATTGACACTGTTTTGAGTCACAATCGCTTGCCAAGGCAAATAATTAGCCTGTTCATTTGACTGCTGATCAACCAAAGGCTGTGATAACACCTCATCAAAACCCCGAGCCGCCAAAATAATTCGCAAATCATCCTTTAGATAATAAAGTGGCCTAGTCAAATCTCTTGTCACCGGCAAGGCAGGTAGTTGATCAGAAGGAATGCTGTCGTAACGATTCATTCTAATCACCTCCTCAATCAAATCCTCAGCCATCGTCAAATCACCACGATCACTAGGAACAGTCACTAACCACTGCTCGGCATCAACTACCACCTGACAACGTAGAGCTAGTAAAATCTCCATCGCCTTTGCCTCACCGATCTCAATACCAGCAAAACGACTAGGACTACTAGGATCAAAACTTATCACACCCATCACTCTAGGCGCCGGATAATAATCACACTGAGACAGCACTTCACCACCAGCTTCATTGATAATCAAATCAAGTAAATAATCAAAAGCGAGAGCCAAGCTCTGCGCGTCCATTTCTTTAGCCAAACGATTACCCGCCTCGGTTACCACATTGAGCTGACGGGAATTTTTCTTAATCAAAGCGCTGTCATAAACCGCCATTTCTAGTACCACATTACTAGACTCTTCACTAATCGACGCTACTTGCGTACCAACTAGACCAGCTAGAGCCACAACGTTTTCATCATCAACAATTAACAATTCACCATTATTTAATTTCAATTCACTACCATCCAAAGTATTAATAACTCGCTGCTGTTTATTAATTTGCCAAGTCAAATTACCTTGCAATTTATCTTTGTCGATTAGATGTGAAGCATATCCCGTAACAATCATGACATAGTTAGACAAATCAACTAACAGATTCAGAGACTTCATCTCATAAATAGCTAGAAACTGAGCCAGCCACTGGGGACTCTTTTGATTTTTTAAACCACTGATTTCTACAGCCCTAATTCTACGCACCGCCTCACGAGCACCAACTACAATATGAAGCTCCTTGGCCACTCTAGTTTCCAAGGGATTAGGAATCTTAGTTTTTAGATTATAATAAGCAGCTAGCTCTCTAGCAACTCCCCACAATGACCAACAATCAACTCGATTTCTAGTCTCAAGGCTGAGTAAATAATCTTTTTGACCCATGTACTCAAGCTCACGAAAACCATCGACCATCATGCCGATCATTGTCAAAACTTCTGCCACTTCTCGAGGATTAGCAGTTAAGTCGGGTACTAACTCTTTAATTTTACTATATAATACTTTCATGTTGATCAGCTTTATAAGCTAAGTTACCACCTAACAAGGTTCGAATATCCGTAATCTTATACTTGGCCATCACCCAACGATCAAGACCGAGACCAAAGGCAAAACCCATGCATTGTTTAGGGTCGAGGCCAGCCATAGCTAGCACGCGGGGATGAATCATACCCGCTCCACCCATCTCAATCCAGCCAACATTTTTACAAACTGCACAACCTTTACCGTGACAATTAAAACACTGCATATCCGGACCAACTCCCGGCTCAACTTCTGGATAATACTTATTACGATAACGTATCACCACATCATCACCATACATATGACGAAAGAGATAAGTAAAGATACCAAACAAATCTTTGAGATTAGTCTCTGGCAAAACTACAAAACCCTGATATTGATGAAAGATAAAGTGATTAGACTTATTAACCTTTTCATTGCGATAAGCCTTACCTGGAGACACCACCTTAAAGGGCGGCTTGTAACCAGCGAGCACCCTCGCCTCAATCGAAGAAGTCTGAGTCCTGAGCAAAATATTAGGCTCTTCAATATAAATCGTGTCTTGCATGTCACGAGCCGGATGATCAGCTGGAACATTGAGTCTCTGAAAACAAAACTCATCTGTCTCAATTTCTCGCTCTTCAGCAATCGAGAAGCCTAGCGACTGAAACAAGTCGTTTAACTGTTTAATCGTTACTGACAAAGGATGAAGATGCCCCAATTTAACTAACTCAGTGCCTAGCTCTTCTTTTTCATTTAACAAACTTTTTTCTCGCTCACTAGCAGCTAGGCTTTCTTGATAGCCAAGGAATATTTCCCGAGCCTCGGCGTTCATAGCTTGTAGAGCTGGGCCCTTTGCACGTTTCTCTTCAATCGACAAAGCGTTTAATTCTTTCAAAGCCACAGTCACCAGACCAGTTTTACCAAAATATTTCTGCCACAAAAGCGGCAACAGCTCAACTGTAGCCGTCTTCAAATCAGCTTTTAATTGTTCAATAATTTGCTCTTGCATTTTTTTACTCTACTACATTTCTGACACAACTTCAATGCCAAGTATAGCAAGTCCTTCAGTCAAAACTCGTTGCGCGTGACCAGCTAAAGCCAAACGACTAGCTTTAATTTCTTCGCTTGCTGACAATATCGGACAAACTTGATAAAAGTCATTAAAAAGCTGTGCGACATCAAACAGATACTGAGTTACGATTGATGGCTCATATTTATCAGCCGCATCGTTAATAACTTCTGAGTATTTAGCCAATGCTACCAGTAAATTATTTTCAGCTTCTTCATTAAAAATCAAAGAAATAGTACTAATTTTCCAATCTCCAGATTTGCCTAGCAAACTATTGATACGCGCAATACTATACTGTAAGTAAGCTGCGGTATAGCCTTCAAATCGCAAAGCATCTTTAATATTAAAAGTAATAATCTTTTCAGCGCCCACCTTAATCATTTCAAATTTCATAGTTGCTATAGTCAATTTTTCAGCAATATTATCAATTCTACTTAAATTATTAGGAAGCCAATCTTCATGCCTAGATTTAGTTTCTTCAAAAAAACTATTTTTACACTGATTATATAAATCATTGAATACAATCGTATTACCAGATCTAGAGCTCATCATGCCGCTTGGCAAAGTTACAAAATCATAAGGAAGATGAACCATTTTTTGTGAATAACCCAATCTTTTTATCAAAGCAAATAACTGCTTAAAATATAAAGACTGTCTTTTATCTACAATATAAATAGATTTAGTTATTTCTGCATCTGAAAACTTTTCATTAACAAGAGCCAAATCAGCAACAGGATAAAGAGCCGTTCCATCTTTACGTAAAATAACCAACACACCCAAATCTTCTTCTGATAAATCAGCTATAATAGCCCCCTGACTAGATTTTAAAACATCCATGTCATAAAGCTTTTTCACCAATTCTCTACCTTCATCAATTAAATCACTTTCGTAATAATAATTATTAAAGTTAATTTTTAATTTATCATACAGTAATTTAAAGTAATCAATACTCCATTCTCTTGTATTCTTCCAAATTTTATAATTATCACCCTTTCTATTCTCAATATCTGTCATTATTTCAGAAACTTCTTTCTTAGCAACCAAACTATCACCAATAGCAGAAACAGAAGATACATAGGCTTGACCCAACAAATAGCCTTTATTTTCAATTGTGTTTTCTGAAATAGGACTATTCTTTAATTGCCAAATAGTCTTAGCAACATGAATACCAAAATCATTGACATAAGACACAGGAATAGCTTTGTATCCAACAGCATTCAACAAGCCTGTCACAGCACTTCCAAAAGCCACATTACGCAAATGACCAATATGAAACTCTTTGTGAGTGTTTACATTAGCAAACTCGATCATAATTTTTTTACCCTGACCAATATTTTCTATCGATCTATCAAAATCAGCAAACAAATCCAGAGCCAGTCGATTACTACTCAAATAAAAATTCACATACGGACCCTCAGCTTTCACTTCAGCCACTATCGGCAAACTAGTCCAAGCACTAGCAACCAAAGTCGCCAATTCCACTGGTGACTTCGCCATCTTTTTAGCCAAGCCAAAAACGGGCCAAGTCAAATCACCCTGACTGGCAAAAACCGGATAACTAAGTTCGACTCCAGCCGCTGGCAAGCAGTTTTCGGCTAATTCTAAACCAAATTTATCTTTAATAATTTGAACTAATTGATCGCTAATGAGTTTTTTAATTTCTTGCATAATGTATAGCATTTAACCAGATTATCAATAATTTATCAAGTCTCAAGCTATTATAAAAGGCGAGCTTTTTAGCTCGCCTTTAAGTTCATTTGACTGCTTTTTCAGCCAAAGTTTTCTCTGATGGTTGATAAACACCCCAAACCAAATGGAAAAATGCTAAAAACCTAATCAGATAAGCCGAAAAATCAATCTGCCACCACCGCATACCATGAAAGGCAGCACGTGGAAAAGTATGATGATTATTATGCCAGCCCTCACCCATCGCCAAAATGCCAATCCAGAAATTATTCTTACTATCATCTTCAGTATCAAACATGCGGCTACCCCAGATATGACAAACAGAGTTGACACACCAAGTCACATGAAGAGTAAAAAATAATCGCACTAACCCACCCCAGAGTAAACCCGTCCAACCACCAGCTAGGTAGCATAGACCTAGACCAAGCAGTACCCACAAGAAAAAACTCTTGTGCATAAACACAACCAATCGATCACTATAGAACTGCTGGCCAAATTTTTGACGAGTTAGCTCCATTTCTTCTTCGGTTCGATCAAAAATCCAACCAAAATGCGCATAAATAAATCCACCCATAGTTGGACTGTGCGGGTCTTCGGGCTTATCAGTAAAGCGATGATGTTTGAGATGAAAACTAGCCCAGGTAATCGCCGGACCTTGCATGGTCATAGACCCCAACATTAACAAAATGAATTTAATCACCTTGCCTGTTTGAAAACTACGATGAACAAGCATTCGATGATAACCCATCGTCACTCCCAACTCAGTCGCCACATACATAACCGCAAAGATAATCAGATCTTGCCAACTAATCATGCCTTCAAAAATCGCCAAATACAGAGCAAACAGTGTGCCGACAGTTGGAAATACAATCAACAAAAGAAAATACACTGGAATATGACTCCAGGTAAAAAGTGACTTCATCATTTTTATAACTCCCGTAAAATTTAAAAAAGAACCATACTTATCCACAGTTTATACCCAAAGCAAAACTTAAGTCAAATAAAAGAAGGCCTCTTAGTCAAAGAGCCTTCTTTTTTGAGTATTCTTATTCCAAAACCTTAACCTCAATCCGATCAGTTAGACTTGGTACTTGCCGAATAAATGAAGGGTAAAATTCAATATTATAAGTTTTGATATCCTTAGCATTGCTCAGATACTGTCTTAATTGATCTTCAGACAAACCGACAATCTTATTTTTATCCACGATCTCATTATTATTATTAGCCCTAGATTTCAAATCATAACTCATTGTCACTTCAGCCATGACCATATTTTGATCAAATTTAGCCAACTCATATTTCAAACTATTGGTGTCAATTTTTAATAAATCTTGACCAGCTGGCAATTTAGCCGCCGAAGACAAACGAGCAATCTCTTGTGCTTGTTCACTACTAAAAGCAATCAGTTCAACAACACCGCTCATAGCTACTGGTAATTGATCCTTCTCCTCACCAATTTTACCAGAAACAGTATATTTCAAACTAGCCTCATCCAAGTTGTAAAACTTATAGTCATAGTCATTATAAGTATTATCAATATCAGACTTAACCTTGTCTTTTAAAACTTGCTTTAAGTCAGCAAGAGCCTTATCGATATCATCTTGAGCGATAATCCGACGAAGTTTTTGCTGATATTTAATCGCTCCCTCTGTGCTCTGACCATAAATCTTATCTTGCAAACCTTCCCACAGACCAGGCACTGTAAATCTTTCTACTCCTACCACTGAGGCAGGCTTAGCATCATCAGCATAAACATCAGCATTAACCTGACCACCAGCTGGCACCGTCACAGAATTTTTCAAACGATACAATTTACCAGACTCTGACAAAAACCGAGTTGAAGCCACCAAAGGTTGGCTCTTGGTATATTTATTATAAATGGTAATCTGGCCAACAACTTCTTCACCAATCACCTCTCGACCAGCAACTTGATACAACTTACTTTGCTCAACAGGCACC
>JACCDN010009754.1_pt1 | contig 13538 bp, 13 predicted proteins | sample 7441691 | NCBI WGS metagenome assembly JACCDN01 (sample SAMN15323439, study PRJNA562643) | freshwater metagenome | isolation source: river surface water | place: USA:Blue River Watershed | collected 2017-08-16 | reverse complement strand
ATGCTTACTGAGCTTGGAGCAGGTGGCCGAGATTACATTAAAAATCTGCAATACATCCACAAGAACATAGGAGGGGTGTGGACTTCTCTTTCCCTCAATGTCCAAAGAGAGAATATTCAATCGTGTTACCCTACAATCTCTCTTTCTGGAAAAGCCCTTGTCCGTAAGTCTAAAGAGCTTTTCCAATTGATGAAAGACTTTATCCTCACACCTGACTTAAGCGATAAAGAACGCATTAAAGAGCTTGTAACACAGACCCACATTAACTTACAAAATAGACTCAACAATAACGCGATCGGCTATGCTCTCAAACAATCAGCATCAGGTTTCTCTTCGTGGAACTTTGTGAGCAACCTCTGGCACGGGATGCCTTATTATAAGTTTATCGAAAATCTCTCTCAAAATCTCGATACAGAAATCGATGCCCTTGTCCTTACCTTTCAAAGACTCTCTAAAAGTATATTCCATCTGAATAACCCTCACCTCATCCTTTCTTGCGATAGCGAAACTTATAAAGACTTAGCTAAAAACCGTTTCTATGGCCTCGACAAATTCTCTGATGCTTCAGCATCTTTTCACCCTTGGGTAGAGCTTGCTACTCCAAGGCCTATGACCCACTCAGCAAGGATGCTTGCAACCCCTATCGCCCACAACGCCCTCTCTCTTGCAACTGTTACCATGACATCCCCCTACTCGGCCCCCTTAAAGCTCGCAAGTTATCTCTTTGAAAATAACATCATCCATAAAAAAGTCCGTGAAGAAGGTGGCGCTTACACATCTGGGGTAAAGTATAATATCCTAACCGGGATCTATCAGTTTTATAGCTCACGCGACCCGCATATCTTCTCCTCCTTTAAAGCCTTCGAAACAGCTATCGCAGAAATTGCCCATGGAAACTTTACAGAGCAAGACCTTCTCGAAGCAAAGTTAAGTTACATTCAAGATGTCGATGGGGTCGTCTCCCCGGGCTCTAAGGCCTCTGTCACCTATTTTCAATACAAGACAGGCCTTAGCCGCGAATACCGCCAAAAGTTCCGCGATCAAATTCTCTCGGCTACTAAACAAGATGTCCAAGAAGCTGTCACCGAGTGCCTCCGTCCCAAAATCAACGACGACAGTATCCGCGTCACCTTTGCCAGCAAGCCCATCATCGAGCGCGACAATGCCCTCTTCCTCAAAGCGGGCCTCCCCAAAATGAAAGTCGAATCGCTCTAAGAAAAATCACCCTCTTTAAAAGAACCTCCTTCTAAAGAAGGAGGAATTCTTCTGACTCCGTAAGGATTATTAGATGAATTGGCCGCTTGACCCACCCCTAAAGGGATGGGATTGCAGCTTGGCCGTCGTTCACAAATGGTATATTATTAACGCACCCATTGACCTCAGCATTTAGCTTATGTTAAATTGTTAAGACACCGTCAAGAATAAGGGTTTTCATAGTATGGCTGTTTCTGTATACGGACCTACCCACTCAACTTCATTAAGAGAGCTTAATCCTCGTATTGTAGAAGAAGTTTTTACTTGGGTAACAGGTGAAGACAAAAGATCTATCATCTTTCTTAACAAACACTGGTTTTCTGCCTGCAAAAGAGCCAGATTAAGAGAAGAAGTAAAATCCATTCAGACCATTGCCGAGGAGTGGATACGAGTTGAACGTTTAAAAAGTTACCCCGAAGCATTTGTGGTTTTAGGGGATATCGAAGAAGCGGATGTAGTCCTAGAGACCCTTCCAGATCATTTACAAACAGAAATTGGAGATAGAATTGATGCGAGCGTTTTTAGACAAAAAGATATAGAGAAAATAATCAGAGATGTAAGCTCCATTTCAAATTCAAAGAAAGGGCTAAAAGGGTTTTATTTAGACCATGTTGTGGGTAGGTTGCTTTCAGAAGGAGCGATTGACCGAGCTGTTGCCATCTTTAGAGACATTGAAGACGACTTTTGGCGCTTGCGTGTAGTTGAAAAACTACCAATGCTCCCAGCTTCTCTTGCCCAGAAATTCGCTGTAGCCATGCCTGATTCCCACTCTGAGGATCGAGATTTAAGAAATCGTACCCTGGAGTCTCTTGTATTAAAAAGAGCAAAAGAAGGAAAAATAGATGAAGCTCTCTCCCTTTCTAGAGAAATCCACAGCCGCGCCTGGGGTTCCATAACCTCAGCGGGTTGTTTACAGTATGCTGTCCAAGTTCTATTAGCAGAAGGCAATATAGAAAATGCTATCAAAATTGGCTCCTCTATCAGCTCCACAAGGAACGAAAAAGGTTCTGCTTTTGAACAAATTTGTTCTGCTTTGATGAAACGAAAAGATTTCGATAGAGCTATTGAGTTGTCTCCCAATATTGATAATCGGTTATTAAGAACTGCTGTTTTATTCCAAGCGGGTACTGGACTAGCAGAAAAAGGCCAGTTTGATCGCGCTTACGACATGGTTGGATTAATCCTTGAAATCCCTGACCCTATTCTAGACGTAGCCGATCGTCTCCTAAAATTTATCCAAGAGAAAGAGGGAATCCCTAGTCATCCTCTTCTAACTGTTTAAATACGCTTGGCATATTAGGATCTTGTTAAAAAATTCTAAAGATTTTTTGTTTGCTAAACAATTTTAAGTAATTTACATTAGACCTCTTTCGAAACTTTCTTTGTTTGGGAAAATTGAAGATTTTTACACTGATTTTCATAACCTGCATAGCAGGTTAGTATCATGGCGACGAAGCTTACTTGAATAAGTAAGTGAGGAGGCATGATGAAAATCGGTGCAAAAAGGGCAATTTTAACAAGCGAATGAAGTTTTGAAAGAGGTCTATTCTTCTCTTTAAAAAATGAGAGGTCCATTATGTTATCGGCAATAGCACCGGCTATGACGCCATGTTCTTCATGTAGGCACGTAGATGCCTATGCAATGGTTGGCCATAAACTGCCCTCTTCGGATGAGATAGTTCATGCCTTATGTATGACATGTCTTGCAGAAACGTGGAGTCAACTCCGCGGTGGCTTGTCAATGGACAGAGCTAGAGGTCATCACACATACGCTTGTCTTAGATGTAAAGAACTAGTAGGTATTGATCCTACCGATACATTAGCGATCACAGCCAGCAAAGTAGAAGCACATCAAGCAAGCGTCTTAACAAAGTTGAGGTCAGGTTTTGTATACGGATCTAAAGACCTCACTGCTGCTCTTCCTGAAGCAACAGGAGATCCCCTCCTCTCTCTTATCTTACTAACAACTGAACATGCTGCAGTATATCTGCCCGAGGGTGTTGTAGATACAATTTGGGAAAGGGCCATTGAAGAAAAATCTCCTCTAGCGATCGCTATGTTGAGAACTCGAGCAAGAGCAGGAATTTCTCCAGACGCTCTTAACAGAGGTTTGAGACGCGCTCTTGAAGAAAAAAATATTCCTTTAGCCACTCTTCTCTGGAATGTCACTGATAGTTTTTCTGGTCAAATTGGTTCTGATCGTAGTGGTATATTTCAAAGCCTTCTTCGAGATCATCCTGGATTAGCAGCGGCTCTATGGAGATCATCCACCCACTATAATCGAGACGAATTTACAGGAAAAGTGTGGATGTCTCTATCGCCCACAATGCAATATAATATATGGCAAGCTTTTATCGAAGCTATCAGAACGAATGCCCCCTTTAAAGAACCTTTAGAAGCCTTTGTAAAGCAATTCTATAGCTCATCCTCTTGTGATCCTCGTTACGCGACTGCTGAATTAATTGCTAAAACACTTACGGTTGCTGTTACACATGGTGATCTTCCTTTAGTAAGAAGATTACTTTCTCCTTATGAGTTCCGAGCTGTTAAGGATTTGCCCATTCCGCACCTTTTTCGTTTAGAAATAGGTGATGCTTTAGTAGAGGCCATAAAACTAGGAGACGCCCCCGTAGTAGATGAATTATTAGCATCTTCTCACGAGATCGATCCAGTAAAACTAGCATCTGCTATTGAATTTTGTGCTGAGCGAAGATCACCACTCTTAGACAATCTCCTTGCTTCTTCTCGACCAGTTCCTGCTTGTACTATTGCAAAAGTTGTGGCCATCACAAAAGGTGGCTCATAGAGGTTTATTAAAGCAACCCATTACAAAAAGTCTCGATGAAGTTCTCTTGAGTAAACAGTTTGGCTGTATCGCTCTCTAAGAACTGCTGGATATGGGAAATATACTCCTCATACTCTTCTTCTGTAATGGTCTGTAGGAAAGCATAGAGCGCCTCATAGGTAGGAAAGTTACGCTTATCGATAAAACACTCTTTGGGGATGTAGGAGGTGATATTGGGAGCGCCCAGGTAAATGGGGACAACGCCTGCTTGAAAAGCATCAAAGATCTTCTCGGTGATGTAGCCGTTTTGTGTAGAAGTGTTTTCGTAGCAGATATTGAACTTATAGTTTTTTAGCACAGTGATTTTATCGGGCACAGGACCTTTATAGTTTTTATAGCCCTTCTTTTCCCAATGACGCCCATACAGATCAAAAATACCGCTTGGTTGCTCTTCAAAGAACTTAATGGCTCGCCTTCGTTCTGAATAGAGCTCACCCGGAACCGTAGAGGTAAGATGCGTCCCAAATAGAGCACAAAATTTTTTATCTTTAAACTGAGGCCGATCTTGAGTCATCTTCCACATACAGGGATAGAAGAACTTAAAATAGGTTTTTCCATCTACTAGGTCGTCATCAAAGGTGAAAATTTTGCTAAAATGTTTAAGATATTTTCTTTTATAAAGACGTGGCTTAACTACACAAGGCTCCCAGAGGAAAAGGATAAGCTGTCCTTTAAGACAGTGAAAAATAGTTTTCTCATGACAAGAATCGTTATGAACAACAATTTTTCTGAAGTTTTTTCGGGGTGAAAACTCTTCTAACCAACACCCTTTTTCGAAAAATCGGTAGGATAATTTTTCACTAAATGTGAGCTCTTCGTAAGGTTTAGCCAACTGTTGGGGATTTTTAGGAAAGCCAAGAGGCCAGTCTGCGACTACCCCTATATTTTCTAGAGAAAACAAGGGCTGCATACAGAGAAGCAGCCCTAAAAAGATACGCCCGTTTTTAAGCATTGGGGTGCGGAACGCTGTGGAAACTAGCGCGACCGTGTTGGTTCATAAGAACAATTAATCTATCTGCAGGTTTTGCTTTTTCCAAAACTGCTTTAAGATCTTGGATAGAGTTGATCTTTTGTCCATTGACCACCATGATCACAGAACCTATAGTCCAACCAGCGCGAGCTGCAAGTGAGCCCGGGATGATCTTAGTCACCACAATCCCTTTATCTTCAGATTTAGCACCGAAACGGTGAGCTGTCTCCGGAGTAATCGGCTCTACAAGGATACCAAGCTTATGGATAATATCCCCTTCTATAGAAGCTTCTTTTGTGCGCGAACCAAGGGTTAGTTTCAACTGTTTAACTTTTCCACCGCGAAGGACGGTGATATTGCATGTGGTTCCAGAAGGCAGTTTACCAAGTTTGGTATAGAGCTGTTTTGCTGATTTAATCGTTTCGCCATTAAAGTCAGTAATTACATCGCCTGCCTCAAGACCAGCTGCTTGTGCAGCTGAAGTATCCACTACTTCAGTGATAAGAGCCCCAACAGTTCCTTTCTTAAGGTGAAAACCCATGCACAAATCTTCATTGAGATCTTGAATCTGCACACCTAAGAACGCGCGATCTACAAGCCCATTCTGACGAATTTGCTCGAAAACCATTTTGGCGATATTGCTTGGAACGGCAAAGCCAACTCCAAGATTTCCACCACTGCGAGAAAGAATAGCAGTGTTTACACCGATCACTTTCCCATCTAGATCAAGAAGTGGTCCCCCAGAGTTTCCGGCATTAATAGGGGTATCTGTTTGAATAAAATCTTCCCATTTAGAAATCTGAAGATCACCGCGGTGCGTTGCGCTAACAACCCCTGCTGTCACAGAGTCACGTAATTTAAAAGGATGACCGATCGCTAAAGACCACTGCCCTACTTCAATTTCATCAGAGTCTGCAAAATCTAGATACGGGAGTTTATCTCCAGGAATTTTTAAAATCGCAAGGTCGGTATGAGGATCACAGCCTGCAAGCTCAGCATCAAAGCTTTTCTCTCCGTCGTCAAATTTTTCAACAACGATTCTCCCTGCATCTTTAACCACATGGTAGTTCGTTACAATATATCCATCAGGAGAGACGATAAAACCACTTCCACTGCTGATAGGTCCTTGCCGTTGCTGCGGTGCTCCTTTAGCCCCTGGCGGCATTCCAAAGAAACGGTGGAAAAGCTCATCTTGAAACTGTTCAAACGGGTTAGATGGATCTCCTCCAAAAGGATTATATCCCTCCCCTTCATTCTCTTTTCCCATCTCTACGCGGATATGAACTACGGCTGGTCTAGATCTCTTAGCGGCACTCACAAAAGCTTGTGATAAACTTTTCCCACAATGATCACAACTTGAGCCCGATTGTACAGCAACTGGAGCTGCCTGAACTGCAACCGGATTAGCAGGCGCTGCAAAAAGTCCTATCGGTGCGGATGATAACAATAAACAGATAGTCTTTCTACAGATAATCTTTTGAAACATATGCAACATCTCCCTTTAGTATTTTTTTGCCTATAGACCTCTTAAAAACCCCTCAGCAATTCTTCTCTTAGGAGCTTTTAAGAGGCCTTTATCCCATTAAGATTGGGACTAGAGGCCTCAGAACCCACCCTTTTAGGGTGGGTGAAAGCTGCTTAGTTTACAGCTTCTTTAAGAGCTTTACCAGGACGGAAAGTAGGAACTTTCTTTGCTGGGATCTTGAGTTCTTTTCCAGTTTGTGGGTTTCTACCAACGCGAGCCTTTCTTTTCGCTACTTTGAAAGTACCAAAACCAACTAGACCTACTTCTTTCCCTTTGCGCAAGTGCTTTGTTACTGCATCAATGTATGCATTTAGGAATTTGTGTGTATCGTTCTTGGTAAAACCTGTCTTTTCTGACACTTCTTCAATGAGTTCATTTTTATTCACGTGTTACCTCCATTTTGGGTTCATAATATCTTACAGCTTATGTCAAGTCACAATAGTAGACAAGTTTTCTCTACAATTTTTTCTTTTTTCTCTAAAGAAGCCCCTTTTTCCTCTAAAAACCAAAGGCTCGCATCACAGCTAGCTCTCACAAAAAAAGACAAATAGCCAAGCGGCATCTTGACTTTGGACATTTCAAGCCCTCTTACATACAGCTGCCAAGCTGAAAAATCGGTGCAAAAAGGGCAATTTTAATAAACGAATGAAGCTTCGAAAGAGGTCTATTGAATAGATTTTAGAAAAAGGTAGCCAACTGCCCATTGCAACCATTTCATGCAAGAAATAGAAAAAACAGCAAATAAGATGAGACCAAAAATCAGATCAATTTTCTTTCTTTTTTCTAAATACTTTTTACCATGTTGAAATGCCCAAATGGGAAAAGCCACTAGCTCTATGAAAACAGACAATAAATTCATCAAAAAGACCTACTTCTCATCTTTAGGTTAGGAGATTTTTTGTTTTGCTTCTCTCTCTTTACGGGCTGCATCTTCAAACTCGCCAGCGGATATAATAATTTTCCTCAATCCATCAGCAACCGCCATGCCCCCTCCCGCAATATCCCCTTTTGTGATACGATAGATACCATAAATGATTTCTATTACTCCTGACATAGAATCATTCAAAGCCTCGTTCATATCTCTTTCTGCGTCTCTACTCTCCCAAACTATTTTACCATAAGGCAAAAAGTTTTCTGGATTACATACTTCCAACAAATTATTAAACGCTACTTTGATTTCCTCTTGATAAGAAGCCGGAAGTAAACTGTATTCTAAACACTCTTTAGCAAATGCAACAAGGCTCTCAAAATCTTCGAAACTATTTATGCTTGGAGAAATTACATTTAGTTGGTTATATCGACCTTGGCTATTCACATTCAAAGAAGGAGAAATAACAAGATTCAGGGCTAATAGAGCTTGCATCATAAAAATTAGCTCGTTTTTAATTTAAGCAAAAATCGCTGAGTTATAGACAAACATAACGCGAGAACCATTTCAATAAAAGAGTAATTACATAAAACTATATTCTAGCTTCTGAGAGAAAAGCTTGGAAGGCGCCCTCGTTGCGGATCGAGTCGAAGGCCTTATTTTGGACCGTTTCTTGAAGGTCTATCCCTTCAAATGAAGAGACTATTTTTAACCAGGAGAGGGCTTCTTTCACATCATGAAGAAGACCGTGAGAAAATGCTGCATAAAGGGCAATATCTGCCGTTTTACGCTCGCGAAAGCAGTCCCCTGAAAGATTGACTACTCTCTTATAATCACCCACGGCAAACGAGGTGAGATATAAAATACATTTAGCTTCTGGACTCACATCTTTTTCAACGGGAACAAGCTCTTTATACGCTTTTTCATACTCGTTGTGATCAAAGTAGATTTTTGCGAGGTATTGTTTCGCAAGGGTATAGATAATCCCTTGTTTTGTCTTTTCTTTAAGAGCTTCTAAAGAGAGAACCGCCCTTTCTTGGTCGGAAATTTGCAAAAGATTTTCTGCCTCTTCAAGCGCACTGCGGTTTGATTCATCATCGTCTGCTTCAGAGTAATTTTTTAGTCTTCTAAGAGTATTCACCCCTTGGAAAGCAAAAAGGAGAAATAGAGCTCCCATGAAAAATAAGCTAAATCCAATTAAGAAAAATATAACAGAGGCGATAGTAGCAAACACAACAGAGATATATAAAGTGACCACTCGAGCTTTAAAGCCTAAAAAAGCCTCTAGCATAATGCGCAAAAGCTGCCCCCCATCCAGAGGAAGAATAGGAAGAAGGTTCATGATCGTCCAAAAAAGTGTCACAAAACGAAAATTCTGCATAAAGAGGCGGAGAGTTGGATCTACAATTGGTATATCGAGAATGAATGTAGCTGCAACAAAGAGAAGAAAGCCAAAAAAAGGTCCCATAAAGACCATCAAAAACTCTTTTCCCAAAGAAAGTTTTGGACCCGACGGGATCGTTACCCCTCCAAAAGCGGTAAACTCAACCTCTACTTTTTGCCCACAAAGAAGAGCTATACAAGCATGACCCATTTCATGAACAAATACAGCTAAAAAGATCATGAGAACCCAGGCAAGCGCCTCAGGAAGCGATGAAGAAAATCCGTATGAAATAAGTGCAGCTGTGAGAAAAAAGAAAGGACTTATCTTAAGCGCAAAGCTCTTCATTTTATTTCTCCAACAGTTCGAGCACAGCTTTTCCCATATCTGCCGGAGAGAGAGCCACGTTTACTCCGGCTCCTTGTAAAGCTTCAATTTTATCAGATGCGCTCCCTTTCCCCCCAGAAATGATGGCACCTGCATGCCCCATCCTCTTTCCAGAAGGGGCGGTTTGCCCCGCAATAAAGGCTGCCACAGGTTTTGTCGCATGCCTTTTAATCCATTCGGCCGCATCTTCTTCAGCTGTTCCCCCAATCTCTCCAATCAAAAGGATCGCCTCTGTCTCTTTATCTTTTTCAAAAAGCTCAAGGACATCTATAAAATTCGTTCCGTTAGCTGGATCTCCGCCGATTCCGACACAGGTGGTCTGACCAAGACCTAAATTCGTCGTCTGCCAAACAGCTTCATAGGTAAGCGTTCCAGAACGAGAGACAACCCCTATCTTTCCCTTTTTATGAATGTAACCTGGCATGATGCCGATTTTACAGCTACCTGGAGTTATTATTCCAGGACAATTTGGACCGATTAGACGGGATTTACTTCTCTGCATGACCTGCTTTACATGCAGCATAGCAAAAATTGGAATCCCTTCTGTAATGCAGACAATCAGAGGGATACCAGCCTCTTCTGCCTCTAAAATAGCAGCTGCAGCCCCTCGTGGTGGCACAAAAATCATCGTAGCATCGGCATCAGTTGCCTCTTTTGCCTCGCCTACAGTATTAAAAACAGGGAGATTTAAGGGCGTCTTTGTCCCCCCTTTCCCAGGAGTAACCCCCCCAACCATTTTGGTCCCGTATTCATAGCACTGCTCAGTGTGAAAGCTACCCGCACTTCCCGTAATGCCTTGGCAAATCACCTTTGTGTTTTTATTGACCAAGATAGCCATCTATTTACCTCTTACCTTTAGCTGCTGCCACAGCCTTTTTAGCCGCTTCTGTAAGATTGTCGGCAGGGGTAATTTTCAAGCCTGACTTTCTAAGAAGTTCTTTACCCTTCTCCACATTTGTCCCCTCCAACCGCACAATTAAGGGGATATCAATATTAAGCTCAGCCGCTGCCGCCAAAATCCCTTCAGCAATCACATCACAGCGCATAATCCCCCCAAAAATATTGATCAGGATTGCCTTCACTTTTTTATCTGCTAACATCAGCGCAAAGCTTTTTGCTACCTTCTCTTGATTAGCTCCTCCGCCGACATCGAGGAAATTCGCAGGCATTCCCCCGTGGTATTTAATAAGGTCCATCGTAGCCATCGCAAGGCCAGCCCCGTTTACCATACACCCGATGTCCCCTTCTAAAGCGATGTAGGCAAGCCCTATTTCATGGGCAACTGCCTCTTCAGGAGTTTCCTGGGAAGGATCATACATAGCGGCAATTTCTGGGTGCCGAAAAAGGGCATTGTCATCGATTGCAATCTTGGCATCGAGTGCCCAAAAATTCCCGTCACTATCTTCGACAAAGGGGTTGATCTCTAAAAGGTCCATATCGTTTTCTACAAAAGCCTTACACAGGCTTCTCACAATCTCTTCACACTGAGTTGCCCTATCGCCCTCTAATCCAAGAAACCAAGAAATTTCCTTACATTCTCTATCACCAATAGAGCCGTCTAAGTCAAAAAAGACCTTTTTAATCTTTTCGGGGTGGTGATGGGCAAGCTCTTCGATCTCCATACCCCCTTCTGGTGAGACCATAAGTAAGGGGGCAGCTTTTTTCCGATCAATCACAATCCCTAAGTAATATTCCTGGGCGATATCAAGAAGATTTGTAATCATCACTTTATGACAAATGATCCCCGAAGGCCCTGTCTGATTTGTCACAAGTTTCATGCCAATCAGTTCCTGGGCAATTTTTTCGATGGCAGCTGGAGTCTTACCGATTTTGACACCACCTGCCTTCCCCCTCCCCCCGGCGTGGACCTGCACTTTTACAACAGCTTCGGTCACCCCCAAAGAATCTATAGCGATAGGGACGTCTTCAAAATTAGAAACGACCCGAAAGTCGGGGACCGGAATCCCATATTTTTTTAAAATCTCTTTAGCCTGAAATTCATGCAGATTCATAGTATCCTTTCCCCTAAACGAGATCTTTGGCATACTGATTTAAGTTGCAACCATAAAATGTGAATCGAGATGTTTAGCTTTTTTAAAACTGGGTTTCAGAAAATTAAAGCTGCGCTTAAAAAAACAAGCCAGTTTCTCCGCACCAACCTCCTCTCAATTTTCTCTAAACCCCTCGATGATGACACATTAGATGAGCTAGAGAGGATTTTATATGAAGCAGATCTAGGCTCTTCAGTAGTAAACGATTTCATCGCCCTCATAAAAGAACATGTCAAAAAGCACGGCCCCACTACTGGCGAGAACTATCTCTCTCTTTTAGAAGAGTATGCGCACAAAACCTTTCTCACCCCCCCTTCTATCTTAGGAAAAGAGCCTCTTCCTGGCTTACCCAAACTCATCCTCATCGTAGGGGTTAACGGGAGCGGAAAAACGACCACCATCGCAAAGCTTGCTAAAAAAGAGCAGGATGCTGGAAAAAAAGTCCTTCTAGCCGCCGGTGATACGTTTCGAGCTGCAGCCCAGGAACAGATAGCTCTCTGGGCTGAGCGCTTAAAGATCGATCTAGTAAAAGGAGTATTAGGGGGCGACCCATCAGCTATTCTTTTTGATGCTTTATCTAAAGGGAAAGCCAAACAATACGATGTGGTCATCGCTGACACTGCAGGACGACTTGAATCCAAAACCGATCTTATGCAAGAGCTAGAAAAACTTCAGCGCACTGCAAAAAAACAAGATCCTTTAGCTCCACATGAAACATACTTAATCGTTGATGCAACGCTTGGACAAACAGCTCTTGATCAAGCGCGCACTTTCAACACCTACACTCCTCTAACAGGGATTATCCTTACCAAAGTAGACGGTTCTGCAAAAGGGGGCATTGCTCTAGCCCTTTATAGAGAGTGTAAAATCCCTATCCTCTTTTTAGGATGCGGTGAAAAAGTCGATGATTTAGTAGAGTTTGACCCCAAAGCCTACGCCGAAGCTCTTTTCTCTAAATAGATCTTAATCTAACAAAGAGACTATCCTTTCCCAGTCTCTTCGGCTTTCTACAGTCATATCTTCTATTTTCCTACAAGTACTTTCATCGTAACAAGTTCGCACCTTAGCCGCTAAAGCAATCGATGCTATTACGCATGCACTCACCTTTAAGTGAATGGCTTTTACCTCATTTGCCGTGCTTTTATAACAATCTAAGAGATGAGAAGGACAACAACTTTCATATCCTGCCAAAGTTCTAAGTTTTTCGAAAATCGCCTCTCGATATCTAAAAACAGCCATAGCATTGTCGGCCGCACCTAGAACTTCAGGAGGAAAGTTGGGAGGAGAATCCGATGAGGAAGCAAGAGTGCGAGCAGCCGAAATTTCGCTCTCTACTAATCGAACAATTGCATGAACTTGATGATAAGTTCTAGCAAAATGAGAAGGCAACGGAACCAAATCTTTTGTGGTGGTTATCATCCACACACAAATAGATCCCTCTTCTAAGAGAAAATCAATACTTCTACAGACATGCCACGGGGTAAGCACTGGGCCATAAGATGGCAATTCTCCTAGCTCGCTTTTAAGTCCTTCAAACTGAGAACTCACCTTTTTAAGGATTCTTTCGGCTAACTCAGAAATTTCCGCAGAAGAGATCCCTTCCTCTATTGAAAAGCTACTAGGATCTGCAGAAAAGGGATAAAGAATGTCTCTAAGAAAGCGATCATCGCATACTGTTATTCCTTCCATTTTTGATACCCCCGTAAAATTATCTTTAAGATGGTAACCTTTTGAGGAAAATTTTAGAAATGGTATAAATATCGTATGGACACACTTCTCTCCTCACTTATTACCTATCTACAAGAAAACTATAGACCTACAGATACTCTCCCTTTTACTCTTCCCTCTCCAGTAAAAAAAGAAAAACCCCTAGAGAAAGTAGAAAAGAAAATCCCTCGCATTCTCCTCCTTACTCACCCACGCGAAAAAGGATATCTTTCGCTATTGACTTCTCTTGCAAGCGCCATTGAAACCACTTTTGCCCCTTGCGCGATTGTCGATATCCAAGAAGAGACAAACTTTATCACCCCTTCCTTAGCACTTCTTCTCCTCTCTAAAACCCTCTTTTTCCAATCACCTCACCTTTTATCAGCCTACCACAGAGGAACGCCTCCTACCCTCTTTAACATTCCCCTTATCCTCCTCTCCGATCTTGCCCTCTTATCAGCGCAAAAAGAGGAAAAAAAGAATCTTTGGAACCAAATAAAAGCATGCAATTTGCCTCAGTAGCCCTAGATCAAGCAATCGACAAACCCCT
>JACCDN010616760.1_pt1 | contig 13542 bp, 12 predicted proteins | sample 7441691 | NCBI WGS metagenome assembly JACCDN01 (sample SAMN15323439, study PRJNA562643) | freshwater metagenome | isolation source: river surface water | place: USA:Blue River Watershed | collected 2017-08-16 | reverse complement strand
GTGATCGAGTAAATACCTCAAACACGCACTCGCGCTTGGCTTTGCCAGATTTCAAGGCAGCTTGGACCATCGTTAGTTCGTAACGGTCAGTTAGAAGCGCATAGGACACGCCACCAGCCTACTGAGCGAGCCATCTGCGCTCTAGACTTAGCAGGGTGGATGCAAGGCCGATTGGCATATTCGATTCTGGTGTCGGTGGCTTAACCGTCGCTCGAGCAATCATTGACCAACTTCCACACGAGTCAATTGTTTATGTTGGCGACACACTTAATTCCCCCTACGGACCAAAATCGCTAGCTGAAGTTCGAAGCCTCGCCTTGGCCGTAATGGATCAACTCGTGGAGTCCGGGGTAAAGCTTTTAGTAATTGCCTGCAATTCTGCTTCTGCGGCGGTGTTGCGCGATGCGCGTGAGAGATACACGGATGGAAAAGGTGTGCCAGTCGTCGAGGTTATCCAACCTGCAGTTAGAACTGCCGTGGCATCCAGCAAGAACAAAAAAGTCGGAGTAATCGGCACCTCCGCAACCATTTCCTCTGGAGCATACGAAGATGCTTTTGCAGCCGCCGTTGATTTTGAGATCACTTCCGCAGCTTGCCCAGCTTTTGTCGAATATGTCGAACGTGGTATCACATCTGGGCCTGAGCTACTAAAGGTTGCTCAGGAATACCTAGCACCAGTTAAGGCAGCTGGCGTTGACACACTAGTGCTGGGCTGCACGCACTATCCACTTTTGCAAGCCGCACTTGCTTATGTGATGGGAGATGGCGTGCGACTGGTTTCCTCCGCGGACGAAACAGCTAAAGACGTTTATAAAGTTCTTACCGAACACAATTTGCTTGCTCCAGAAGATGCAAGGCCGGATTACTCATTCTTCGCCACTGGCGATGCCCAAGCCTTTGAGGCGCTGGCAAGACGATTCTTAGGACCAGAAGTTTCTGGTGTAAAGAAAATGGAGAGAAAGAACTAGTTTGCGAAAAGACGGAAGATCGAATAGCCAACTGAGGCCAGTGACTATTGAGCGCCAGTACACGATTCACGCCGAGGGTTCAGTGCTTGTATCTTTTGGAAATACCAAGGTGCTTTGTAACGCATCTTTTACACCAGGTGTTCCCAGATTCAAAAAAGATTCGGGTGAGGGTTGGGTTACCGCCGAGTATGCAATGTTGCCTAGAGCCACCAACGAAAGATCTGATCGCGAAAGCGTCAAGGGCAAACTCGGTGGCCGAACCCACGAAATTTCTCGGTTAATTGGCAGGGCATTACGAGCTGTGGTCGACTTCAAAGCCTTGGGTGAGAACACCATTGTTATTGACTGCGATGTAATTCAAGCTGATGGCGGCACTCGAACAGCTGCGATTACTGGAGCATTTGTCGCTTTGATGGATTCAATTTCTTGGGCTAAGAAAAAAGGTTTGATTGCATTATCTTCCAAGCCAATCCTCGACACCGTAGCCGCAGTGTCGGTCGGAGTTGTAGACGGGCAAGTGCTGTGTGATTTGGCATATGAAGAAGATGTGCGTGCTGAAACTGACATGAACGTCATAACCACCGGTCGAGGGCTATTTGTGGAAGTACAGGGAACCGCTGAGGCAGCACCATTTAGTCGGGAAGAGCTTGATTCACTTTTGGAAGTGGCCCTCGCTGCGACTACTGAGCTAACTGCTATTCAGCGCTCCAGTTTGGGCGATGCTTTGGAGCTGAAATAGTGGAGCTAATCTTTGCAACAGGCAACTCCCACAAGTTGGCCGAAGCTCGAGAAATCTTTGGAAGACGAGCTCCCCAAATTGAAATCACTGCATTTGATGGAGAGTCTCCCATAGAAAGTGGCATTAGTTTTCTTGAAAATGCTCGAATCAAAGCAGTGGCAGCGTTCCAAAAAACTGGAAAAACTTCTTTTGCAGATGACTCTGGAATCTGCGTTGATGTGATGGGTGGAGCACCAGGGATATTTTCGGCGGGTTGGTCCGGAACCAGGTCTGACGAAACAAATAGATCTTTGTTGCTTGCGCAACTTCAGGACGTTCCTTTGGAGCATCGAGCAGCTAGCTTTGTGTGCACCATCTCACTAATTGGTGAAGCGATTGACGTTAGTTTCACCGGAGTGTGGCCAGGATCCATATCCTTTGAATCGAGAGGATCAGCTGGATTTGGTTATGATCCGATTTTCATACCAGAAGGCTTTGAACTTACGGCCGCTGAAATAGAACCCGAACTCAAGAATTCAATGTCTCATCGGTTTTTGGCCATGTCGCAATTGGCTGATTATTTTGGTAACTAGCGCCCCCAGCAGGATTCGAACCTGCGCACCCGCCTCCGGAGAGCGGTGCTCTATCCCCTGAGCTATGGGGGCGGCAATTTGAAGCCTAGCATTTAACGAGTTTTGAACTTTGGAGGAAAAGTGTCACTTCGATTAGAAGACCGGTGGATTTGGGATAGCTGGTATGTCTGGGATGGTGACACCTGTCACGCTTTTTATCTATGCGCATCAAGGGGCCTTGGTGATCCAAACCGGCGGCACAGATACACAAATGTTGGGCACGCTATATCAAAAGACTTAGTTAATTGGAAAGTTCTTCCAGATGCACTCTCTCCAAGTGACTCTCCTGCTTTTGATTCCTGGACTACTTGGACCGGTAGCACTGTCAAGGGTGATGATGGTCTTTGGTACATGTACTACACAGGCACTTCCAGAGAAGATGGCGGAGACGTTCAATCAATCGGTCTTGCTACATCCGAGGATCTAATCACATGGAGAAAGTTGTCCGATCAAGCGCTGGTTCGAGCTGACTCGCAGTTTTATGAAAAACTTGGGGAGACAAGTTGGCCCGATGAGGCTTGGCGCGACCCTTGGGTATATAAGTCGAGTGCTGACAATTTGTGGCACATGCTCATCACTGCAAGAGCAAAAGGACCGAACCGTATCAAAGGCGTTATTGGCCATGCAGTTTCTAGTGACATGCGCAACTGGAAGGTTCAGCCCCCTCTCTCAAGTCCAGGCCAAGGCTTTGGTCAGTTAGAGGTTTTTCAGCTGGCTGAGGTAGATGGAGTTTCGTTAATCATTTTCTGCTGCGGCTGGAGAGAGCTAGACGAAGTAATGCTGGAAAAAGTTGGGAGAGTCGATGCGACCTATTCATTGGTATGTAAGCCGGACTTTTCAGATGTGGATTTTCGAAGAGCGAAACCTTTTCTACACAATCCGGTGTATGCCGGTCGGCTAGTTCAGCACCCAACCTTGGGCTGGTTCCTTTTGGGTTTTATAAACGAAGTGGATCGGAAATTTGTTGGGGAGCTTTCGGATCCATTTCCCGTTACTGCTAACTCAGTAGAGGGCTTAGTCCCGCGAGTCTGACCTAGTGCTGCACCTACCCAAAAAGGTAGGATTGAGGTTCATCGCCGAACCCCACCTCTTTTGAGTCAGGAATTTTGTGACCCCAGAACAAATAAATCTGGCAATTCTTCAGGCCTTAGCTGACCTGAAGAAGGATGGTCGCCTGCCCGCGGGAGAAATCCCAACTGAAGTGGTGGTTGAAAGACCAAAGAATCGCGAGCATGGAGACTGGGCCACCAATGTTGCAATGCAGTTTGCCGGCTCCTTCAACCTCAAGCCTCGCGAACTTGCCGAACTGCTAGCGGAGAAGTTGGATCATTCTGAAGGTATTGAAAAGGTCTCTATTGCAGGTCCGGGATTCATAAACCTTTTTGTCTCAAGTTCAGCTGCTGGGGCGCTTGCAAAGCAGATTGTTGAGCTGGGGCAAAAGTATGGTCAATCTGATTCGCTGAATGGTCAAAAACTCAATCTTGAGTTTGTTAGTGCAAACCCGACTGGCCCAATTCACCTGGGAGGAACCCGCTGGGCAGCAGTAGGGGATTCACTCGCGAGAATTCTGCAGTCCCAAGGTGCTGAGGTTGTTCGTGAGTACTACTTCAATGACCACGGTGCCCAAATTGATCGGTTTGCGCTATCTCTCATGGCTGCAGCCAAGGGAGAGCCAACTCCAGAGGACGGCTACGCAGGCGCATACATCCAGGAAATCGCATCGGAAATCGTAAGAAAGAATCCAGGAATTCTTTCCTTAGTGAATGAAGAAGCCCAAGAAGAATTTCGCAAAGCTGGTGTCGAGATGATGTTTGAACAAATCAAGCAGTCACTCCACGACTTTGGTGTCGATTTTGATGTTTACTTCCATGAAAATTCGCTCTACGAGAGCAAGGCGGTTGAAAAAGCCGTCGAAAAACTGAAGTCTCTTGGCCATATGTTTGAAGAAGATGGTGCACTTTGGCTTCGGTCTTCAAGCTTTGGTGATGATAGAGACCGAGTTGTCATCAAGAGCGACGGTAATGCTTCATACATTGCCGGTGACATTGCCTACTACCTGGACAAGCGCTCACGAGGTTTTGACCGAGCGATCTACATGCTTGGAGCAGATCATCACGGCTACATTGGAAGAATGCACGCAGTTTGCGCCGCCTTTGGTGACAAACCAGGTGAAAACATGGAAATTCTGATTGGCCAGTTAGTGAGCCTGGTGAGAGCTGGCGAACCAGTAAGAATGTCCAAGCGAGCTGGGACTGTGGTCACAATGGAAGATTTGGTGGAATCGGTCGGTGTAGATGCTGCTCGGTATTCACTGGTTAGATCTTCAATCAATTCAACTCTTGATATTGATCTTGAGTTATTGGCAAAGAAAACCAATGACAATCCTGTTTTTTATGTCCAATATGCCCACGCTCGCACAAAACAGGTGGATCGCAATGCCAGCGAATCTGGCTTAGACAAATCAACTTTCTCCCCTGAGCTGCTCTCTACTCCAAGTGAGAGTGAGCTGTTGGCTAAGCTCTCACAGTTTCCAGGTGTGCTTACCCAAGCGGCCGAGTTTAGAGAGCCTCACCGAGTTGCCAGGTATCTAGAAGAAGTTGCCGGAAGCTATCACCGTTTTTATGACAATTGCAGAATTTTGCCGCTACCCGGCCAGCCGATTGAGCCTCTACACAACACGCGCCTGTGGCTAAACGATGCTGCTGGCATTGTTCTGGCTAATGGCTTGGCATTATTGGGCGTATCTGCTCCGGAGAGGATGTAGTCATGTCGAATCCTCTTCAACCAAGTTGGCTCACTCAAATCAGTGACTTTGATCACGAGATGTGGCCAGCTGGCGCCAAGCGAAACAAGTTTGGTGAGCTTGAGATTAACGGTGTTGGATGCTCTGAACTCGTCAGAAAGTTCGGCTCACCTCTATATGTGATTGATCAAGCAGAATTTGAAGCCAGACTCGGAACGGTTAAGTCGGCTTTCGAAAATGCGGCTAAGAGCGCAGGGACTTCAGTCAAGCTGTATTACGCATCTAAGGCTCTACTAACCGCAGATGTTGCACGCTGGGCCGCCCGCGCAGGCTATTCGATAGACGTCTCAACTGGTGGCGAGTTGGCAGTCGTACTTGCTGCTGGAATTGCTGGATCCCAAATTGGCCTGCATGGCAATAACAAGTCACTAGTGGAGATTGGGCGAGCAGTCTCCAACGATGTCTCTGCAATTGTGATTGATTCAGAAATAGAAATTGAGCGAATTGCGGCCGCCGCTGGAGCGCAAGATAAGGTTCAGCCAGTTAGGTTGCGTGTCAATACAGGCGTGCATGCTCACACCCATGAGTACCTGGCAACGTCGCGTGAAGATCAAAAGTTTGGAATAGCTATGGTTGAAGTTCCAGACTTGGTTGCAAAAATTCGCTCGCACTCCCACCTAAAGTTCTTAGGACTGCACTGCCACATCGGATCACAGATTTTCTCCGTTGATGGTTTTGTTGCCTCTGCCGAGCGAATGTTAGAACTTCACGCAAAACTGTCCAAGGATGGTGAAGTTCCTGAACTCAACCTTGGGGGAGGCTTTGGGATTTCATATGTTGAGGGTGACAGACCACTAGAAATCTCCCAAATGGCAAATCAAATTGTTGCCGCAGTCAGGAGCAAGTGCGAGGCACTAGAAATTTCAATTCCAAAGTTGGCATTTGAACCAGGGCGAATCATTTCAGGTCCTGCTGGAATTACTCTCTACACCGTGGGCACGACCAAAGATGTTTCAGTTAGTGATGAGGGTCCTCAGGCCAAGCGCCGTTATGTCAGCGTTGATGGCGGCATGAGCGACAACGCAATACCAGCTCTTTATGAGGCGGAATACTCCGCCGCTTTGGCTTCCAGACCTGCCACCAGTCCTGCGGTTCTGAGCAGAGTGGTTGGTAAGCACTGTGAGTCTGGCGACATTGTTGTCAGAAATGCTCTCTTGCCGCAAGATTTAGCGGTAAACGACTTGCTGGCAGTCGCAGCTACCGGTGCCTACTGCTATTCGCTATCTTCTAACTACAACTATTTGCCAAAGCCGGCGATGGTAGCTGTGAAAGATGGCAAAGCACACCTTTTGATTCGGGCTGAAACCGAACAAGATTTGCTATCTAAAGATATGGGATTGGAAGGCTAGCGGTCATGCAAAGTGAATACCGTCCCATTCGCGTGGCCCTGCTTGGTGCAGGATCCGTCGGCGCGCAAGTAGCGAGACTCTTACTTGAAAACAAAGAAGAGCTAGCAAAGCGTGTTGGTGCAGAGCTTGAGTTAGTTGGAGTCGCAGTCCGTGACATCAAAGCAAAGCGCTCAGCAGACATCCCGCAAAATCTGCTTACGACTGATGCAGAATCACTGCTAACTGGATCTGACATCGTGATTGAACTTATGGGTGGAATCAACCCTGCCTATGAGTGGATCAAGAAAGCACTCAATTCTGGCGCTGATGTAATCACCGCCAACAAAGCACTAATTGCCGCTAAGGGAAATGAACTGATTGACCTGGCCCAACAATTAGGTGCACAGCTTTATTACGAGGCAGCTGTGGGTGGAGCAATCCCAATCATTAGACCGCTTCGTGAATCTCTTGCCGGTGACAAAATCAATCGAGTCATGGGTATCGTCAACGGCACGACCAACTACATCCTTGATCAGATGGATTCAAAGAATCTTGATTTCAATGTTGCTCTTAAGGATGCTCAACACCTGGGTTATGCAGAGGCAGATCCAACGGCGGACATTGAAGGGTTTGATGCTGCCAGCAAAGCGGCAATTTTGGCTTCATTGGCTTTTCACAGTGATGTGCCGGTTGAGAAAGTTCACCGTGAAGGCATAACTGCAATTACCCCTGAGCAGATCAAGACTGCCAGAGCTGCTGGTTATGCACTCAAGTTACTAGCCATTGGGGAGCGAGTTGACTCAGGGTTGGTTGTGAGAGTGCACCCAAGTCTGATTCCTCTAAGCCATCCACTCGCTGCTGTACGCGGCGCGTATAACGCCGTATTCGTTGAAGCCGAGAGCGCTGGCAGGCTCATGTTTTACGGCGCTGGTGCAGGTGGCAAACAAACCGCATCTGCCGTCCTCGGTGATTTGGTGTCAGCTGCTAAGCGCCACCTTGCTGGCGGCCCAGGCCTTGGCAGCTCAACACATGCCAATCTTGAAGTGCTGCCCGTTCAGGCAACCAGAACTCGATTCCAAATAACACTGCGAGTCAGCGACCAGCCTGGCGTTCTTTCATCTATTGCGGGTGAATTTGCCGCGCAAGGCATCAGCGTCGAAACTGTTGCTCAAACAACTTCTAGCGATAGCGAGTCTGCTGCAATTCTTACGATTATGACCCACATCGCATCTGAGGGAGACCTTGAAAAAGTGGTGGAATCCCTGTCCAAGAACAAGGCAGTAGTTTCCGTTGAATCTGTATTGAGAGTCGAGGGGCTCTAATGGCACACCAGTGGCGCGGAGTTATTCGCGAATATTTTGATCGACTTCCATTCACGCAGTCGGACCCAATCGTCACGCTTGGCGAGGGTGGAACGCCACTCATTGAAGCGCCTGCCTTAGCCAAATTGCTTGACGTTGGAAGCGTTCACTTGAAGTTTGAAGGAATGAATCCCACTGGTTCATTCAAAGACCGCGGTATGACGACTGCAGTTTCTAAAGCCAAGGCCAGGGGAGCACAGGCGGTTATAGCTGCTTCCACTGGAAATACCTCTGCATCGGCTGCGGCATATGCTGTGAAGGCAGGCATGCAGTCAGTTGTCCTCGTACCGGCTGGCAAGATTTCTTGGGGCAAGCTATCTCAAGCTGTAGCTCACAAAGCTCAAATTTTGCAAGTGAAAGGTAATTTCGACGACTGCCTTCGACTAGCTAGGGAGCTCAGCGAGAACTATCCAGTATTTCTTGTCAACTCCGTGAATCCTGACCGCTTGCAGGGACAAAAAACTGCCGCTTTTGAAGTGGTTGATGTACTTGGCCAAGCACCTGATTTACACGCTATGCCACTTGGTAATGCAGGAAACATTTCTGCATATCACCTTGGTTATCGCGAAGAAGTTGCCGAGGGAAGAATTTCTAAACTTCCTCGACTGTTTGGAATCCAAGCAGAAGGCAGCGCACCCTTCATAAAGGGTTCACCAGTTGAAAACCCCGAAACAATCGCCACCGCAATCAGAATTGGAAACCCGGCATCTTGGGATCTAGCTCAGGCCGCAAAGACTGACACCAATGGTGGGTTTGGGGCCGTGAGTGACAAGGAAATTCTTTGGATGCACCGCTTCCTCTCTCAAGAAGCCGGAGTCTTTGTTGAGCCTTCCAGTGCAACTGGTGCCGCAGGACTTTTGAAGTTGAGCAAGCAGGGTGAACTAAAGGGGCTCAACCAGGTGGTTATTACGGTTACCGGTCATGGCTTGAAGGATCCTGATTGGGCCTTGAAAGATGAGCGAGGCAAGAAGATCAAGCCGCGCAAGGTGGCAGCAGCAGCCGGATCTGTCGCGGACCTACTTGGACTGGAGCGAAACCGATGACCAAGTTGAAGGTAACCGTTCCAGCCACCAGCGCAAACTTAGGACCTGGTTTCGACTCACTTGGGATGGCACTGGCCTTCTACGATGAGTACGAACTTGAAACCACTAGCTCTGGTCTTGAAATTAACATCTCGGGCGAGGGCGCTAAGTCAGCAGCTAGGGATGAAAACAACCTAATTTATAAATCAATCAAGCTTGTTTTTGATTCAGTCGGGGAAAAGCTGCCGGGTATCAAATTGACCTGTAAGAATTCCATCCCGCACGGACGAGGAATGGGTTCGTCTGGCGCAGCAGTCGCCGGCGGAGTCATGTTGGCGGCTGGATTACTTTCGAAGAAAGAATTTACTGAGCAACAACTTCTAGAGTTTGCAACAAAAATGGAAGGACACCCTGACAACGTTGCCCCAGCACTTTTTGGTGGCCTAACAATTGCCTGGGTTGATGAGGCTGGGCCTCATCACAAGAAATTGACTGTGCACAGAGGAATCTCACCTTTGGTATTGGTCGCACCAAATGAGATGTCAACCAAGCTTGCAAGAAGCTTGCAGCCAGAATCTGTTCCACACACTGATGCCGTTTTCAACGTCTCGAGATCCGCTCTTTTGGTTGCCGCCCTGACTCAAAGCCCTGAACTTATGATGGCCGCCACCGAAGATCGCCTTCACCAGAACTACCGCGCCAGTGCAATGCCTGAAACCAGCAAGCTAATTTCCAATTTGCGAGAAAAGGGACATCCAGCCGTCGTTTCAGGGGCTGGACCCTCAGTACTGGTGCTGGAGGGGGACCCACAAAACCGCTTACTGGCAATGGAATATGTGAAGAAAGAGTTCTCACCTTGGCAGGCCCTGGCGCTTGCGGTTGATTTCAAAGGTGCTAGTCTTGAAGGGCAGTCTGGATCAGGCAGCTAGTAAGCCCCACTGCATCTTCAATCAAATTCTGAAGCGCGGCTTTGCCGTGAAGAAATGAGAAATAATAACGATGGTTGACAGCCAAGAAGAGAAGCCAGCAAAGCGAACTCGTCGAGTTAGTTCCACAGCAGCTTCCAAAAAAGAAAAAACCGAATCAAAGGATTCCGCGGCTTCTTCAAAGCCTGCGGCAGCAGCCGAGCCAGCTCAATCTGAAGCGCCTCAACCGAGGGAGCAGAATGAGGACCGCGAGACTCGAGCCAATGATCGTGAACACTCGAGAGACCGAGATGATGACCGTAGAGGCGGAAGAAACCGTCGCGGAAGATTCCGCGATCGCGATCGCCGTCGCAACCAGGAAGAGTCAGAGCCAGAGATTTCTGAGGATGACGTACTGATCCCTGTCGCGGGTATTCTCGATGTCCTTGATAACTATGCCTTCCTAAGAACTTCCGGTTATTTGCCAGGCCCAAATGACGTATACGTCTCGTTGGGACAGGTAAAGAAGTATGGTCTGCGCAAGGGTGATGCGGTTGTAGGTTCAATCCGCCAGCCTCGCGAGGGTGAGGGCCAGCGCCAGAAGTTCAATGCTTTAGTTCGAGTTGAGTCAGTAAATGGCCAAAGCCTGGAAGAGGCGAGTGCAAGAGTTGAATTCAACAAGCTAACCCCGCTTTACCCGGACACTCGTCTGCGCCTAGAGACCGATCCAAAGAAACTCAGCACTCGAATTATCGACTTGGTATCACCAATTGGTAAGGGTCAGCGTGGTCTTATTGTTTCTCCACCTAAGGCTGGAAAGACTTTGATTTTGCAGGCCATTGCTAATGCAATCACTGCAAACAACCCCGAGGTTCACCTCATGGTTGTTCTGGTTGATGAGCGTCCTGAAGAAGTTACAGACATGCAGCGCACCGTAAAGGGCGAGGTAATTGCCTCAACCTTCGACCGCCCTGCTGATGATCACACCACTGTGGCCGAGCTTGCAATCGAGCGTGCTAAGCGCCTAGTTGAACTTGGCCACGATGTTGTCGTGCTCCTAGACTCCATCACTCGTCTTGGCCGCGCTTACAACTTGTCGGCACCAGCCAGCGGAAGAATTTTGTCCGGTGGTGTTGACTCTTCAGCCCTTTACCCTCCAAAGCGCTTCTTTGGAGCTGCCAGAAACATTGAAAACGGTGGATCGCTGACAATCATTGCGACTGCTCTTGTTGAGACCGGCTCCAAGATGGACGAAGTTATCTTTGAAGAATTCAAGGGAACCGGAAACATGGAGCTTCGCCTTTCCAGGCAGCTTGCTGACAAGCGAATCTTCCCAGCGGTTGACATCAATGCCTCTGGTACTCGACGTGAAGAAATGCTGATGAGCCCGCAGGAGACCAAGATCATTTGGAAGCTCCGTCGTGCTCTGGCAGGTCTAGAGCAGCAGCAGGCTCTTGAACTTGTGTTGAACAGGCTGAAAGAAACAGCAAGCAACGTTGAGTTCCTATTGATGCTTGAGAAGTCAATGCCAGTTCCAACTGAATCTGATTCGGAGTAACGTTGCACGATTCGCTGTCAGGCCTCAGAGCCGAGCACGCGAGTTTGCAACAGCAGCTCAGTGACTCGGCGGTTCACGCCAATCCTGCGCTGGCAAAAAAGCTAAATCGCCGCTACGCCGAACTAAGTGCGATTTTGCAAACCGATGACGATGTGCAAAAACTTGAGCAGGATCTGGTTGCCACCAAAGAATTAGCTGCTGAGGATTCTGCTTTTGCGGAAGAAATCCCAAACCTCGAAGAAAGACTTGTCGAGGCAAAAGAGAAACTCCGTAGGCTTCTGATTCCTAGAGATCCCGATGATGGCAGAGACGTCATCATGGAAATAAAAGCCGGTGAAGGTGGCGCGGAAAGCGCTCTATTTGCAGCGGATCTTCTTCGCATGTACATGTACTACGCCCAGAGCAAAGGTTGGAAAGCAGAGCTACTGGACAAGACAGAGAGCGACCTCGGCGGCATCAAGGATTGCCAGGTCGCAATCAAGTCCAGTTCTTCAGATCCGGCTAATGGTGTCTGGGCTCACTTGAAGTATGAGGGTGGCGTACATCGCGTTCAGCGAGTCCCTGTCACTGAAGCACAAGGGCGAATTCACACTTCGGCTGCCGGTGTTTTGGTCTTTCCGGAAGTAGATGAACCTGAAGAAGTTGACATTTCTCCCAATGACATCCGAGTTGATGTATTTAGGTCATCTGGTCCTGGTGGTCAGTCTGTGAACACAACGGACTCTGCTGTGCGCATAACTCACATTCCGACCGGAATCGTTGTCTCAATGCAGAATGAGAAATCACAGCTTCAAAATCGTGAAGCGGCCATGCGAGTTCTTCGCGCACGATTACTGGCAGCGCAACAAGAAGCTATTGATGCCGAGCAATCAGCCCAAAGAAAGAGCCAGGTTCGAACGGTCGACAGGTCAGAGCGCATCAGGACTTACAACTTCCCAGAGAACCGAATCGCTGATCACCGCACCGGTTACAAGGCATACAACCTCGATCAAGTCATGGAAGGCGCCCTTGAACCAATCGTCCAGTCTGCAATCAGCATGGACGAAGAAGCAAAGCTCGCTGCAATTCAAGGCGCCTAATGAAACTCGTAGAGGCTCTGGCCTTTGCAAAAGAAGCACTTATCCGCGCTGGTGTCCCTAGCCCTGACGCCGACGCTCACTGGCTCTTGGCTCATACCTTAGGAATTACTCGCGCAGAATTGCTTACCCAAATTACCTTTGACTTTTCCCTGAGCCAAGAACAGCTCAGCCAATTCAAAGAAGTCCTAGATCAGCGCTCAAACCGCGTCCCGCTCCAACACATAACTGGCCTTGCTGGGTTTCGCACTCTTGAGTTGGAAGTCGGACCTGGTGTTTTTATACCGCGATTTGAAACAGAGCAAGTGGCACAGATAGCCATTGACTATCTAAATTCTTTGTCCGGTAAGCCCAGAGCGGTTGATCTCGGAACCGGTTCCGGAGCAATTGCTATTTCACTTTCAAAAGAGACAAATGCAGAGGTCTTTGCTATTGAGATATCTCAGCAAGCGGCTGAGTATGCCCAGAAAAACATCCAGAAGAACCAGGCTGAAGTCGAGCTGATTATTGGATCAATAGAGCAGGAACTACCAAAGCTTCAAAGTTTAGATTTAGTTATATCTAATCCGCCTTATATTCCCTTGTCTGCAATACCACTAGACCCTGAAGTTAGAGATTTCGATCCCGAACTTGCCCTCTACTCCGGAGAGGACGGCTTGGACACAATTCGGCAGATTTTGGAAATTGCCCCCGTCGCTCTGCGAGTTGGTGGGCTGCTAGTCCTTGAACATGCCGACGGACAGTCTGATGCAGTGCGTGAACTACTATTGGAGGCAGGATACGGCGGTATTTCTGTTCACCCTGACCCAACTGGGCGTCTGCGAGCAGTAAGCGCCACAAGGAGGAATTAGTTTGGCCAGCGTTTATGACTGCTCTGTCGATACTGATCTTCTAACGGGCTTTCGACTAGCCAAAGTCTCACTTGATAGAACAGAGCTTGTAGTTCTTCCAACCGACACTGTTTACGGTATTGCCGCTAACGCATTTAGCCCCAAGGCTGTTGAGAATCTTCTAAATGCAAAAGGTCGCGATCGAACCTCACCACCTCCTGTTCTTATCCCAAAGGTTGAAACCCTATCGGCGCTGGCGAGTGATCTTCCACTGGTAGCAAATCAATTAGCGGCAGCATTTTGGCCTGGTGCTCTCACAATGGTTTTGAAAGCTCAGAGAT
>JACCDN010521980.1_pt1 | contig 13545 bp, 9 predicted proteins | sample 7441691 | NCBI WGS metagenome assembly JACCDN01 (sample SAMN15323439, study PRJNA562643) | freshwater metagenome | isolation source: river surface water | place: USA:Blue River Watershed | collected 2017-08-16 | reverse complement strand
GCCGACCAGTTTTGAGCTGCCAGCCGCCACGCTTGCCCAGCTGATTGATCGCACCCGCTTTGCGATCAGCACGGAGGAAACTCGCTATTACCTCAACGGCATTTTCATTCATGTCAGCGACGATGAGCTGAAGGCCGCCGCGACTGACGGGCACCGCCTGGCCCGCTTCACGATCAAGCGCCCGGATGGCTCTGAGGGTATGCCCGACGTGATCGTACCTCGCAAATGCGTGGCCGAGTTGCGCAAGCTGCTGGAAGAAGCGCTGGATGCCAATGTTCTGATTGACCTGTCGGCCAGCAAGATCCGCTTCACCCTGGGTGGCGAAAACGGTGTTGTCCTGACCAGCAAGCTGATTGACGGCACCTTCCCCGACTACAGCCGGGTCATCCCGACCGGGAATGACAAGCTGCTGCGGCTTGATCCGAAAAGCTTCTGGCAAGGTGTGGACCGCGTTGCGACCATTGCCACCGAAAAGACCCGCGCGGTCAAGATGGCGCTCGATACGGATCGCGTGACGCTTTCGGTCACCTCGCCCGATAATGGCACGGCTTCCGAAGAAGTCCCGGCTGATTACAAGTCGAGCGGGTTCGAAATCGGCTTCAACGCCGGCTACCTGAAGGATATCCTTGGCCAGATCGAAGGCGATACGGTTGAACTGCACCTGGCCGATGCTGGTGCGCCGACCCTGATCCGTCAGGATGACAAGAGCCCGGCGCTCTATGTGCTGATGCCGATGCGCGTCTAATCTGCTTTACCTGGCCCCATAGGCTTGATTGAATGGGCGCGCCGCGATCGGCGCGCCCAATTCGTTTCCGGGAGAGAACCATGACCACGACCGTCCAGGTAAAGCGCAATGCGCTGGCTGAAACCCGCATCGCTGAGCACGGCGATGCGCCGCTTGGTGATGGCGAGGTGCGGTTGCAAGTGGAGAGCTTCTCGGTCACCGCCAACAATGTGACCTATGCCGTCGCGGGCGATGCTTTCGGTTACTGGAACTTCTTCCCGGGAGAGGGGGGCTGGGGCGTAGTGCCAATGTGGGGGCATGCGGTGGTCACTGAAAGCCGCCACCCGGACATCGTGGTGGGTGAACGTGTTTACGGTTATCTACCGATGGCTAACAGCCTTGATGTACTGCCTGCGGGGGTGAGCGCCAGCGGCTTCACCGATGCAGCGGCTCATCGCCAACCAATGAGCCCAATTTACAATCAGTACAGCCGCCTTGCCGCTGATCCCGAACACGATCCGATGCGTGAGGGAGAGCGGATGATTTTTGGACCGCTATTCAAGACCGGCTTTCTGATCGAGAGCTTTATGCGTCGTGAGGGCTGGTTCGCGGCGGAGGCAGTCGTGCTGACTTCGGCCTCATCCAAAACAGCAATGGGGCTTGCCTCTGTCGCGCGTCATCGCTCGCCGGGGATCAAACGCATCGGCCTGACTTCGGTCGGGAACGTCGATTTCGTGCAGCGCAGCGGGTTCTATGATGAAGTGATCGCTTACGACGACCTGCCCCGTCTGCCGCAGCTGACCTCAGTGCTGGTGGATTTTGCTGGTAATGCAGCGCTGATCCACGGCGTGCACACCATACTGGGTGATAACCTCAAGTATTCCTGCACCGTCGGGGCAACCCATGTTGGCGCCGGGTTTGGCAAGGACAATGGTCCGTTGCCAGGGCCTGCGCCAGTTCTGTTTTTCGCTCCTGACCATGCGGTAGCAGCGATCAAGGCGCTTGGTGCCAGGGCCTTTGGTGAGGCTGTGGGCGAGAGCTGGTTGCGCTTTATCGCCGAAGCCGGTGGAGCACTGACAATCGACGTCCGCCATGGCCTGCAAGCTGCGCGTGACGCCTATCTGGCGACGCTTGGTGGCAAGGCCGACCCGGCGGTGGGGATCGTGATCCGGCCCTGATGAAGTTGATTTACAATCGTCATCCCCGCTTTCGCAGGGATGGCGATTGAAGGGCAAAGCTCACTCCGCTGCTTCCAGCAGGTCTGCCCGCTGGGGGCCACGGATAAGGCCGCCTGGGGTGGCACCGGTCCATGCCCCATCCTTGAAGGTCACAACGCCAGTTTTGATCGTGCAAACATAGCCTTCGGCTTTCTGCAGTAGACGCTTGCCGCCAGCAGGCAGGTCAAAGGCCAGCCAGGGTTTGCCCAGCTTGACCTTGTCGAGGTCGATGACATTGAGATCGGCCAGGTAGCCTGGGGCAATGATCCCGCGATCGTCCAGGCCATAGAGGCGAGCCGTGTCGCGGCACTGACGCTTGATTGCGTTTTCAAGGCTGATCTTGCCGCCGCGCTTGCGATCACGGACCCAGTGCTGGAGCATGAAGGTGGGGCTGGCCGCATCGCAGATCGTGCCGCAATGTGCTCCGCCATCGGACAGCGAGTTTACCGTATCATCGCTATGCTGCAGGGCCTCAAGGAAATCTAGGTTGCCATCAGCGTAGTTGAGGATTGGTAGGTAGATGAAACCCTTGCCTTCATCGCGGCACAGCAGGTCATAGGCATATTCATCAGCCGAAACGCCCGCAGCGGCGGCGCGGGCGGCGATGCTTTCGTCTGCCTGCGGCTCATAGTTGAAGTCCGGGTCCATTTCGAATTGCATGGTCCAGCCACTGCAGACCACCATGATCAGACCGATAATGTCCTGGTTGACCTGCGAAAAGTCGTTCTGCTCGGACAGTAGCTTTGCCTTGAACGCGGGATCAAGCAGCTTGGCCTTCTGCTGCTCCCACGGCAGTTCGGAAATGGCCTGAAAGCTTGGGCGCAGGCGGAATGGGTGGACCGTACCTTGCCACGCCATGATGATGCCGTTCCCCCGCAGCGCGATCTGGGCGACAATATTGGCACCGTTATCATTCTCGGCGCGCATGCAGGCGATCTGCTCGTCAAGCGGCATTTCCTTGGCGATCGATTGCAGCGCTGCATAGGTGCAAGGCAAGCCGGTTTCGCGGCTGAGAGCACCCATCCAGCCGAACTCATCCCATTCGCGGCGCATATCACTCGCCATTTCGAACACGCCGTGGCCGACGCGGCCCATTGCGCGGCCAATTTCGATCAACTCTTCTTTGGTCGCCGTTGTGCCGGGCACGACTTCGCCATCGATCGAGCGGTGGAGCACTGTCCGACTGGTGGAAAAGCCGAGCGCCCCGGCCCGCACCCCGTCCTCGACGATATCAGCCATTTTCTGGATATCATCAGCTGTCGGGATCGCTCCGGGTTGTTCACGATCACCCAGCACATAGGCGCGTACTGCGCCGTGCGGTACGTGTGTGCCAACGTCGATCGAACGCGGCAAGCGTTCAAGTGCATCAAGGTACTCGGGGAAGGTTTCCCAATCCCATTTCATCCCTTCTGCGAGTGCCGTTCCGGGAATGTCTTCCACACCTTCCATCAGCCCGATTAGCCAGTTGTGGCGATCCGGCGCGGCCGGTGCGAAGCCGACACCGCAATTGCCCATCACCGCTGTGGTCACACCGTGCCACGATGAAGGGGCCATTTCCTGATCCCAGGTTGCCTGACCATCGTAGTGGGTGTGTACGTCTACAAAGCCCGGCGTTACGATCTTACCGGTGGCGTCAATCTCATCCGTGGCGTCGCCTTTGAAGGTGCCGACTGCCGCGATCAGACCGCCCTTGATTGCAACATCGCCAGTAAAGCGCGCTTCGCCGGTACCGTCGACAATCGTGCCACCGCGAATGATCAGGTCGTAACTGGGCATGGCTTCTCTCCACTGGGCGCGACTCTCAGGGGACGCGGCTTTAACCGTGCGATTAAAACATGGCTTCTGGATGGGGGCAAGGAGAGAACGGGTGCTATTCCCCCAAGGCCCGGATCATATCGGCCACATCGACGAATTTCTCACGCGGGGCACCATCGCGGGCGCGCTGTTCTTCTGCGGCCTCGATCTTTTTCCAGTCGCGGAATGTGACGACATCAAATCCGCGTGCCTCAGCCAGTGCATCAAAGCCTGACCGACCGACCTTGTCGGCGCCGTCACCGATGTCTGCAGCGATCAGCTCGATCACGGCAAAGCCATCCGGACGGTTGGTGCCGATCGTTCCCGAAGGTCCCCGTCGCGCCCAGCCGACACAATATAGACCGGGTAAAATGCGGCCGTCGTCATTGGCAAATCGGCCGGCGCTTTCCTCAAATGGTACGCCGGGGATCGGGCTGCTTTTGTAGCCGATGCAGGTGACGACCAGGCTGCAGGGGATCGTGTAGATCTCACCCGTACCGCTCGCACGACCGTCCGCGTCAAGCACGGTGCGTTCCACTTCGATCCCGCTGACCTTTCCATCGCCCATGATAGCGTGAGGGCTGGCGAAGAAATCGAAGTCGATCTCCACCGGCTTATCAGCCCGAAACTCCTCCGGGATCGCGGCGTAGCTGCGCAGGTGGCTCACGGATTTGCGTTGGCCGGGTTCAAGGAACAGGTCTTCGCCGTCAGCCGGCAGGTCGGCGAGATCGACCCGTGGGCAGGCGCGTTGCAGATGCGCCAACTCGCCCAGTTCCTTGGGCGTCATTGCGATCTGATGCGGTCCGCGGCGTCCGAGGATAACAATCCGGGAAATGCGCGACCGTTGCAGCGAGTGGAGTGCATGGGCAACGATATCGCTGCCGGTGAACTCGCTTGCGGACTTGGCCAAGATCCGTGCAACATCGAGTGCGACGTTGCCGTTGCCGATCACCACTGCGGTGCTGCCCGTCAGGTCGGGGCCCAGCTTTGCGAATTGCGGGTGGCCATTGTACCAGCCAACAAAAGCGGCGCTACCAAATACATTGTTGAGGCCTTCGCCAGGGATGCCCGCCGGCTTGTCATTCGGCGCGCCCGTGGCCAGAACCACTGCGTCATAGAGACCCTGTAGCTCAGCAATGGTTAGGTCTTCACCGATCGTAACATTGCCAACAAACCTGACATTATCGGACAGTGCCGTGCCTTCATAGCGCCGAGACACGCCTTTGATGGATTGGTGATCCGGTGCAACGCCGGTGCGGATCAGGCCATAGGGGACCGGCAGCATATCAAAGATATCCACTCGGACATCATCTCCCCACTGCTTCTGCGCTGCTTCGGCGGTATAGTATCCGGCAGGACCCGAGCCGATAATCGCGATGTGGCGCATGAACCGGTCTGCCTCCCGCTGGTACGGGGCCGATCCTGGCCAGACATCCGCAAGATCGAAAGCGCGTCAGCGCTGCCGGGCTCACCTGCCTAACCCGATACCAGCCTCTCCGTCCTTGTTTCAGCGAACAGGATGCCTCGCCTATCGGCCTATTGCAACCCGCGCCTGAGGCTTAGTCATCGCGGCTTTGCCCATTTGGTAATACCATAGCCTTTCATGAGCTTAACTCTTTTGCAAAGCCATTCTGGCATTTGCCGCAGGAAATGGTCGCAAAGCACACCAATAAGGAACCAAGGCCAGCCCTTTCTGCGCAGGGCGGAGCGCGGCAGCGCAATGCTGTTCACGACCGGTCTTTAGTCGATGACAATTGGCGGTTGATGGCGCCAGTCATGGCTGCTGTTGGCCTGGTCACTGCAGCTTCGAACGGCATTGTCCCGAGCCTGACAAGTATCACTCTGCTTGCGGTAGCGATCTGGCTGGTTTGGACTATACGGCGCGTCAACGCACGTGAACAGCTGCGCAGCCATGATGAGCTGCGCCGCCAGATCCTTCACGGTCTCCACATCAGCATGCCGATGCTTCTGTTTGGCATGACGATCGGTTGGTGGACTGAAAAGGTCCCCATGATCAATTGGCGTGATACCATCAGCGCGCCAATAATTGTCTCAGCGTTGGCGGCGGTAATCTTAAACCGTCGGAGCGCCAGCATATTGGCGGCGACAGTTTCAATCTGGCTTGGCGTTGCGTTGGTTGCAGGCAACTTGAAGATGGTTTTGATCCTGGCTGGAGGCGCCACAATTGGGATCCATGCCGCCATCAGGCAAGTTCGCAGCGATCGCGTCGCGGCCGAAATAGAGCGGCAGCGGCAGCACAATCAACTGCGGGCAGAGCAGTTGCTCAATGAGTTTGAGGAGAGCGGGCAAGGTTGGTTTTTTGAGACAGACCGGCGCGGCGCACTACTCTATATCTCGCCGATTGTTAGCAAGGTTCTGGGGCGGGGCCCGCAGCATCTGATCGGCCAGCCGTTCAGCGAGTTGTTCCAGCCTGACGCAGAGGAGGGCGAACGGACCCTGACCTTTCACCTAACCGCCAGGTCTGCTTTCAACGAGTTGGCGCTGCGTGCAAACGTTCCGGGAGAGGAGAGGTGGTGGTCGATCAGTGGCCGTCCGCTGCACAACGAGTTCGGTAACTTCCTGGGCTTCAGGGGGTCTGGCCATGACCTCACGGAGAAGCGCCGCTCGCAGCAGCATGCTTCGCGACTGGCGCACTTCGACTCTTTGACTGGACTCGCAAACCGACTTCAGATGGCACAGACTTTGGAGCGGATTTTAGCGGCACCCAATCCAAACCAGCGGGCCTGTGCAATCTTCTTGCTCGATCTTGATCGCTTCAAGCAGGTCAACGATACAATGGGGCACCCAGTTGGGGACGCGCTGCTCACGCAGGTTGCGGAGCGATTGAAAAACACAGTCGGGCAAGCCGGCCGGGTTGGTCGGCTTGGTGGGGACGAGTTCGAGGTAATTCTCCCCGGGGCCCATAAGCGTGAGGCTTTGGCCGTTTTGGCCGGGCGTGTGATCCACAACCTTTCTTTGCCCTATCAACTGGAAGGGCACCGGGTGGTGATAGGCGCCTCGGTGGGAATCGCGATGTCCCCAGATGATGGTGTAACTTCAGAAGCCTTGATTCGGAATGCAGATCTGGCCCTTTATGCAGCCAAGGATGGGGGGAGAGGGCGGCATCACTTCTACGACCCCGACCTGCATAGCGATGCAGAGGAACGGCGCCAGCTTGAAGCGGATCTGCGTGAGGCGGTTAGTAATGGCGGGCTTGAGTTGGCCTATCAGCCTGTTGTCCAGACCACGACCGAGCGGATTTCTGGTTTTGAGGCTTTGCTGCGCTGGACCCACCCGGTCCATGGTCCGATCTCGCCCTCGAAGTTCATTCCGATTGCCGAGGATATCGGCCTCATTGCGCAGATCGGGGAATGGGCGCTGCGCACGGCGTGTCTTGACTTAAAAAACTGGCCCGAAGAAGTACGGGTCGCCGTCAATGTATCTCCGCTACAGTTCACTAACCCGGCCCTGCCAGCCGTCATTACTAGTGCCTTAGCAACTGCACAGGTAAATCCTGATCGGCTTGAGCTCGAAATAACGGAAAGTGTATTTCTTAACGAGGACGATGGGATTGAGAAGATGTTTGTAGCGCTAAAACGGATTGGTGTCCGGTTGGCATTAGACGATTTTGGAACAGGCTACTCTTCTCTCGGTTACTTGAAACGAGCGCCCTTCAATAAGATCAAGATTGATCAGTCCTTCGTTCGCGGCGCTACCGAGGCCGAAAGCCGCAACGGGGCGATCATCAGCTCGATAGTTAGTCTGGCTGAGGCGCTCAGCATGGAAACGACGGCCGAAGGTGTCGAAACATTCGATGAGCTCGACCTGGTCCGCCACCTTGGGTGCAGTCATGTCCAAGGTTACATTTACAACAAACCGCTATCATTTCGCGAGGCATCAGCCTGCCTAGCCTCGGATCTAACTGCCGTTGCCAACGGGCCTCGATCTGCCCGAGCAGCTCGGCAAACCATGTTGCGGCGGGTGATTTTGGAGCACGAAGGGCAGTGTTACCAAGGCACCGTTCGGAATGTCTCGACAACTGGCGCGCTCGTTGAGGGGCTGTGGAACGTGCCGCCGGGCACCGTATTTACGCTTCACTGGGCCGACGGCGTCGCTCTCAGAGCTACGGCCCGTTGGTCACAGAACGATCGTATAGGGATCGAATTCGATCGCGCATGCGGATCCGGAATGGATTCCGATATTTCAACTTTGAGCGCGAAGTACCAGCAAGCTGACAAGCGTCGCCTTGCCAACGCTTAGTCATTTTCGAGGTCAGCTGCAGGCGCTAAGCAGTTCACAGTTTCTGGTCTCTAGGACCCACGTGGCGACGTGATTAGCCAAGCTGCAAAAGTGAGCGAGAAAAATGACCGGAGGAATCTTCTTTCCTCTTCGCATGATACGCGACCTGCTGGATAACGAGCCATTCCAGTTGCCGATCACCCTTTTGCACGGCGAAAATGATGGGGTTGAGCGTGCACTCCTTCATATCCTTAGTGCACCTGGGACCATTGCTGATTTGCCTTTCAAAGCCGCAAGCAGAGATGAAGGGCTATGGTCGTCAATCGCGGGCCGGCCGCAGTTTGCCAGCACAGCTAATTTCAAGGGCTATTTGGCGATGCCTCAGATGTTACAGTAGCGCGATAGTCTCACAAAGATGGGCTGCGGATCGTGCATGACGGCTCCCTATCTGGCCCGGCGAACCGATCCTGTGGGATGTTCCTGGTCGATCTAGATCGCTTCAAACAGGTCAGCGATACGCGCTGGGCTAAGGGCTGGGGACGAATTGTTCAAGCAGGTCTCGCAACTGCAAGAGCGTACATTGGACCAGAGAACCTCTGAGATTGGGCGTTCAAGATCGCCCGAGTTGGCGATCAATGCCCTTGGGCAGCTTTGGCTTATCGCTTTTCAGATTGTTGCCGGTTCTGGAGCCGCGCAAGCGCGAGGCAAATGTACCCGCACGGCTTTTCGAGGCGGTGACAGTGCTCCGACTAGCTGCTAACGGCGGGGGAAAGGTTCCGGAAGTTTTATGACTGATCTATCAAGTATCCGTAATTTCAGCATTATTGCCCATATTGACCATGGTAAGAGCACCCTGGCGGACCGGTTGATCCAGTTCACCGGCGGGCTGACCGAGCGTGAGATGTCGGCGCAGGTGCTGGATAACATGGATATTGAGCGTGAGCGCGGGATCACGATCAAGGCGCAGACGGTCCGCCTGAAGTACAAGGCCAAGGACGGCAAGGACTATGAGCTGAACCTCATGGACACCCCCGGCCACGTTGACTTTGCCTATGAAGTGTCGCGCAGCCTGGCCGCCTGCGAGGGCGCGCTGCTGGTGGTCGACGCCGCGCAGGGGGTTGAGGCGCAGACCCTGGCCAACGTCTACCAGTCGATCGAGCATGATCACGAGATCGTCCCCGTCATCAACAAGATCGACCTGCCCGCCGCCGAACCGGAAAAGGTCAAGGCCGAGATCGAGGAAGTGATCGGCCTCGACGCCTCTGAAGCCGTCCTCACCAGCGCCAAGTCCGGCATCGGGATCGAGGACGTGCTCGAAGCCGTGGTCAAGCGCATCCCCCCGCCCAAGGGCGATGCCAATGCCCCGCTGAAGGCCATGCTGGTTGACAGCTGGTACGATCCCTACCTGGGCGTGGTGATCCTGGTCCGCGTGGTCGATGGCACGATCCGCAAGGGCCAGCAGGTCAAGTTCATGGCCGGCGGCACCGAACACCTGATTGACCGGGTCGGCTGCTTCACCCCCAAGATCGAGCAGCTGAGCGAGCTCGGCCCCGGCGAAATCGGCTTCATCACCGCGCAGATCAAGGAAGTGGCCCAGGCCCGCGTGGGTGACACGATCACCTCCACCAAGGGCGGGGCGAGCGATCCGCTGCCGGGCTTCAAGGAAGTCCAGCCGGTGGTGTTCTGCGGCCTGTTCCCGGTTGACGCGGCGGACTTTGAAAAGCTGCGCGAATCCATCGGCAAGCTGCGCCTGAATGACGCCAGCTTCAGCTTTGAAATGGAAAGCAGCGCGGCCCTGGGCTTTGGCTTCCGCTGCGGCTTCCTGGGCCTGCTCCACCTGGAAATCATCCAGGAACGCCTGACCCGCGAATATGACCTGGACCTGATCACCACGGCCCCCAGCGTGGTCTACCGCATCCAGCTGCGCGCCAGCCGGACCGACGACGCGCGCGAGATCTATCTCCACAACCCGGCCGACTATCCCGATCCCAGCCGGATCGAGCAGATCGACGAACCGTGGATCAAGGCAACGATCTATACGCCGGACGAATACCTCGGCTCGATCCTCAAGCTCTGCCAGGATCGCCGCGGCATCCAGACCGGCCTCACCTATGTCGGCGGCCGCGCCCAGGTGTCTTACGAGCTGCCGCTCAACGAAGTGGTGTTCGATTTCTATGACCGCCTGAAATCGATCAGCCGCGGCTATGCCAGCTTTGACTATGAACAGATCGGCCTGCGCGAGGGCGACCTGGTCAAGATGGGCATCCTGGTCAACAACGAGCCGGTCGACGCGCTATCGATGATCGTCCACCGCTCGGTCGCCGAAACCCGCGGCCGCCACATGTGCGAACGCCTGAAAGACCTGATCCCCCGCCACCTGTTCAAGATCCCGATCCAGGCCGCGATCGGGGGCAAGGTCGTCGCCCGCGAAACCATCAGCGCCATGCGCAAGGACGTGACCGCCAAATGCTATGGCGGCGATATCACCCGCAAGAAGAAGCTGCTGGAAAAGCAGAAGAAGGGTAAAGCCCGGATGCGGGAATACGGCAACGTGTCGATCCCGCAGGAAGCGTTCATCGCGGCGCTGCGGATGGGGGAGGAGTGAAGGCGCCTAAGCGACGTTGCGCAGCAACGGTAGCTTAGAAGCCGGTGCGCGTCAGCGCATCACCCGACGCGGCCGACCTCGGCGCTTAGCCGAGGATCGACGTCACGTGGCGCATGGAGCGATTGCACTGGCAATCGTTCAGCGGAATCGCGCGCGGGGACACCCAAAGATTGGTCAGGTAAAGTTGGTTCACAAAAGGGACGGTTGCGCCGTGAATGGCTTGACGCCTCGCCAACTTAGTGAAAACACTAGCATCCTCCTGCGTACCGTGGGTAGCACGGGAAAGCCACACCATGAGAATCAGTTATGGTCGACATAGAAAGTAAAGAAATCAGGACGGAGGCCGTAGACTTCTCGTTTGGAGAACTTTTAAATCTCCATAAAGATAATGAAATTGTGATCCAGCCAGAATACCAACGTTTGTTTAGATGGACAAATGAGCAAAGATCGAGATTGATTGAATCTATATTGCTTAGATTACCTATACCGCCGATATTCCTAATCGAGAGCGAGAGTGGGGTTTTGGAGTTGATAGACGGACTTCAGAGGACGAGTTCTGTACTTCAATTTTTAGATCATAAAGCAATTGGTCAGGAGGAATTAATTTTAAGCGGTTGCGATATACTAAAAGATATAAATGGAATGAAATTTTCAGACTTTAACACCTCAATTCGCTTGGGTGTAAAAATAACTCCAATACGCGCCGTGATAATTAAGAAAAGTGGGGACGAGTATGTAAAATATGAGATGTTTAAGAGATTAAACACGGGTGGATCCCTCCTGTCTTCGCAAGAAATAAGAAATTGCTCGTCTAGGATGATCGCCGGGGGCGCTGAATTTTACTCAAAGTTACAAGCACTGTCTTCTAATGCCGATTTTAAAGTTGCGACAGCACGCATTCCTTCTCCTGACATTGAGCAGCGCGCTGATGAGGAGTTGGTGCTCAGATATTTCGCTGTTCGATCATTTCGAGATGAGTTCCGAGGTAACGTAAAGGAGTGGCTCGATAACTTCATGGAGGCGATGCTTTTTGGGACCATTGAGCAGTTCGAAGGAGAAAAGGAGTTTGATGAATTTTTCTCTTTCGTGGCTCGGACGTTTGGAGACGCCGCGTTTTCTCGGTCGAGGGAGGGGCAGGCATTCGGGAGACTTGCGCCCGCTTACTTTGAGGCAGTCGTCGGTGCGTTGGCTGGTGATTTGAGTGTCGTTGCAGAAAAGGAAGCTGGAATGCTGCGGTCCAGGCTTAGTGAGGCGTTCGAAACAGAGGAATTCAAGGCTGCAAGTGGCCCGGGGGCCAATTCCAAAGGTAAAATGGAAGACCGGATCCTGCTAGTTAGAGAGGCCCTCGTCTCTGCATGACGCCACTGGAGCTAATTGAAAAAGACCTCGATTGGCGCGAAGCTGAAATGGCAGTATTTAGAATAATGCTGTCTGATAGCGGCATGCCTGAACGACAAAAGCTTGTACTATTTCGCGCGGGTTGGGCGCTTCTTTATGCACATTATGAGGGGTACTGTAAGTTTGCCCTAACAGTCTACTATGACTCAATCCGCTCATCCGGTAAGCTTACAGAGCAGTTGTTGTCGCCCACTCAGGCATTTGCGCTGGATAGCGCACTTCGAAAGTTAAGGGGTCTGCCGCCGGTGGATCTGTTATGCGCAATAAAGACTTTTGATGCAGACCATTTGAAGCGTCCCGCTACCTTTCCTGATGTTGATACCGAATCAAATTTATGGCCGAACGTGCTGAATCAGCTACTTGAAATTGCCGGTTTAAAAATTGATTATATCGATCAGAATTGGCATAAAATTAGGACGTTGGTTGCAAGAAGAAATAAGATTGCCCACGGAGAGCGTGATATGATTAAGGAGCTCGATTATTTTCTATCCTTTGAAGAGATAATAAGAAATCTTATGATTGAAGTTGCGATTAGAATTGATGAAAAGTTATGCGAAATTTCATAAAACATTCCGAAACAATAAATTATTATTGATTTTTTGAAATTTTGGACTGCAAAATTTAGTGATTTCGTAAAAACTAATCACCCTCCCTCCTCCCTCACTCCCACCCATTCCCCCCATCCTCCCGCTGCGATTCCAGATAGGCCTCGTAGAGCCGCCGGGTCTTGGCGCTCATCGCGGCGAGGGTGCGTTCGCGCATCTGGTCGATCAGGGCGTCGATCTCGGCAAAGGTGTCGGCGTGGCTGGCCTGATCCTCGGCCAGCCGTTCGGCCTCCCATTCCTTGCGCCACTTCTTTTTCAGGCGGGATAGCTCTGTCGCATGGCCGGGGTCGCCGATGCTGTTGGCGCGGGCGGTGACCTGGCCCTGGGCGTTGAAGCGGGTGGGGGCGCGGTTCTTCAGCATGAACATCAGCAGCCGGTCATTGTGCTTGATCCGGCTGCCGACCAGCTTGCCATAGGAATAGACCGGCACTTCGGTGCCGTGGAGCGCGCGTTCGAGGGCGATATCCTCCAGCTGTTGCACGCCGAGGGCGAGGGCGGCTTCCCAGGCCTTGCGGAAGCTGGCGGCCTGGGGGTGGCGGCGCAGGAGATAGGCGCCCTCTGGCGTCATGTTGACGCGGTGGGCGGCGGCCTTGACGCTGCCGGTCAGCGAGAGCGCCTCGATAAAGCGGCGCTGGCGGTCTTCGGTCCAGCCATCGTGGCGCTGCTTTTCGCGCGGGACGGTGGTGAAATCGGGGATCTGGCCGGGGGCGGCGGGGAGCTGGCGCTTGTCGATCGTCATCGGGCGGGGGTTCTCCGGGTGGGGGGAGGCAACCTGCGACCATGACTCAAGCGCGGGGGTGTAGGAAAATGGTTTCGGCGGAGGCGGGTGCGCGGGTGCAATCACACCCGGCATAAGTGTGGCAACTTCACTTGGCGTTCAGGTGCGTGGCGGTTATAGGCTGGCGCATGAACGCCCGCTCGCCGATCAAGCTCGCCCTTATCGCCACCGCCTCTGCGGCCATG
>JACCDN010183984.1_pt1 | contig 13549 bp, 11 predicted proteins | sample 7441691 | NCBI WGS metagenome assembly JACCDN01 (sample SAMN15323439, study PRJNA562643) | freshwater metagenome | isolation source: river surface water | place: USA:Blue River Watershed | collected 2017-08-16 | reverse complement strand
GACCAGGTTGAATTGGCTTTAATGCGTAGTGGGGAGCATCGTGTTGCCCGCGCTTATGTCTTGTATCGTGAAGAGCGTAGAAAAGAACGCGAACAAGCAGAGCAGGTTAACCCGAAAGCCGGTGAAATTCGTGTTAAATTAAATGATAATTCTTTAAAAATATTAGATGAACAACGTTTAAAAGTTGTGATTGCAGAAGCTTGTGAAGGTTTGGCAAATACCAACGCTGATTTTATCTTTAACGATACTAAACGTAACTTGTTTGATGGTGTCCCCCAAAAAGAAGTAGCCAAAGCATTAATTCTCTCAGCCCGAGCATTGGTAGAAAAAGAGCCGAACCATGCTTATGTGGCCGCGCGTTTGGTACTTGATGATTTACGTAGCGAGGCCTTAAGCTTTATGGGAATTGCTGATTCTGCCACTCATTATGAAATGAAAGAATTATATCCCAAAGCACTTAATACTTATATTCACAAAGGAATTGAATTGGAACTGCTCGATCCTAAATTAGCTGAGTTTGATTTAGATCGTTTGGGTCAAGCTCTTAATAATGATCGTGACAATTTATTTAATTACTTAGGCGTACAAACCTTGTATGATCGTTACTTTATTCATTATAAAGGGACTCGCTTTGAATTACCCCAAGTATTCTTTATGCGAGTGGCAATGGGTCTTGCTTTAGAAGAAAGCAACAAAAATGAACGCGCCATCGAGTTTTACAACCTGTTATCAACTTTTGATTACATGAGTTCCACGCCTACTTTGTTTAATGCCGGTACTTTGCGCTCACAACTATCAAGCTGCTATCTAACGACGGTTCCTGATGATTTGTTTGGTATTTATGGAGCTATTCGTGATAATGCCATGCTCTCTAAGTTTGCAGGGGGCCTCGGCAATGACTGGACACCTGTACGTTCTATGAATGCACGCATTAAAGGAACCAATGGTCGCTCTCAAGGAGTGATTCCTTTCTTAAAAGTTGCCAATGATACTGCCGTTGCCGTTAACCAGGGAGGTAAACGTAAAGGTGCTGTTTGTGCTTATCTTGAAACCTGGCACATGGATATCGAAGACTTCTTAGAACTGCGTAAAAATACGGGAGATGATCGCCGCCGTACCCATGACATGAATACAGCCAACTGGATTCCCGATCTTTTCATGAAACGCGTGTGTGAAGACCGTGAATGGACCTTGTTCTCCCCCAGTGACGTTCCTGATTTACATGACTTGTATGGAGATGCTTTTGAAAAAGCGTATATTGCTTATGAAAAACAAGCTGCTGAAAGCAAAATACCGCACAAAAAAGTACAGGCCAATGCCATCTGGCGTAAAATGCTCTCTATGCTCTTTGAAACAGGCCATCCTTGGATCACATTTAAAGATCCTTGTAATATTCGTTCACCACAGAGTCACACGGGTGTTGTGCATTCCTCTAACCTCTGTACTGAAATCACTTTGAATACCTCAGCTGATGAAATTGCTGTATGCAACTTAGGGTCGATCAACCTACCTGCACATATGAACGAACAAGGTGAAGTTTTGGCAGACAAGCTCAAAAGTACCATCAAAACTGCCATTCGCATGCTCGATAATGTGATCGATATTAACTATTATTCTGTCCCCCAAGCGCGTAAATCAAACCTAAAACATCGCCCTATTGGCTTAGGAATCATGGGTTTTCAAGACGCTCTTTATATTAAGCATTTACCTTATAACACTACTGAGGCTGTTCAGTTTGCTGATGAACTAATGGAAGTTGTAAGTTATCATGCAATTGAGGCTTCAAGTGATTTGGCCAAAGAACGTGGTACGTATGAAAGCTTTGAAGGTTCTCTATGGAGCCAAGGCATTTTGCCTATTGATTCAGTTGCACTCTTGAAAAAAACCAGGGGTGATTACTTAGAACAAAATACCTCAGGTAAATTAGATTGGGCATCGCTTCGTGCGAAAGTCCGTACCCAAGGCATGCGCAATTCTAATACCATGGCAATTGCACCTACAGCAACCATTGCGAACATCACGGGTATTTCACAATCCATTGAACCCACCTACCAGAACCTCTACGTAAAATCGAACTTATCCGGTGAATTTACTGTGGTAAATGATTATTTGGTGAATGATTTGAAAAAATTAGGACTGTGGGATGAAGTGATGGTCAACGATTTGAAATATTACAATGGGAGCGTACAAGCAATCAGCCGTATTCCAGCTGATTTAAAACGCCTCTATGCCACCGCGTTTGAAATTGACCCCACTTGGTTAGTAGAAGCGGGCAGCCGTCGCCAAAAATGGATCGATCAAGCACAATCCTTAAATCTCTATGTAGCGCAACCATCTGGTAAAGTGCTTGATAATCTTTACAAATTGGCGTGGAAACGTGGACTTAAAACTACATATTACCTCCGTACTTTAGGTGCAACCAGTACAGAAAAAGCAACCATCGATCGTAGCGAACATAATGCCGTAAAAGCAGAAGTAACGATCGTTGAAGTTGCTACTACCGCCCCCAAAGCTTGTTCCATTGCGGATCCGGATTGTGAAGCTTGTCAGTAATCAAAAAATTCTCATCGTCGCCCCGGCTTGGCTGGGTGACATGGTGATGGCGCATTCGCTGATTCAAGTTTTGAAGGCACAACATCCAAATGCCTATTTTGCGCTACTGGCACCCAAAAGCACTTTAGCAATTACTGAACTCATGCCCGAAATCAACGAACGTTTTGTCCTTGAAGATGGCCATAAAGAATTTAGCCTGAAGCGCCGTTGGCAGCTGGCACGTACAATGCGCAAACAGCATTTTGATATTGCCTATGTACTGCCCAACACTTTGAAATCAGCCTTTATTCCCTTTTTTGCTAGAATTAAAAAACGCATAGGCTGGAAGGGCGAAAGTCGGTATATTTTATTAAATGACCTGCGCAACAACGTAAAACAATATCCCTTGATGGCCGAGCGCTACGTTGCTTTGGGTTACCCAGCCGGACAATTCAAACCAGGGAATAATTTTCCGTATCCAAAATTGGTAGTACCTGAAACATTAAAGCAGCAAGTAATCGAGAAGTTTTCTTTAAAAAAAGAAAAAACATTAGTAATTTCCCCCAGTGCCGCATATGGTCCCGCTAAACGTTGGCCACCGGAATATTTTGCCGAAGTAGCCAAAGCCAAAATCGATGAAGGCTGGCAAGTATGGATGATTGGCGCCCCCAGCGACCAAGAACTCGCAGATACGATTTTAAGCATCGAACCACGTGTGCAAAATTTTGTGGGTAAAACCTCCCTCTTAGAAATGGCTGCACTTATTTCTTTAAGCAATATCGCCTTAACCAATGATTCTGGCCCCATGCATATTGCAGCAGCGCTTGATATTCCTTTGATCGCGATTTTTGGTTCTTCTAGTCCTGGTTTTACACCACCCTTACAACATGGTGTATCGATTTTGGAAGTAAAAAATCTAGAGTGCAAACCCTGCTTTCAACGCACCTGTCCTTTTGGCCACTATCGTTGCTTAAAAGAAGTTTATCCTGCACAAATTTTAAATACATTATCCATAAAATAAATTATTTTTATATTTTTTATCACATCTGAAAAATTTATATGTAGTAAAATATATTTTAAATAACAAAAATATTGCAGTTTTAATAAAAATGCGCTTACAATGCCGGCATGAATTTCAGGAAACCAAAAAATGGCAGCAGCAGTAGCAGCAGCAACATCGCCAAAAAGGCATGGTAAAGACACCGGTGCAGGTACTGGACTGAACCTGTTTGTGCCATCGGCTGCTATCGCTGTCTTCCCCCATCTCACACCGGTAAGTACACTAGATAAACCTGCTGATGCTCATCACCTAGGCCTTGCAAGCTCGACGGGAGGGGGGGGTTATGCTGGTACTGACGTTGCTTCCCCAGACAGTGTTGCCGGTCCGGGCGGAAGTAGCGGTGGTGGTGGCGGTGCAGCAGGCGCATTGCCTGCTCTGCGAACGCGACGAACTTTGGATCGTGCTTTTGCAGCAGCGGCTACTGACTCTGCTGAAAAAGCCGTCCGTTATGACATGCTTGATGCCGATATTACCAAGGCATTAATCGAAGAATTAGCCGCAGTAGAAGACCCTACTGCAGCAGAATCTGTTTATTCGACTGATCTCCTAACGTTAACTTGGGATGATGCAGCTCCCAAAACCCCTTATACACTTACACCCAAAGAATATTTTTCTCTAGCCCAAACACATCTTTCTGCCATTCCTTATTATTATGGAGGTATGTTAGATATCCATGCAAAGACTATTGCTAAGGCTTTAGAAGGCCGCCTCACACCAGGCCAAAAAACAGCTTTAGAAAAGTGTCAACGTAGCATGGGTTTTACTGCCCCGATTGATGAAATAGATTTTACTGCTTTTGATGAAATCTATCGCGACTTTGGGCAACCAGGACAAGCCTTAGCACTGCACGATCCCCCGATAAACATGAATGGATTTTACAAACCATTTGGTGAGGAGAAACCACTAGCATTGGCAGAAAGTGGAGGGAAAATCATCGTGACCTCTGGTACGAACGAACAATTATTTATTGATTTTGCGCGTGGGGAAAACTATTTTGACAATCGTGGACGCCGTTGTATTGGAGAGGGTTCTGAATTTATGACTGCATGGTTTCATGATGCTTTCGCTGTAGTTCCTGAAGAACAACGAAAGCGGGAATTAGTTCGATTAATTGCAAATTATCCGCAAGAAATGCAAAACGCTGGGCTATTGCCTTTAACAAGTTTGCCTATGTTTACTTTTACTCATCCCACCTACATAGAAGGTGTAAGCAGTTTTCAAAAAAAAATGCGTCTCCACAGACTAGCAACGGGAGACTATGAATTTACTTTCGCTCAACATGTTTTTGATGTGTCTAGCTCTATGGAACCTGCAGACCCAAACTCTGTTGATTATTGGGTCACCCAGAGTTTTAAAGAAACTACTCTCGCAAGTGATGAAATACGCTTTGAATTAACTGGCTTTTCTATTGGTGGCCATGATGCCGAAGTTATCTTTATATTCTTTCGAAAAAATCTTCAATTAATTGAAAAAAATTCCTCTTCTACAGGATTGCTTCTTGATGAGAAACTGAAAGCCTTACTCGCTAATCAATTACTTTTACACCTTGCCATTAAAAAAAGAACTCAACTCCTGCAAAAACTATTTCCACGCCCAGAGGGCACTTTTAGAACAGACGCAAGCAAAAAAGCACTCAAAGAACATCGAAAATTAGCTAAATTAATCAGCCTATATTATTTTCTCCCTCCTGATGATATTCCCGAAGAGAAAAGAACAACTTATGCGATAAAGTTAACAGCCCCTATTTTGCAGATAGCTTTAAAAATTCAAGAATCTTTAGAAATCCTTCCAATGAGTGCTACTATTCTGAATCGCTTTATTGAAGTTGCTTATGCTATAGAAACGATACCAGCTGTAACCGTTTTTCCTCACGACATTCGTGTCGAATTTGGGAAAATTTTTCTGAGTCTATGCCAAGAAGCAGCAGAGGTAATTCCTGCCTCTTACCTCGCTTATACTTTAATAGCCTTTCAAGACGCATATATACCCTTATCATCACAATTATCCCAACTAAAATCAGCCGTAAAGTTATATTTTAAAATAGGCGTACCCGTTCCTAGCGATCAATTTTTTAATATGTTTAAGTTTATTCAAACCTTAGAAATTCCAGAAGCACAACACAAGCAGTGTATTCAATTATGTTTAATGGTATATCGTAATACACCTAGGGCTGAAATTAACTTACTGAAATTTATTTTAGCAATACATCAAGAAAATTTAGGACCAAAATTAACTGAGATGGCATATACGCTCACTGAATATTTTAACTTAGCAGAATCAAAACGTTTAGAAACTGCACTTGAAAACCTGTATTGTAACGGTAGCCAAATGACAAAACCTGGCTCAATAGAATATACCCTTTACCAAGCCTTTAAACGTAAAGAAGCCGAAGGCATATGGGCAGCAATTACTTTTGCCTCTCCGGTAAGAGATCCTGTATTTTTAGATACTCTCCGTATTTTATCGACACACGCAAAAAGACCTGCTGTAATGCCTATCACTACCACAACACCTGTCCGTCGTGTACTTACCGACACAACCCCTAGCACTGGGTATACCAACACCGCGATATAATTATAAAAATAATGCTTGACAAATAAAAATATCGTATTAGAATGGCAACACTCACTTAATTTTATACAGGAGCTAGAGATGAAAAATTTGTTTGTTGCTGCCATATTGAGCTTAACCGTTTTAGGTACTTCTTTTGCATTTGCTGATGATGCCACCACCGCTCAAAACAGCGATAGCAACCAAAACTTAAGCTGTGTTATTTGGCCTTTCTGCTAATTTAATAATAGCTTAATTTCATACCCGCCTTGTGCGGGTTTTTTTATGGTGTTTTTTTTGTTGTACTTTTTTATTTTATTATTTTTATTTTTTTGTTATGATAAACTTTCATTTATTTAATTGATTTATATTATGGCCGTAGCAGCAACACTCGCAAATCCTTTACTTGGCTCTATAGAACGCTCTTCAGAAACTGGAACTGAAAATACACCTATTCTACAGATTATTCTTGAAAACATTAATACTATTTGTGATGGTATGCCTAAATCCAGTAAATACAATCCCTTAATGCTAAAATTCCAAACTGAGTTGAAAAAATCATTAAGTATCTCCAGTAATGATCAAGCCATTTTTGATCGTGTGTTCTTAAAGCATTTGGATGATTTACTTAATACCCCAAATCCTACATATGTTACAGCGATTAATGCTGCTGCTGCTATAAAGCACCAAGATGGAGTTGAGTTTACATTAAAATTAAAAACCTTACGCAGCTTACTGTATCACGAGTTAGCTAAAAGTTCTGGTTTACGACTTGCCAGAAAGTTAACTTATGGTGTTGCTGCTATAGGACTTCTCGGTACACTGGCAAATGCTCTTCGCGATATTATTGGAAATATTCAAGGTACAGGAGCAAATGCCAGTGCTGGCCTTGCTGAGCTTCTACCTACTGCCGTTAGTCTACCAGCTACCATTACATATGTTCTACAAAATCGAATAACTTATCGTTTACAAACCAGTATTGATAAACGACATAGCGATCCGATAAGAAATGGACCTCGCTTAGTTCGAGCCAATCTATTACTTTGGCTTGCTACTGCAGTATGTACAGCCGCTTTTGCAACAATGTTTATGTTATATAATACAAATCCTAGTCTCTTACTTGCTGGAATAGGTGCAGGTGGGTTAATGGGGTTGTCTACCTTTCTGCCCATGGCGATTGGGGCTTTGTATCTTCTTTGCTATTCAGCAAAACCTATGCCCGATGCTGACATCGCCCGCGCCATCGCAATGATTAAAACACTCCCGCCACCTTCTAAGGATGCGGAAGCAAAAACCTCCCTTTTATCAGATTATGACCATGATACTGATCATGTTGAACTACCCTCACCTGTCCGTCGTCCATCTACAGCCGGTGGTACTAGTCTGTTTCTAGGAACGCCCGCAGGGGGAGGAGCGGCGGCAGCGGCAGCGGCAGCGACTCCATGATGAGGCTTTACGATAGCATTTGCTTCATATGCTGAAAGAAATAATCGCTCAAGAAATCTATATAGCACTGTTTACAAAAACACCTTAATAGTATAAAACTAGATCAAAACTTGGTTGGAAAATATGATATACTGCGAGGAGTAAGCACGCATGGTGATGGGAATGCGAAACATTGATACCCTACGATCTTTCAATACCTTAAAAGCCCACGGAATGACCGAGGATACGGCGGAGGCTTTGGTAGAAATAATCAAAAAAGAAGACATTTCTGAACTCACAGCAGGTATGTGCTTGATGCAGCGGTTATTCTTTGGGGGAACGCTGACCATCCTCTTAGCCATCGCGGCGTTATTTTTCCACAGCTGATCCAGGTGTACGATATGAAACTGCTTCTCATTAAACTGTCATCCTTAGGTGATTTACTTCATGTGTTCCCCGCTTTAACCGAATTGCAAAAGATTCACCCGGATTTAGAAGTCACCTGGGTGGTGGAATCGGTGTTTAAAGAAGTGCCGTTTTGGCATCCTGCGGTCAAACATGTGATTGTGGCGCCGATGCGGCAAATCAAAAAAGAAAGGTTTCACATTAAAATTAAGACCGTATGGCAATTAATTAAAGAAATTCGCAAACAGAAATACGATGTTGTTGTTGATGCTCAAGGCCTTTTTAAAAGTGCTCTCTTTAGTTTAATCGCTCGAGGAAAAACCTTTGGTTTCGGCAAAGGCTCAGCACGTGAAGCTGTATGGTGGCTCTACGGCAAACGCGTTGATGCGTCTTGGGATTGGCATGCCGTGGAACGCCAAAATGCGTTGTTTACTCAGATACTTCAGAACCCTCCTGCGCAGTTTTACTCCCTGCTCAAACAGTCCTCGCCCTTTCAGGGCTGCGAAACTCGCGATGAGCAAAACTCCTTAATTAGGTTCAACACCCAGAATCTTGACTACGCATTACAACCCTGGCAACCCAAGCACAGCAAAATCCTGTTTTTCGCCCACGGTACTACTTGGGCTTCCAAGCATTATCCGGATATTCTCTGGCAAGAATTGGTAAAGCTCGCAACCGCTGCGGGTTTTAAAGTATGGCTCCCTTATGTGAATGATAAAGAATTAAAGCGTGCCGAATTTTTAAAGGTGAATAATCACGTCACTATTTTGCCGAAAATGAGCCTCACCGCCATTAAAGAAAAGTTATATGAAGTCGATGGCATGATTAGTGTGGATACCGGATTAGCGCATATTGCTGCTGCCATTGGTGTACCCAATATTACGCTCTATGGGCCAACAGATCCTAAAAAAATCGGCACGATGGGGCAACATCAAGTGCATTTAGCTGCTCAATTTACTTGTGCCCCTTGTGAAAAGAAAATCTGTTTTCATCCCGATCGTTTCACTGAACCATCGCCCCCATGCTTTCGAATGCTGCAGCCAAAAGATGTTTTCCAGTTGATTGTAGAATATTTTTTGATAAGAAATAATAACCAAGGCCTTTGGAGAAGTGATTATGCGTGAGATTATACTTGGCGTTGTCGGTAAAAATATCGGCTATAGCAAATCACCCTTGATACATAGTGAGTTTGGAAAATCACAAGGAATACCAATAAATTATACAATAGAAGATGTTGGTGAGGGCGCTTTTGAAGCTAAAATTGTAGAAATGCAAGCCCGAGGCTTTTTAGGCTGTAATATTACAGTGCCCTATAAAGAAAATGCCTTTGCAATGGCGCATGAAAAAACGAGCCGAGCAGAAAAAGCCAAGGCTGCAAACACTTTCTTATTCAAAGATGGGCGTATTTATGCGGATAATACTGATGGCGCTGGACTTATACGTGATATTACCAATAATATTGGCTATTCTATAGCTAAAAAGCGAATTGTAATTTATGGCGCCGGCGGTGCGATACGAGGAATTTTATCACCACTCATGGAGAATATGCCCGCTAGCATAACTATCGCCAACAGGACACTTGCAAAAGGTATTGCTTTATCTAAAGAGTTCTCTACACATTCTCTTGAAATTAAAGCATCAACGTATGATACTCTGGCTGGCGAAACTTTTGATTTGGTCATCGACGGTACCTCTTTAAAAACTGAGGCCTTACCCATTCCTACCAGTGTTACCCTGAGTGAAGATAGTTTAGTCTATGATTTAAAATATAATCCCGATATGGAAACAAGCACAATGGCCTGGGGTAAATCTAAAGGTGCTGAAGTGCATGATGGTATTGGCATGCTTGTAGAACAAGCCGCTGAGGCTTTTAAAATGTGGACAGGGAGGGAGCCTGCGACCCAACCTGTCATTGTTCTATTGCAATGCGCGAACTCTATGAAGTGCCAAAATCCTACAGTTCATTTAAATTAGGATAACACCATGAAAATTAGTCTTATTGGTGCAATGGCCTCCGGAAAAACTACAATCGGTATACTTCTTGCAAAGAAATTGAAATTTAGACTTCATGATACTGATTCTGTCATCGAAACAAAGCTGGGAATGAGTGTATCAGATATTTTTGCAACGCATGGCGAACAAAAATTTAGAGCGTTGGAAACAGAAACTTTAAAAGATTTATTTACGCATCCGGATAACATGATTATTGCCACAGGCGGAGGTATTATTAAAAATCTGGAGAATAGAAAACTGCTTAAAGAAAACTCTAAGGTGTTTTTTCTAGATATCTCTGTTGCTGAGCAATTGAAAAGAACAGAAGGCGATACAACACGTCCACTTTTAATGGTGTCAAATAGAGAAGAAAAACTTAAATTCTTGAGGGCCGAAAGAATATCATTTTACCAAGAGACTGCACATCACATTATTGCAGTTGATGGTTTTACGCCAGAAGAAATTACAAAGGACATTTTATTTGCTCTCAAAATTAGCTGAAAAAATCCTCAAAAAAATGTAAAATCTAGTTACCTCAGGGTACTAAAATAAGGAAAATTCATGAAACACATCATTGCCATTGGAGGAGGGGGTTTTACTCAACCTGAAGCCAAAATTTTAAAATATATTCTGGCACAAACCAAAAAAGAACATCCTAAAGTATGTTACTTACCACAAGCTTCTTGTGAATCACGTGAGCACATTGTTAAATTTTATGAAATTTTTTTAAAACTAGGTGCACAGCCTTCCTGGGTTTCTCTCTTTGGTCGCGTTGAAAACACCTGGAAACAACATCTTTTAGAACAGGATGTCATTTATGTAGGAGGCGGTAACACCAAAAGCATGCTGGCTTTATGGCAAACCTGGGGCATGGATAAAATTTTGCGTGAAGCCTACGACAAAGGGATTGTCCTTGCTGGTGTAAGTGCTGGAGGAATCTGTTGGTTTGAAGAAGGAGTCACTGACTCTGTTTGGCCTTTGGGCACTTTGAAAGCTTTAGGGTTTTTAGAAGGCAGCATGTGTCCGCATTTTGACACCGAATCCGAACGTCAACCTGTTTATCGCCAAAAAGTAAAATCTGGTGAAATTAAACCCGGGATTGCTCTAGAAGATAATACCGCCGCACATTATATCGATGGTAAATTGCACCAAATCATTAGTGAAGTTGAGGGCAAAAAAGCTTTTCAAATCAATCTACAAAGTGAAGAGATGCTTGTTCCTATGAATTTATATTCGCAATTTTGACATTACTGATATCTGCGTATAGTACCAACATTTCTTATGAATAGTTCTTAACACAGGTCACCATACCACTTCCACCACCCTGGTACTGCGCCTGATAATAAAAGAAATGTAATACGGTGCGGATATTACCATTCGCATCTGGGTCAAACATCACAACTCCTGTAGCCACCCCATCGTCATTCTGTCCCACTGTTTCACTCTTAAAGGTGAGAGAAAGATGATTGCCATTCGCAATCATAGAGCCACAATATAAAACCGTACCATCGGCTAAATTGGAGTAATATTCATAAGCAACATACCCTTTCGCAAAATCGCTATTTTTAGAATCTAGCTTGAAATTGACTTCTTTTTCAAAAAAACCATCATGATGATCAACACCATGCGATTTATATTTACCCGATAAATCCAAAAATTGCTTTTGTTCATTTTCTTTCATTTTATTCCCCTTGGTTTATAATGCTCAGTTCCAACCAGCAAAGATAATATCAAAAATTCAAAAACCTAGAGTCCGTATTGTTTACTGACCCTTTGTGAATGTGTCATACTCAAAATAGAAGAAATATTATGGAAGCTCAATGGGTTCAAATGTCATAATTGATCATTTCATCCCAAATACTTCAATAGAAGTTCAAGAAATTTGCAACCCTCTTTTTGAAAAATTTGATCTTGCCTATTTTAGTTATGGAAAAATTCATGCAGATGGGACCTGTTTAGCACTCACAAGCTCACCTGAATGGTCTGGCTACCTTATTGAAAACCAGAAAAATGTGAAATTTGTTTCTCCAAAGCCCAAAGCCCATGTACAAGTAGATGATATTATTTCTTTATGGGAGGGACGTGCAACACCAGATACAATGAAATTTTTTACTGGCTTAGGTTTTTATCACCCTATCATGTTTGTCGCCATGGGTGATGGCTATACTGAAAGTTTCAGCTTTGCTAGTAAACATGACTCTGCGCAATCTATTGAGTCTTATTTTAACAATTTAGTGATATTGCGAAAGTTTTGTGCTTATTTTCGTAAAGTTGCCGATAAATTAGTAAAAGAAGCAAACAAGCAAGAAAATTTATTAGTTTTAGGCGAAAAAAGTCTAGCGTATAATCTCGATGATTATATTAGCCAAGATGAGTTTGCTGGCTTTGAAATTATTAACGTCCGCATTGGTAAAGCAACAATCGCTATTACTGAAAGACAACGTCAATGCCTCGACTACTTATCTAAAGGGTTAACAGCCAAAGAAATAGCCAACAAAATGGGAATTTCTCCGCGGACTGTTGAAACTCATCTTGGCCATGTTAAAGATAAATTTAATGTAAACTTTAAGTCTGACCTCCTTAAAATATGGGAAGATGCTTTTTATCTTTGATGTTGTTACCCAATCTGATCACATCTTGACAACATCCAAAATTTAACCAATAATAGTTCATATTATAAACTCATGGTGAAATTTTAGAGAGGCGAAGATGAACGGCACCTGGTTATCGGTCAGTTTAAATAATACGTTTATTAATGATTATGAAGTGACTTGGTTGGAATACATCGGGCGTTTGAGTTCGCCTGAGTGCGTACGAGTGAAGATTGTGTCTTCGCTTTCTTTGTCTGAGGTCACTGCTGCTTTGAATTCCCCCATGAACGTGGTGATCCAAAATGCTGAACAATCTTGGATGTTGAACTTAATGCTCTTTAAGGTCGATGCTCTCTTGGGCCATGAGTTAATGGGTCGCAATTGTTATATGCTGGAACTTTATTCTCCCGTGTATGATCTATCATGCAATCGCATTACGCCGGTGTTGAAGAAAGTTTCGTTATCTGCTGCTTGTGAACTGTTATTGTCAGGGCAATTTACTAATTCTCGCTCTGCCGGATTGCAGTCTTACCGTATGAATATTGCTAATTGTGATGTGGATCATCCCCTGCCTCTGGTCAAAGGGCTCAACGAATCCTTGTTATCGTTTTGGCAACGGCTTTTGAGTGTGTATGGGTTGTCTTATGCGTTTGACCAAACAGATAGTGGCATGATGGTGATTTCCGATAATCTTGCTAGCTTTGCTCCCCCTGTTTCGATTATGCAAAATACCTATGCTGAAGGGGATTTGTTAACGACACCACATTACGAACAAGCTAAGAAAATGCAAAAGGTGAGTTCAGCGGATGTATTAACCGCAGGACATCCGCGTGCTGCGCCAGAGACTTTACTTGCCAGTAATAGTATTTCGCAATTTAAAGGTTTGCCTTATCAAGCCGATTTTAACGAATTTAATGAATCTGAAGCTGACTTACATGCAACACTTTTATATCAAGCCAAACAAGGGGAAGCGAATCGCAATTATTATATTGGG
>JACCDN010327217.1_pt1 | contig 13552 bp, 14 predicted proteins | sample 7441691 | NCBI WGS metagenome assembly JACCDN01 (sample SAMN15323439, study PRJNA562643) | freshwater metagenome | isolation source: river surface water | place: USA:Blue River Watershed | collected 2017-08-16 | reverse complement strand
TTGATGAGCACAAAGTGACCTTCGTCGCTGTCACCCAAGCATTCAACACCACCAACTCAATGGGGCGACTTACGCTCAACATTTTGCTGTCCTTTGCGCAGTTCGAACGTGAGTTGGCTGGCGAACGTGTGCGGGACAAGATCGCAGCGTCACGTCAACGCGGAATTTGGATGGGTGGAATGCCGCCATTGGGATATGACGTCGTTGACCGCAAATTAGTCCCCAACCCCAAAGAGGCTGATCTCGTACGCGAATTATTTGCCCGCTTTGCTGCCCTACCATCCATGGCTCACTTAGTTCGTGAACTGAGAGCTAAGGGCGTGAAATCAAAATCCTGGACAACCGTCAAGGGGCACGAGCGTCATGGAAAGCTTATCGATAAGGGCTACATCTACAAAATTTTTAAAAATCCTGTCTACATTGGCTTGGTTGCTTACAAAGGTAATCGATACCCGGGACAGCACAGTGCCATCGTTGACCAAAGCCTTTGGGACAGTGTGCAAGCGGCGCTCAGCACAGGCAACCAGAACGTCAAGGGTGGCTCAGCTGCCAGAGAAACAAAAGCACCAACCATCTTGCGCGGACTTCTCTTCTCCGAAGAAGGTCGAGCCTTTACTCCAGGCTGGACCAGCAAAGGCGCAAAGCAGTATCGGTATTACATCAACACAAACTCGATCAAGCTTGGAAAAGATTCTTGCGAAGTTCAGCGAATACCAGCGGGGGAAATTGAAGGCGTTGTGGTTGAAAAGATTCGTAGCTTCCTGCGAAGTCCTGAGGTGCTGTCACAAGCGGTAAAAGAAATCACGATCACTCGGCCCGACATTAGCGAAGAAGAATCAATCACAGCACTTCAAAATATTGAACAAGTGTGGGATCACCTCTTTCCAGCAGAGCAGGCTCGGATTATTCAGGTACTCATTGAAAGAATCACGGTACGTAAGGACGGCATCAGCATTAAATGGCACGCAAAGGGGATGCCGAAATTATTACGTGAATCAATAACTCAAACGCAATATCGTGAAGCAGCATGAATAAAGATTTTTTAGAAAGTGAAATGACTCATATTCCGATGACGTTTCGTGCGCGAGCGGGAAAGACAGTAATAGTCCTACCAGACGGAAGTCGCGGTGTTGTCCGAAGAGGTGCAACGATAGATAACTCAATGGTGAAACTGTTAGTGCGTGGCTTTCGTTGGCAACGTATGCTTTACGAAGGAAAATTCACTTCGATTGAAGATCTTTCAGCAGCAGAAAAAATCAATCCGTCGTATGTCAGTCGCGTTCTGCGATTAGCCTTCCTGTCGCCCAAAGTCGTACAGGCGATTATGGATGGAAAACAGCCCGCGTGGTTAACAATGAAGGATCTACTACGACCGCATCCTAACGACTGGTCTGAGCAAGAGAGAGTCTTACTTTGCAACTCAACCAAACTTGTAGCAGATGTGAACTAATCTCCAATATGAAACCAGGCGCTTTCAGGTAAAGCACATAAAAATTCCGAGATACGATCCAATGCACTGTGTTTGTGTGCCCACTCAATATGTTCCTGCAAACGAGCTGCCTTAGCCAGAGGCGCTGAACTCCACCACGCAGCCAAAATTAAAGGGAGAGGCGGCATCCATCCAGAACCATCTCTTTGTTTTTCTGGAAGCATCTCCCAAAGTTGATTCCAGTGGTCTGGCAATGGACAAATCCGATCGTTAGCCTGGCAATATTCAATCAGCAGTTTGGCCCCTTCATTGCTCATTTTTTCCCTAAATATTTAGCATAATGTATGTCATGGCGTACTCAAATAAATCGTCTAAACCGATCTTGATTACCCGCCAGAAAATTTGACCACTCTAAAATTTCTCTCGCCCCTAGCTTTTGGGAAACGCGCTCAGTTTGAAGCTTGAGATACAACTCAAATTGCATAGGACTAAGTTTAAAGCCATCAAGTTTTTTAAAAATCTTACCTGGCAATCCATCAGTCTCACGCCACATCCGCGGTGATAACGTGTATGAATCTGGGCTAGAAAGAAATTCTTCACTCGTCGGATCCACCCCAACAAGCAGCAGTAAAAGAAGAGCCGGAACGTGCCAGTCTGAAAACCCTGGATAACACCCTGCCCCACCCATTAAATGAAAGTATTCGTCAATCTCAGAAAGTAGACCCTGAAAAAAGACTTCGTCTTTAATATTTTTTGGCATTTTCATTTCTTCTTCTGATAATTAACTAGCGATAACATTAACCTAATAACTATTTACTCCAAAGTTTAAGAATCAATTCATCCGTTATTTTGTCAGCGTCATAAATATCATCTAAAAATTTTTCATCAATTTCAGTTAGTTCATCAATCGTCTTACACAGACCCTGCCAACTGACCTCCCAACCTCCTTGCCCTTGGCTTTGAATTACACAAACTAAAAAAGCAGGGGGATCTTCGTTTAATTGAACTGCGTGAATAGCATCAAATGACTCAGAAACCTCAAAATTAATGCGCTCACGAGCAAAAGCCAGCTTCTGTGTTTTTGTGATCCTTGAATTAGGTTTAATGTCGACATAGTCACGCAATATGGGATTGGAAAAATAAGATTCGGCTAATTCTTTTAAGTTAATTCTTGGTCCGACTATAGACATTACAACATCATCCCAGCCATCACTATTTTCAAAGTAGTCTTCCAGCGGCCCCAGGTTAGGACATTGCTCCAGCTTTCCATAAATAAAAGCGACAGCTGCATCACGAAGAGATTCTAATTTTTTTGGTATTTTAACTTTCATGAATTAGCCATTTTCGATATTCAAAATTAATCAATCTTGCTCTGCTTTTTGTGAATCGAGTCCATCAAATTTAGCGCCAGCTGCATACCCTCGATAGATTGGCGCTGCATCCTTCTCGCCTGATTCAAAAGAATTGTCCTTGCTAGCAAAAGAAACGCATGCGAAGTGTCCAATCTCACTGAGCCTCGAACAATTTTCTGCTATTGACTGCCAGTTTGATGGACGAGCAACTTTTAATTCTGGATAGCGTGCAACGCGCACAACAACCCACTCGGGTTTTTTGCTATCTCCAACAAACCAAATAGCCGGATCCACATCTGGATTTCCTTGCCACGACATTAGCTGATACCCGTCTTTTTCAAGGTGATGACGTACAATTTGCACCGCAAAATCATGTAACTCCCAATTTGTCACTTCAATTTTCTCATCAGTGACCAGTGCAAATGGGTTAACTGGATCTCCCGTTTCTGCATCAATCAGACCCCATCCGGGCTCCGCTGTAATCCATGAGTCTCCGAAAAATTTCTTCTTCATAGGCATCAAGCAGGCGTGACCCTTGCACCCTTCGGCGATCGACAGCAGCCCCTGCCTACTTCCTGGTCCTTCTACTTTGCCAGCGGCATCTTCAACGCGAACGAAGAACAGTTGATTCCCTAATCGAAACGATAGATGCTCGAGTACCGGTGGATAAGGATGAACACGCAGCCAAGACTGAATTCCGCCGTCTACTTGTGCGTTTAAATGCATGCCGGCTGCCTGCCAGCAGGCCAGGAAATCTGGCGTCATTTCTTGCATTTCAATGCTATGCATCTTTGCTTCCCATCAGAGGAGCTTCTGTTGAAATTTCTGGTTTCTCAGAAATTTTCCAGTAGGCTCGGACGCCATCCCACATGAAGAAAATGGACAGAGCCACTAACATTGCGGCATAAGAAAATCCAATCTCAATATGAGCCTGATCTACGTGGGAAATTGTCAGGCTCAACGAGACCAACAGTGCCAGCAGGTAAAATCCCGCAAATGTAACCAAAGCCACCATTCGAGCTGCAACATGGATGCTGAAAAGTTTTTTGAAAAACCAACGACTACCAAGAATAGTGGTCGGAGCTATTAATACCGCTAGAGCAAACAAAAATAACTGATTCTCAAAAATCGGAATGCCGATACTGTCAGCTTCGGGCGGATAGATACCTGCCATTTGATTTCTGCTGAATACGTAATCGACCGTCTTACGAATCCAAAAGATTGATGCAATATATATAGCGATTCGAATCAACATTTTTAATTAGTGTGATTTTTTATGAATTGAATCAATGGCCCAGAAAAACCATTGAAATCTTCTTCCCAATGGGCATCCGGATAAAAGAAAGTACTGCACACGCTTTCCTGTGCAAACGAATCAGTGAAGTGAAAAATCGCTGAGATACGTGAAAAGCTTGTTCCAGCCAAGAGGTCTTTGCGGTAGATAGTTGAGAGATATTCACAGTGCGCTCCCGCATTGGTAGACGAATATTTTCGATCGCCGTAATTTATCAGAACATAGGCACGAACAATTTTTCCCTTTTTACGAATAGCTCCTCTTGAAACCAGAAAGTCAGCATCGTTTTCAGGACAATCGGATGCTGGTGACGCCATGATCCATTCCACAGACTTCGCGAATCGGGATAAGTTATTCATCCGGATAAAGACTCAATGTTTTTTTCAGCTCTATGCGCAGCTTTTCTCGGAGATGAATGGGTGCCAGTATTTCCACCTCTTTTCCCTGCCGAAGTATGTCGAGAATCAACTCTCGATCGTCAGAAAACGGCACTTCCAAGATGTAGCTCCCATCATCAAGCAACGATGCTTTCTGGTCTGGATGCCAAATTTCTTTAGACACCCATCGCGCTCGGAAAGGGCTAAATTTCAGTACTGCAGTGTGTACCCGCCGACCGGCGAAAATGCCATAGCTGCGATCAAACTCCTGCTTGAGAACCGCATCATCCACTGACACTGCAGGCTTATCCAAAACATTAGCGTCCTCGATTGCATCTAATGCAAACATTCGCAAGTCATCTCGCAAATGACAAAATGCGTCCAGATACCAGTTATCGCGATAGTAGGTCAGACGTTGGGGAGAGACTTCTCGCTCTGTGACCTCAGCCTCTTTTCGGCCGAAGTGACGGATGAATACCCGTTTGCGACTTAGCAATCCATGTGACACCAACTGAAACAGACGATCGGCTGTGTGCCTGTGTCCAAGTGGCGCTAAGTGAATGCGGCGCCGTATCTCGTCTACTGAATAACTTTCCTGCGCTAAGAGATTTTCTAGGCGCTCTCGCAGCGGCTTGATCTGGGTTGATATCAATCCCTGCATCTCAAGGCTAGTCAGCAATTGAATCGCTGTAAGTAGTCCATGGATTTCCTGCTCACTTAACCATAAACCTGGCAATGCATGTGCCTGTTGATCTGCGCGTGCCGCATTCTTTAAGACGTAACCACTGGCCTCAGTATCCCACTCGATCGGCGCACCCAGTCTATCGCGTAGATAATTTAAGTCTCGACGAAAAGTCGCTCGCGATACTTCTAGTTTTTCAAGGAACTCCCCTGCACTAATGGGACGACCACTCTCCAGGAGTCTCTGAATTTTGTATAGTCTCTCAGTTCGACCCATGATCATTCCATTTTTAAATTGGCTTTTCCCAAAGAGATAAAATCACCTCGTTTGGAACGTCGCCCATCAGTGGAGTGACCCAATATTTACCGCCTTTGCCCAACGAGTTTAAAAATTCCTCTCGGCTTGTCCACAGCCCCTGCCACTCACAAACCGGTCCGCTTTGCCCATGTATCTCGACTAGACAACCTATTGTTGCAGTCGAACCATCTGAAGCCTTTAAGGTATATGTGTGCAAGCTCGGTAAAAGGCAGTCATCGTATTCGCTCAATACGCTATCAATTTTATTTCGCCCGCAACGTATACGATCTTCGTCGGTAACAGGCAAATCATCAGGGATATCTTGTGAATCACGAGCCTGTTGGTCATTAAAATCAAATTGCGATAAGTCAGCAAGATTTATCGCCATCTGCTCACCAAGGTCGGCAATCAGATCGTCCCACCCATCTACTTCCAACCATTCTTTTATTTTTTCAAGATTTTTAGGCGTGGTATTTCCCTTGTTGAATGCAGCTAGTACTTTGTCGCAATCAGCCTGTAAAAACTCCGGTAGCTTATTAATGGCTGTCATCACTTTCCCCCAGCATCGCTGCAAAACTTGTAATTGTGAACCACGCACATTCGACCATGAATGGCTCATTACTCGCTTCAAGCGTTAGCCTTAGCTTAAAAAATATATTCTGAAACGGAACAACTAAGACCGCTGATAAAAGCTCACCGCTGTCATAAATTTTCAGCCTTACGCCGCTATCTTCATGTTCTCGTATTGGTTGTGCCGTTGGATTCATCGACTCGAAATCCGAAATAGCCTGAAGGTACTCGACCTTCGCTGCGCCATCTGGATCAACCTTAATGCGCTCGCCCATTCCCTTGTCGTAGACGTAGATGGTCATCTTTGCTTGAGGAGCTGAGTAGGCCACCGAAACACCGAGCCCCGGATGCTCAATTTCATTGTCAATCAGACCGTCAAAATGAAACCACCCGAGTTGCCACGGCAGCCCCAACCCTTCCATTCTAGGAAGAGGCACACGCACATCTGACAGCTGCTGGCCCTTAGGAATATCTACGGCACTGATATCAAAATAAAAATTGCGCTTTTCGGTGATGATTTCGTCACCTTCGACGTACTTCACTTCGCTGGAAAATTTTTCCACTTGCCCTGCGCTTGACGGTTCGGCCGCACTTTCTGTAGCTCGCCAATACCATCCATTAATGCCATAAATGCAACGCGCAATTTCAAGTTGAGCCAAACCTGCTTGTATTGGATCTGAGGTCGTTAACCGAATTGGCTCTTCAACCGACTGCCCCAACCCTCCGGCTATCGGTAAGTTTTTACCAAAGTCATCGAGCAACATCTGCTTTAGATCCATTCGCTCTCCTATAGCTTCACGCATTGAATAAGTAGGCTACCGGCCGGCAGGCTCACCTGATGAGCCTTCTGCACCCCATTATTACTTTAATACAATGATTAGACTGATTTACCCTATCTTCCAATATACTGATTATATTGATAGGGAGAAAACCCCATGACCGAACAGACGACGCCCGCTATGACCGTCCGCGACGTTGCCGCTTTCCTAGCTGTGGATGAGAAGACGATCTACCGACTCGCCCTACAGGGAAAGCTACCTGGTTTTAAAGTAGCAGGTACCTGGAGGTTTCAGCTGCACGACATCCAAGGGTGGATTGATGAGCAAAAAACACGACCACGAACAAAGTAACGCAAAGCGAATTAGGAAAAGAAAATGAAGTGGATTGCCCCATCGGAAAAAGACGCAGCTGCCGTTACACTTGAAAAGAGACTGTGGGACGCTGCGGATCAGTTTCGCGCTAACTCCGGCCTCAAAGCACAAGAGTACTCTGGCCCAATTCTGGGCCTTATCTTTCTGCGCTTCGCTGAAGTGCGGTTTGCCGCACAGCGAGCAAAGCTTGAAACTACAGAAACATCCTCTCGTCGGGGCAGCCGCGTCGATGAACCTACTGCATACCATGCCGACAACGTGCTCTACCTTGCACCAGAATCGCGATTTGAATATCTACTGACTCTTCCTGAGGCAGCTGACATCGGTGCTAAGGTTAACGCAGCAATGCGTGAGATTGAGAAACATAATCAGCAATTAGCTGGGGTGTTGCCTAAGACTTTCAATCTTTTCACTAGCACCTTGCTAAAAGATCTACTCAAGAAGATTTCGGAAATTCCGGCGACTCTCGACTTTGATGCTTTTGGTCGTATTTACGAATACTTCCTTGGAGAATTTGCCATGAGCGAGGGGCAAGGTGGTGGAGAGTTCTACACGCCTTCGAGCATAGTTCAGCTACTCACCCAAGTTATCGAACCCTATCACGGTCGCATCCTCGACCCAGCCTGTGGCTCGGGCGGCATGTTCGTGCAGTCGGCACGTTTCGTGTCTGAGCACCACAAGAATCCTGCAGCCGAGCTATCCATCTGTGGCGTAGAGAAGACTGACGAAACTGGCCGCCTTGCGAGGCTTAATCTAGCCGTACATGGACTTGAAGGTGACATTCGCCATGGCGGTAACATCAACAGCTATTACGACGACCCGCACATGGCCACGGGTCAATTCGATTTTGTGCTTGCCAATCCTCCGTTCAACGTTAATGCAGTGGATAAGGAACGGCTCAAAGACATGGTAGGCGACGGACGCCGTTTTCCATTTGGTCTACCACGAACCGACAACGCCAACTACCTCTGGATACAGCTCTTCTACTCTTCACTAAATGCCAAGGGGCGCGCTGGATTCGTAATGGCAAACTCGGCATCGGACGCCCGCTCCAGCGAGCAGGAGCTGCGGCAGAAGCTGATAGAGGCACGAGCGGTAGATGTGATGATTGCCGTCGGCCCCAACATGTTCTATACCGTTACCCTCCCTTGCACACTGTGGTTTCTTGATCGAAACAAGGCAAAGACATCGCGCGCTGACACGGTCCTGTTCATTGATGCTCGCCATATCTATCGTCAGGTTGACAAGTCACACCGTGACTGGGCGCCCTCCCAGATCGGTTTCGTCTCCAACTTAGTTAGACTATATCGTGGCGAAGCGCTGGATCTGACCTTAGGCGGGCAGGAGACGGCGGCCAAATTAAGGGAAATTTTCGGCACTAACCTCATCTACAGCGATGTACCTGGCCTGTGCAAGGCGGCCACTATAGATGATATCGAGGCACAAGGTTGGTCACTTAGTCCTAGTCGCTACATCGGAATTATGCCAGGAGCGAAAGTTAGTAACGAAGACTTTAAGGGACAGATCGAAACCCTTAATGAGGAATTAGAATCCTTGAGTTTTCAGGCCAGGAAGCTTGAGCAAGTCATTGCTAATAACATTGCCATGGTTTTAGAAGCATGAGCCGTACTATGCCATTTCTACAGGCTAAGCTAGGGGACTACCTCACCGTATTAACTGATTATCATGCAAATGGATCATATGAAAAGCTGAAAGAAAACGTCACGCTGATGAGTGCGCCAGACTATGCAGTGATGATCAGAACAACTAATTTTGAAAAAAATGATTTCTCAGTAGATCTGAAATACATCAGCGAACACGCCTACCACTACCTGCAAAAATCTAAGGTTTTTCCAGGCGATATTTTAATGAATAAGATCGCGAGCCCTGGTAGCGTCTATCGCATGCCAAATTTGGGAAAACCAGTCTCATTGGCAATGAACTTATTCTTACTAAGAACCGACGAAACTCGTCTCGATCAAGCATATGCATACTATTGGCTGAAAGCGAATGAGCAATATGTTAAGAGTTTCGCATGTGGAGCCGCAACGGCCACTATTACAAAAAAAGCGGTTCGAGAACTAGTCATTCAACTGCCCAATATCGCAATCCAAAAAAAGATTTCAAGCATCCTTTTGGCCTATGAGGATCTAATAGCGAACACCCAGAGACGCATCATTATTCTAGAATCAATAGCTCGTTGCCTCTATCGCGAGTGGTTTGTTGACTTTCGCTATCCTGGTCACAAAAACTACTCTTTAATCAGCTCTCCCCTTGGGGTTATTCCGGAGGGTTGGGAAGTGAGAAAAGTCACTGAATTCGCAGATTTCGTTCGCGGATTTGAGCCAGGTTCTGACGCCTACAAAAAAGAATCGGGAAAGGATCGCATCAAATTTCTTCGCGTGGGTGATCTGAGCAAGCGAGACTCAGAACTTTACATCGAAGAGCACCTTGTGGAGGGTAGAGTCCTCAATCCGCTAGACATCGCGATCACGCTCGACGGCTCTGTGGGCGAGGTACGTATCGGTTTGACGGGAGCTTACTCAAGCGGTATCCGCCGCGTCAATATAAAAGATAAATCAAAGCTTGGATGGTGCTTTGCATATGAGTTGCTCCTCTCTGACACTAGCCAAGCAACGATTCAAGCGCATGCAAAAGGCACAACAATCAAGCACGCGGGGAGCGCTGTTGCTGCTCTTTGTTTTGTATCTCCACCCACAGCTTTGATTGAAAAATTTGAGGCTGTGGCGGCGCCAATGTTGCTACAAATTCTCAATTTACAGAATCAAATCGCCACCCTTTGTAGCACCCGCGACCTAATGTTGCAGCGCCTGATTTCCGGTCAGATCAACTTAGAGGCAACCTAAACCATGTCTCACGCTTACACAGAAGATCAGCTCGTCGAGCAACCCGCTATAGGGTTGTTTTCCGAAATTGGTTGGCAGACGGTTTCGGCAATGGAGGAGACCTTCGGCGCGGACGGGACGCTAGGCCGCGAGACCAAGGGGGAGGTGGTGTTGGAAGAACGCCTGCGCGCCGCACTCACTAATCTCAACTCCGGCCTACCTGCCGAGGCTATCCAGACCGCCATTGATGAACTCACACGCGACCGCTCAGTAATGAGCCTTGAGGCCGCTAACCGCGAAGTCTACCGGCTGCTGAAGGAGGGTATCTCGGTCTCGATCCCTGACCGCGAACATGGTGGCCAGAAAACCGAGCGCCTGCGCGTGGTGGATTGGGAATACCCAGAGCAAAACGACTTCCTGCTGGTCAGCCAGTTCAGCGTGGTCGGCAGCCTCTATACCTGCAGGCCCGATTTAGTGGGCTTTGTTAACGGCCTGCCATGGGTTGTGATTGAATTGAAAAAGCCTGACGTGCCCGCACGATCGGCTTTTGACGAGAACTTGACTCACTACAAACAGCAGATTCCACAGCTCTTTTGGTTTAACGCTTTTTTGATTGCCAGTAACGGCACCGATGGTCGAGTGGGGTCGCTTACTGCCGACTGGGAGAGATTTTTCGAGTGGAAACGCATAGAGCGTGAAGATGAGCCGCGTCGTGTGTCATTGGAGGTGATGCTGCGTGGCACGTGCGACCGCTCCCGCCTACTTGACCTGGTAGAAAACTTTACTTTGTTTTCGGAGCACAAAGCTGGGTTGGTCAAGATTATTGGTCAAAATCACCAATTCCTTGGCGTGAACAACGCTATCGTCTCGATGCTAGAAGCTCGAAAGCTAGGCCACGGTCGAGGCGGCGTGTTCTGGCAGACGCAAGGGAGCGGTAAGAGCTTCTCAATGGTTTTCTTCGCGCAGAAGGTGCTACGCAAGCTCGCTGGCAACTGGACCTTCGTAGTCGTCACCGACAGGGTGGAGCTGGACGAGCAAATCGCCAAGACCTTCAAAACCGTAGGAGCAGTTAGCGAAACTGAGGGCGACCAATGCCACGCTGGAAGCGGCGCTCATCTCCGGGAGCTCTTGCGTGGCAACCATCGCTACGTCTTCACACTGGTGCACAAGTTCCAAACGCCCGAGGTGCTAACCGACCGTTCGGATGTAATTGTTCTCACCGACGAGGCACACCGTAGCCAGTACGACACCTTGGCATTGAACATGCGCGCGGCGCTTCCCAAGGCGATGTTCCTTGCCTTCACCGGTACCCCGCTGATTGCGGGCGAGGAGCGCACCAAAGAGATATTTGGCGACTATGTGTCGATCTACGATTTCCAGCAATCCATCGAAGACGGCGCGACCGTGCCGCTGTTTTATGAGAATCGAACTCCTGAGCTGCAACTGATTAATCCGGATCTGAACGATGACATCTACCGCCTTATCGAAGATGCGGACCTAGACTCAGAACAAGAAGGAAAACTTGAAAAGGTACTGGGAAGGCAGTATCACCTGATCACCCGCGATGATAGATTGGAAGCAGTGGCGCAAGACATTGTTCGGCACTTCCTGGGAAGAGGATTTGTTGGCAAAGCGATGATGGTGTCTATCGACAAGGCTACTGCGCTGCGCATGTATGACAAAGTACAAAAATGCTGGGCGGCAGAAACAGTGCGAGTGCAAAAGGAATTGGAAGAACTTAGTATTCAACCGCGAGGGGGTGAGATGACGCCTGGGCAGGCGCACCATGACCTGCGGATGGCTGAGCTAAGGCACCGGTTGGAGGTGCTAAACAGTACCGACATGGCTGTCATCGTCTCCCCTGGGCAAAACGAGATCGAGCAGATGAAAAAACTCGGCCTCGACATAGAGCCGCATCGAAGGCGAATGAATGACTCACAGCCAAGATTAGATGAAAAATTTAAAGACACAGAAGATCCGCTTAGGCTTGTATTCGTCTGCGCTATGTGGCTAACTGGTTTCGATGCGCCGAGTTGCTCCACGGTGTACCTCGACAAACCAATGCGAAATCACACGTTAATGCAAACCATCGCTCGCGCTAACCGAGTGTTCCCGGGTAAGCACAGCGGAGTGATAGTGGACTACGCTAATGTGTTCGCTTCGTTGGAAAAAGCTTTAGCGATTTATGGGGCTGGTAAGGGCGGCACCAATCCCGTCAAAGACAAGGCACAATTAGTAGAAGCGCTTCGGCAGGCAGTGATTGCTGCCACAGCATTTTGTTCTAATCATGGTGTGGATTTGGCAGCGATGGAAGCATTACCGCTTAGTGGCATGGAGCGCTTGGCTGCTGTTGAGAACGCAATCAACGCACTGATTTCACCTGACGCGCTAAGGCGTGAGTTCTTCGGACACGAGAAATTTGTCGGCACGCTTTATCGTGCCATAAAGCCTGACCCTGCAGCGATAGAATTTGCGGCTCGCTTAGCTGGCATTGATACCCTGGCCGGTGCAATAAGGGCAAAGCTCAGTCCTAATCCTCCTGACATTGTTACGATACTTAATCAAATCTCAGGATTACTTGATGCGTCGATCACTGGTCACGAGATTCGTGATGATGGTCCTCCTGCTATCGATCTTTCTAAGATTAATTTTGAGGCTCTTGCTCAACGGTTTAAAGAATCGAAGCACAAGAATACCGACCTTGAGGCACTCAAAGCAGCAATTAAGGCAAGACTGGACAAGCTTGTTCGCCTAAACCGAACTCGTACTGATTTCTCCGAGAAATTTGAAGCGCTGATTGAGAGTTATAACGAAGGCAGCCGCAATATCGAGCAACTTTTTGAAGATCTTCTATTACTTTCGAACAGTCTAGACGTTGAGCAGGAGCGACATGTTCGTGAAAATTTGAGTGAAGAAGAATTAGTTATCTTTGACATATTGACACGTCCGGCACCGGATTTGAGTTCAGATGAACGGACTGAAGTGAAGAAAGTTGCTAAAGATTTGATTTCACGAATTAAAACTTTACTGGTTCTTAATTGGCGAAAGAAATCAGCAGCACGCTCCTCGCTGAAGTTGGCAATTGAAGACACCTTAGACACAGGACTTCCGAGGGCTTATACGCCGGAGATTTATGTTGAAAAGTGTTCAGCTCTTTTTGAACACGTTTACGAAAGCTATCCTGAGAAAAATTTGGGCACTTACGCTTAACTGTTCATTTAGTACGGCAAGAAATTTCAGCTTTCTTCAAACTTCTCAAGTTCCGTACCACGATGAAAAAGTCAGGAGGTTCTGAGACGAAACGGGGTTTGAGACGATTTTCGGGAGATGGTGCCCATGAGGTCAGTCAGGAGCTCAAAACAAAAAGCCCCGCATCATGCGGGGCTTTTTGCGTCTTCTAATTCGCCTGAGCGATTTAGAAGGGTAAGTCTTGGCGGAGACCGAGGGATTCGAACCCTCGATACAGGTTTAAGCCCGTATGCTTCCTTAGCAGGGAAGTGCCTTCGACCACTCGGCCAGGTCTCCATTTGCGGACGGGCTCAAAATCCCCGCTT